>Ga0209492_1000100_pt1 | contig 27170 bp, 35 predicted proteins | sample PPLLak12cMay2015_FD_187253 | JGI IMG/M metagenome (GOLD analysis project Ga0209492, IMG submission 187253) | Freshwater sediment microbial communities from Prairie Pothole Lake near Jamestown, North Dakota, USA - PPLs Lake P7 Core (1) Depth... | ecosystem: Environmental > Aquatic > Freshwater >... | reverse complement strand
TTTGGGACGAGGCGAAAAAATACACCGAAGAACATGAGCGTCGAATCAAAGCCGCGAAAATCATCTACCTCGTCGACCAACTTTGCGCCGCGTCACCTGACGGCGGGTGAACTGACTACGTACGCGCTCCGGGTGTTGAACGCTTGGGGATGCACGGTCTGGCGTCAAAATAACCACGCAACACGCGGTCGTAAGTTCATCGGGATGAAAGGAGTTCCGGACATCATCGGACACGATCTCGAAGGTCGGGCGGTTTATGCGGAGATCAAGACGACGGGCGATCGGTTATCGCAAGATCAAGTCGATTTCATGAATGGAGCGGCGGCACGGGAATGCCGGGTGTATATAGTGCGGGAATTAGACGGGCAACCGAACGTCCAAAAATGGGAGGATTACCGTGGCGTCACGGGATGAAATACTCCGGATGATGTATGCCGATCCGGATATTTCCGCCGCGATTGGTAAAATGGATCCGCCGGAACTCCGCGACGATCTGCGACAAGAGATTTTTTTGGTGTTGGCTGAAATGGATGAGGCGTTGCTGATCCAACGCCACCGGGAAGGATGGTTAAGGTACTACATCGTTCGAACGATGCTAAACATGATCAAGTCGGATCGATCGACATTTTACAATCGATTCCGGCGGGGGTTTGAGGAATTGGGGGATATTGGTGAGCGAATACCGGATGAGGGCGCGGAAGGGGCGGAGAAATCGATCGAAGGGCATCTTTCCGGGTTGCATTGGTACGAACGTAAACTAATCGAGATATACTCCGAGAACGGACGGAACGTGGCAAAGATTTCACGCGAAACCGGGATCCCTTACCGATCACTTTTTAAGACGATCAAAAAAACGAAACGAACATTGGCAAAGGATATAAAACAAGGCGAGAAACCGACGCGCATCATTCGCGCCCGGCTCACGGTGGAAATCGCCGTCGGACGGGACGCCAACACGGACGAGGTGTGCGATGAACTCGAGGCGATGCAAGATGGGATATCCGAGGCGATAAAGAATCGTCCGGCATTTCGGAGAATGTCGGATCTGCGAATCATTTTAACACGAAACACATAAAACGAAACACATGGCAGAGCAAACAGCAGTCGATTGGTTATTTGAGCAAATTCCGGTTGAATGGACATCGACGAAATACGCGTTCGATGCGTATCAACAAGCAAAGCAAATGGAGTTATGGCAGTTGATTGGTCTGTTGCATTGGATGAGCAAGATTTCAACTGAAGAACCTATGCGTTTAGAAACCGATCATGATGATATAGTACAACAATACTACAACGAAACCTTCGGCAAATGATGACAATAGTTGCCTCCGCATTATTTACGTTTTGGTTCGCCACGCTTTCTGGACTACCTCAAAAATGGAAACTCCCCGCCCGTCCATTCGGTTGCGTTGTTTGTTTGCCCGTGTACATATCCGCCGCCCTATATTTCACGCCCGATTGGGTATCCGAAGCGGTCGCCATCGTTTTCGGATCTCCCGTGGTGGCGTGGTTATTCAACAACATGATGAACAATCTTAAAAACCGCAATCATGATTTTGACGCAAGATGATCGAGGTTTCCTCGACGCGCACAAAGTATATTTTGAGCAAGCTAAAATGAAATTCCTTCACGGATTTTCGCCGTGGGTAATGGATCGTTTCAACGCGATATTTGTGAAGTACGTTCAACCCGGGTATGTCCTGACTCCGTGGTGCAGCGAATGCGTGATCGATATGGTCACAAAGTTGGGCGCGTGGTATGATGGCATTCGGGATGAGGAAATGTTATCACTTCAAGCCGGAGCGGCAAACGTGGCCGCACAATTCGTTTTCCCGGACGATCTCGATACCATCACCGTGCAGCGCGGCGATACGGTAATAGATGCGCCGATCAAGAAAAAAGCGGGTCGCCCTAAAAAGAAGAAATGAGGATCCTTGCCGTCACTCAACCAATGTCCGGCGTCGGTTACCACCGCGTCATGTTACCGCTTTCAAAGATGCCGGGGGTGTATGTCCTATTCACGGATTTCATCAATGATGAGGTACTCGAACGCGGCTTTGACATCGTAATGTTCAACCGTTACATCCCGGGAGTTGAATTGCAAACGTTACTCGACCTACGGGCAAAGTATGGTTTCAAAATGATCGTCGACATCGACGATTATTGGAAATTGGATCCGTGGCATATCCTCGCCGCCGGGTTCCCTTCCGCCGTCGTTGTCGATCACATCGAGGCCGCCGATCTGGTCACCGTCACACACGAACGCCTCCGCCGTGCGGTGTTGCTGCACAATCCGAATTGCGAGATACTCCCCAACGCCTTGCCGTATGGCGAGGATCAGTTCACGATGCAGAAGGTGGCCGGGATTCATAAGGACGGAATCTTCGAGGATACGAAACGGCTCCGAGTATTATATGCCGGAGGGATCACCCACGAACGTGATGTCGCACTATTGCAAAATCCCATAAAGCGCATCGCGTCAGATACGTGGCTACGGGATCGGTTGTTTATGATCATGGCCGGGTATGACGATTCAAATCCGCGAGTAACTCCGATATGGCATCGCATGATTTCTGACTACCTTTGCGGGTTCAGCATGGAGGGATACGTCCGCGCACCACTCCCGCCCGACCAATACATGGCGTTTTATGCGGAAGCGGACATTGCGGTAGCGCCATTGGTTCCGTCGCTTTTCAATTCGTGCAAATCCAATATAAAAGTATTGGAGGCCGGAGTGAAAAATATCCCGATCATCGTGTCCAACGTTCCGCCATACGATGATTGTCCGCACGCCTTGAAGATCGACCGCCAACAAGATTGGTACCATACATTCCGGAATCTCGCAAAGGATGCGCAATATCGATTCGATATGGGCGAGGCCAACGGCGAGTGGTGCCGGGAGAATCACGACCTCAAAAAATGGAACGTCACTCGGAAAGAACTTTATCAAACCCTAATCAAATGAAATCAGTTTTAATCGGCATGGCCGTCCATGATTCGCCGGAGAATAAACGGGCAGAATTTACAATGCGCTGCATCGATCAGGTATTGCAGTCGATTGATCGTACCGGATGCATCCATGAACTTTACATAATCGATAACGCCTCGACTTGCAGCAAAACGCGCCAATATCTCCGCGAGGCATCCGATCATCCCCGCGTTGTCCTGATCACGAACGAAAAGAACATAGGAACGGCGGAGGCAATTAACAAGGCATGGAGGTATCGCCAACCCGGCCAACATTGCGTGAAGATGGATAACGACGTATTCATCCACGATCTAAAATGGATTGATCAACTGCGTGATGCCATCGAACGCGAACCGAAAATTGGGATATGCGGACTGAAACGTAAGGATTGTTGGGAACACCCAGAACATGAGCAACCGGATTTACGCTCCACGCTATTCATGCTACCGCACAAAGCCGGGGAAAGGTGGATAGTTGGAGAGCGCGTTTTTCATGTCATGGGTACGTGCCAAATGTATAACTCCGCATTCCTCGACAAGATCGGGTATTTATATCAACCTTCGCTTTACGGGTACGATGACGTACTCGCAGCACATCGTGCCGCGACCGCGGGATATTGGTCGGTGTTCCTCCCGCACATCGAAATCGATCACATAGATCCGGGTGATACCCCATACCAAAAGTGGAAAGAGGATCATTCGTCCGAGGTCACGCAAGAGGTGATCCGGATTTCTCGGGAGTACCGCAACGGATCCCGTCCAATTTATTACAACCCGTTCAACGCATGAAAGTTATCATAATCAGCGACAACCCGAATCACCCCGGACAACTTAAACTTACGGAATCCTTACGCCGTCACGGTTGGGATTACGTCGAGATCGTCGAACCGTTCCGGGGACTTGGGTACAAGATCAGCGAACTCGCAAAGTATCTCCGGCAAAGCGGCGATAAGGAATTTATCCTCATGGACGCCTTCGACACGTACTGCATCGCTCCGCCGCGTGATTTCGTTAAGTTGACGGATAGCGGGGTAATTATCTCCGGCGAAAAGCAATGTTTCCCGCATCCCGAAAAGGCGCATTTCTTTGAGTACGGTACGCCGTGGAGGTATCCCAACTCCGGACAGATATACGGGAACTCAAAAACGTTTTTGCAACTTGTCGATCTATTCCCGTGGAAGGACGCCGACAATGATCAAATTTGGTACACGGATCGCGCTTGCGGGCAAGGCGTTGGAATAGATTCGAATTGCGTGAACTTTCAATCCATCGCATTCGAGGAGGAGGGAGATTTCTCATTCGTTTACGATCGACTGCAAAACAATGTAACGGGTACGATGCCGCTATTTATACACGGGAACGGAAGAACCGACATGACTAAATTTTACGAACGCTTATGATCGAGGAACTAAAACGACCGATGGCGGAGATCGTCGCCGATTACACCGCGAAGGTGAACGCCGATCCGTTCCTGAAATCTTACCGTGATTGGATCGAGGCCAACGCCTTCGGATTCGGCGAACGGTGTTTCTTATGGATGTGGAAACGGATCGTCGATGAGATGCCGGAGGATTTCACGTTTTTAGAGATAGGAGTATTTCGAGGCCAGATCCTCGCAATCGTGGAATATTTGGCGACAAGATCCGGGAAGTTTGTCGAAAGGTACGGTATAACGCCGCTTGATTCAAGCGATGGACATTGGGAAAGCGACTACCTATCCGACATCATGCAACTGCACGAACAATTCAAAATACATGAACATTTTGTTTTATTAAAAGGTTCATCGACGGAGCCGAGGATTATTGAATTAACGCGAAGTAAACCCGAATTTAATATCCTTTACATCGACGGCGGACACGCTTACGATGTGGTGAAATCCGACATTGAGCATTACGCGCCATTGGTCAAACCGGGCGGGTATCTGGTCATCGACGATTGCAATAATCGACTGGATATGCCAGACGGATATTTCCGGGGGATAGAATCCGTATCGAAAGCGGTCGATGAGGTATTCCCTCCGTTCACGCAGAACGATGATTGGGAGTATATCGGATCCGTAGTTCATAACCGAATATTACGCAGACGATGAAAATTCAAGAGGTCAAAATATCGGAGGTCAAAGCGAACCCGAACAATCCCCGGACGATTTAGTTTTATTGGGGGATAGTATGTATATTTGTAACATGGAAAAACAAATAGACGGGTTCAGTAAATACACATTTAGTGATTGCGGTAAAGTATTCGCACTTGACAAAAAAGGCAAAAGAGAAATTAAAGGAGCGAAGGACAAAGATGGTTATTTGAAAATAACATTGGTGAGTGACGAAAAAAAGAACATTTATTTCCGTAAACATAGATTGATTGCATGGGCTTTTCTTGGCAAAAGCGATATGCAAGTCAATCACAAAGACGGAAACATTTTGAATAACGCATTAAATAATTTAGAATATGTTAGTCAAATGGAAAACCAATCTCATAGAAGAAAGAGGTCTGGTTACGAGGTTGGGGTTTGTTGGGCAAAAAAAGAAAACAAATGGAGATCATATTTGCAACATAACAAAAAATGGTACCATTTAGGATTCTATGAAGAAAAACACAAAGCAAAAGAAGCGTACAATAAAAAATTACATGAATTGAACATTTCAAATAGATACTCGTGATAATAGAAAAGAAAAAACTATCCGACTTAATTCCCGCGCCATACAATCCAAGGCAAAGCACGGAAAAGCAAGAAAAGCAATTAAAAGCAAGTCTTGAAAAATTTGGAGTGGTTGAACCGATCATTTTCAATAAGCAAACGGGGTATATTGTCGGAGGTCATTTCCGAGTACGTGAATTGAAAAAAATTGGTTACAAAGAAGTCGAGTGCGTAATAGTTGATTTAAGTCCGGAAGATGAGCGGGAATTAAATATTCGATTAAACGCAAATACGGGCGATTGGGACTGGGAGGAACTCGCGAATAATTGGGAGGCGGAAAAGTTGGATGAGTGGGGATTGGATGTGCCGGATTTTAAGGTTGAACCCGAAGCGGAGGAAGATGATTACGAAGTACCGGAAACAATCACGACGGACATCGTGCCGGGGGATATGTTTGAGATCGGTGGCCATCGATTGTTATGCGGGGATAGCACAAACGCGGATGATGTGGCGCGGTTGATGAATGGGGACAAGGCCGACATGGTGTTCACGGATCCGCCGTATGGAGTTAGTTACGAAGGTGGGCACAACAAGAAAAAAAGAAAAGGAATCGAAAATGACACCCTGAAGGGCGATGATATAACAAATTTGTTCTATGAAAGTCTTTCATTGGCAATTGCCTATACTCATGATCATTCTGCATTTTATATATGGTACGCAAACAAAAAGGAGGTTGAAACATTTACATCTTTTGCGAAATTAGATTTAGATGTTAGGGCGGTTATATGTTGGTATAAAATCAAGAGCGGACTTGGAGCTTTTATGTCGCAATATATTCCAAATCATGAACCATGCATATATGCGCATAAATCAAGATGCTCGCCGCAATGGTTCGGAGCGACAGACGAAAAGACGGTTTGGGAATTAAAAAAGGATCAAAAAAATGAGCATCATCCAACACAAAAACCAATAGCACTACCGGAACGCGCAATAAAAAACAGCAGTAAAAGCAATCAAATTATACTTGATCTTTTCCTCGGATCCGGCTCGACAATGGTCGCCGCGCATCAACTCGGCCGCAAATGTTACGGCATGGAACTTGATCCGAAATATTGCCAAGTAATCGTCGATCGGATGCGGAAACTCGATCCGGCATTGGTGATCAAGCGGAACGGGGAGGTAATTTAAAACATCGGGGAATCATCGGGATGGCAAGACAAGTGAAACAATCGCACGGAGGGACGCTCACAAGACCAGCGAAGGGAGAAACGATGAACCCGAACGGAAGGCCGCGCAAGTTCGTTTCGGAACTCCGTGCGCAAGGATACCGCCTCGCGGAGGTGAATGACGCCATTCAAGTCATGCTATCCATGACGATCGAGGAACTCGGCGAGGTGTGGAAGAATCCGAAGGCGACCGTCCTCGAAAAGACAATCGCAGCGGCAATCCGGAAGAGTATCGAAAAGGGGTCGCTATATTCGATCGAAACGCTATTAACGCGCGTGTACGGGAAACCACGAGAATCAATCGATGTGAAGTCGGAGGAAAAGATAGTGATTACGCTCGGAAAATAATTTGCCGAAACTGAAAAATAAATTTGGAAGTTGTGTTGAAGATGTGTTATCTTTGATATATCAATCAAACGAAAACACACTAAAATGACAACGCTTAACACTACCGCCGATCAGATCATCGAAATCGTAAAAACAAAAGAGGTTCTGGTAAAATCAACAAACTACGTTCAATGTATCATCGATGATCAACTTTGCGAATTTCAAAAGAGTTACATTGCAAATAAATGGTACGAGTTTAAGCAAATCGGAAAAAGCAGCGCACCCAAAGAGGTATTTTTAAGATGGATTTAATATAATCGCCGGGGGAGAAATCCTCCGGCTTAATTTTACACACTATGAAAGGAGAATCCGACATCGTATCCGGCATTCAATCCATTCGCCGCGCTTACGATCATTGGCAAAGTTTCATCCGGGAACGTCCGGGATCACTCGCGGAAAGGATGTTCGGCGGATATTGCAAGCGATTGGAGTGGATCGCGAATGATCTATTATCATGCCCACATTTCCCCGATCTTGTCCGCGATGGCATCCGCAAGGAGTGGAACTCGGATAATTTCAGCATCCCGGCCATATCCGAAAAGGTGGCACTACTCCCGGTTGATCAACGTGCGATCGTGGAGGATATAATCGATCAACTCATTTCAGGTAAACAATTGGAAATCACAATCGAAACGAAAGAATAATGACGCCCGAACATTACGACATGGAGATACAGCCGATCACCTACATCATGGCCAACGGTCTTGGATTCTGCGAGGGGAACATAATAAAGTATGTATCTCGGTACGGATTGAAAGGCGGCATCGACGACCTTCGGAAGGCAAAGCATTACATCGAAATATTGATTGCCGAATGGGAGAAAGAGAATAAGATAGACGACTTTCCGCCAAAAGAAGAATGGGACAAAATGGTTATGAAAGAGCAAGAGAACGATATTAAACGGCTTGAGGCCATGGAGCAATGGCGGAAAGATAGATTAAGCAAACGATAACGGGTGAAAATCCAGATTGCTAACATACCGCACCCGGCGCAACAAACCGTCCTCGATTCGTCGGCAAGGTTTCGTGTGCTCATGTGCGGGCGGCGATTCGGGAAATCATTGATCGCGCAAATCATCGCGCTCATGAAATGCGGGGAGGGTAAAAAAGTGGCGTATATCACGCCGACTTATTTACTCGCCGGGGTGTTCTTTGACGCACTCGCGAAGGAATTACCGCCGACGATATACCGGAACGGGTCGGACAAGTTGATCGAGTTCAACGGAGGGCAAATCCGATTTTTCACCGGGGAAAAACTCGATCGCCTCCGGGGTCAATCGTTCCATACTGCGATCATCGACGAGGCGTCTTTCATCCCGAACCTCGAAGAAGGTTGGCAAAACTCGATTCGTCCGACATTGACGGACTACGCCGGGAACGCGTTATTCCTTTCCACGCCCAGAGGTAAAAACTATTTTTACTCCCTTTTCATGAAGGGCGACGGATCCGATCCGGACTGGCAGTCGTTCAAATATTCATCCTACGATAACCCGCACATCTCCGGGATGGAAATCGACGCGGCACGGGATCAACTCCCGGCGGACGTATTCCGGCAAGAGTACCTCGCCGATCCAATGGACAATGCAGCGAATCCCTTTGGCGGAACCTACATCCGTCAATGTATCTATCCGATCAGCACCGCACCACCCGTTTGTTTCGGGGTGGATCTCGCGAAGTCCGTCGATTGGACGGTGATCATCGGAATCGATGCGAATGGCGGGGTGTGTCATTATGAACGATTTCAGCGGGATTGGAGGCAGACAAAACAAGCGATTTCCGCACTCCCACGCGTTCCGACGTTGATCGATTCCACGGGTGTCGGCGATCCAATATTCGAGGATCTCGCCCGTGACGGTCGTCCGGTGGAGGGGTACAAGTTTTCGTCGCAGAGCAAACAACAACTCATGGACGGGTTGGTAACGGCGATACAACAACGGATCATATCATTCCCGGAGGGCCAAATCACCCGGGAACTCGAGGTATTTGAATATCAATACACCGCGCACGGGGTACGCTATGCCGCGCCCACGGGGTTCACGGATGATTGCGTTATGGGGTTGGGTTTGGCATGGCATAAATTCCAACGGTCACGGACGACGGGGAAATATACTTTTGTGTAAATTCACAACTATGGAATTAAGCGCGGTTGAATGGCTTGTTCGTAAATTGTCGTACGGGCAAAATATTAAAATGAATTGGGTCACGCAGCAATACATTGAACAAGCGAGGCAACTCGAAAAACTCTTGCAAAGCCAAGCGATTCAAGATGCGCTAACTACAATCGTAAAAACAAATCCGGAGCAATGAAATGTTACACGTGGAACGATTGCAACGTCGGGCAATGGCAGCAAATCCAAAGCATCTTCGGCGAGCGCGGCAACTCATGGCTCGATAATGTCGTTCGTCCGGCGGCAATCATCATGGATCGCACGGAGCATGAACTTGACTCATTATCCACCGCTGAAATCGTTGAGGTCGGAAAGCAGATCGCATTCGTACATACCGCCGTACAACCGCAAGCGCAACGCATCATAGAGGTACGCGGAAAGCGGTATCGATGCGTCTACGATGTGACGATGATGCCCGCCGCACGGTATATCGAATCCAAGGTATTCGGCCAAGACGTTCACAAAGAACTCCATAAGGTCGCCGCGTGTATGGTCATACCTCAAAAGCGGCATTGGTTACTCGGGTGGATCGACGATAAGTACGACGCATCCCGTCATTCAGAATATGCCGAAGATATGCTCCATGCTCCGATTCCCGCCGTACTCGGATCCGTTCTTTTTTTTTGCGACGTATATCTGACGTTGATAAACAATTCCCGGGTTTATTTGGTGAGGGAACTGATGAAACGGCAGAACCTCCCGGTCGCGGAGGCGGAAGCGTTCGTGAACGATTTATGTCACGTTATGGATGGCATTATACGACCGAGCGCGTCGCGGAATATCTCCGAATACCTTTGAGCGACGCTTGGGAAGTTCCGACATTGGAATATTTGAACGCCGTTGCCTACTTAAAAGCGAAGGCGGAGTTTGAAAAAGCCGCGCTGAAATGACATGGCGAAATCCCTGAAACAAGTCCAAGACGAACTATTAACGAGCGGATACCTCGACACGCTCGCGGATGATCCCGTCGATCCCGGATCCGCTCCGACGAATAATGCCGTTTCGGATCTCATCATAAAATTAGCCGGGGAGTTTGTTATCGCCGTTCAAGAAAACCTCGATCGGCTCGGCAAGGTATCCACGGGAGGATTGACTGACGGGGTATCCGCCGGAGATCTGGTTCAATCCGGGTCAACCTACACGCTCGAAATCGGATACGATAAAAATGATCCCGCCGCGAAATATTGGGATTTCGTCAATAAAGGGGTACGTGGTATCCGATCCGGCCAACCCGCATCATCGCCGTACCAATTCCGTAAACTTTCCGCACCGCCCGTTATGGTAGAGGAAATCAAAGGATGGTTACGCGTGAACGGTATCGCGGCAAGGAATGAGGATCAACGCGAGGACTTGTCGCGATTGCAGCAGAAACGCCGCAATATCGCCGCCGAACAAGATCCGCAAGGGGATTTTGCCTACGCGATTGCCCTCGCCATAAAACGGCGCGGATTGCCTTACACGGGATATTTCGATCAAGCGGTTAACGCTTATTTCGGAAAAACATTCGCCCAAGCCGTCGCGAAGGCTGCATCCTTTGATGTACGCGTCGCCGTCCGGAAGTTCAATCCGGCTCAAAATGCCTAATTAATGGCATGGCAATTACTATTGTGCAATCACCGGAAAACCGGGCATCCATGCACGACGACTTATGGCACGTTGTGACATCCAACAATACCGGACAAACCGGATTCAAGTATGTTTTCGACGTTTACATTTCCACGACGCTTGTTGCTCGTATAAAATTATTTCCGGATCCGAATGAGGATTGCGGAACGTTCAACGCCGGGAACATTATCCGGAATTATTGGACGACGTATTTCAAACCCAACACAACGCAAACGGCGTTTAGCCACTCCACGGATGGGATATTCGTGGCGTACACGATAAAGTTCGGCGAGGAATACGGCGGCACCCTTTACACAAACCTTACGACCGCGAATTACGAGGCGTTCAATTTCTACAACCCGATTTTCCGGGATTGGTCGACATCATATCTGGATACTTTCATCGGGAAATGGCTCACGGGTCGCGATCGATCCGCATTGACTTGCGGGTACACCGAAAAACTTTTCGCGTCGTGGTTCAACTACGGATTCCCGGACGTATCGCAAGCGTTGAAAGTAACCGTCGATGGCGGATCCGAGCAATCCGGCACGGGGAATTTCACCAACGCATTGCAAATATTCGACGTATCCCCGGGCGCGATTAACACATATTTCGGATCGACGGTCATCCCGTCGACGGCCACACAATACCGCGTCCGCATCAATACGGGCGATTACCTCACGATCAAGTTAGCGTGTAATCGATACGAAGTCGAAACGCTCCATTTCCTTAATTCATTGGGCGGCTATGACACAATGACATTCCGGCTCGTCAACCGTGAGGAACGAACCGCCACACGGGAGTCGTACCAACGTCCGGGATGGGAAGTGGTATCGGATACGGTTGCGCGGTATGATTCGTTCAAAAAAATGTATGCTGGGCGCGTTAATCATGTCATTTCGCAAGGGGTGACATTCCGGCTTACCTCCGATTTCCTCACCGAAACCGATCACACATGGCTGCGGGATCTGATCATGTCGCCGGAGGTGTACCTCGAAAAATCCGGCTACTATTATCCTGTCACGGTCGGCACGAATAATTGGGCGGAACGTATCCGGACGGTCGATAAAATGTTCAACCTCACGTTGGATATCAACTATTCACGCCCGGTAAATTCTCAATATCGATGAGGACGGAAATTTACATCGAAGGCCGTCGGTTGGATCTTACGGAGGATCTATCCGTCGAGTTTACATATCAAATCGACGACATTAAGGAGTTCGCATCACGTGAAACGAACTTTTCAAAAACGGTCGTACTCCCCGGCACGGCGAATAATAACAAGTTGTTCGGTTTCGTTTTCGAGTTCGGATCGCAAAACGCATACGACGAAAATACCGCCAACCGGGGGTATAATTTCAACGCATCGAAGGCGGCGACTTGTTACGTGTACGTTGACAAGATCCAGATCATGAAGGGGGTGATTCGGCTACTCGAAATCGTCCGCGATGGCGGGGAGATCGAGTACGAATGCGCCATATTCGGCGAATTGGGCGGGTTCATTAATGCACTCGGAAACGGCAAGATCGAGGATCTCGATTTCTCGGCATACGATCACGAATGGACGATGGCGAACATAACCGGGTCATGGGAGCCGACGACCGGGATTTCCGTTTCGGGCGTGACCCTGACCGGGTATTATCCGGCGTCGGGGTATTTTTACCCGCTCGTCGACTACGGCGGGGTATCCACCAATAAAAAGGATTGGGATTTCCGGGCATATCGTCCGGCATTGTACGTTAAAGAGTACCTCCGGAAGATCATCGCCGGATCCGGGTACACCTACGAATCGGATTTCTTCGATACGCAACTATTCCACCGCCTTGTCGTGCCGAACAATCAAAAGGTATTGAAGCGGTTCACCTCGACGGGGTTATCGGTCGTGGCGGATGCTGAAACCTACACCAACGTCGGCAACATTTCATGGGAACCGGGGTCGCTCGGAGATTTCACATTGAACGCGCCGGATACCATATTCACGTACAACTCCGCCACGCCGTTTACCGGAACGCTCGATGTCGTATTGATGGGGGAGGTTCTGGAGGCCGGGACGTCACTCGAAATCGAGATCCGGAAAAACGGAACGTCGATTTATACGCATATCAACTCGGCCAACCTAAACGACGTTGTGTCGGTGAATGCCTCGATCGGTGGGGTGACATTTAACCAGAACGACACATTATCCGTTTACATCGACACCGACATTCGGGGGTTGGGCATTCAAATAACGGAGGGTACGCTGACGCTGATATCCGCGACACCGACCTATGTAACATTGGGATACGGCGATGAAATCGCGATCAATGACACGATACCGCGCGGCGTGTTTCAACGCGATTTCTTTTCGTCGGTCGTGAAAATGTTCAACCTATACGTGACGGAATCGACCTCGCGAGAAAAGCATCTCATTATCCAACCGTATCGGGATTACTACGAAGATGCGCTCACGGTATTGGCGACGGATGATTTCACGACGATTTTCATGGTCGATCAAACAAACGCCCTATTGTTGGAGGACGGATCGACGACATCGCGCGATTGGACGTACCGTCTTGATCGATCCAAGCCGATCCGCCTGAAACCAATGTCGGAACTCAATGGTCGATATTTCGAGTACAAGTACAAGCCCGACGCGGATTATTACAACGAACAATATTTGAAGAAATTCGGTCAGGGATACGGGGATTACCTCGAGGATTCCGGATATGAGTTCGCAAAGGAAAAACAAACGGCGGAACTGATATTCTCGGCGTCCGCATTGGTTGGCTATACCGGGGAGGATAAAAAGGTTTCGACGGTGTGGAAATTATCCGGCACGACGGAGGACAAAACGGAGCATAATATCCGGATCCTCCAGATCAAGAAAAAAACCGGGGTAACATCATACGACGTTAAGGACGGCGGAACGGTGAAGCAATCGCTCACGACATACGGATACGCCGGACACCTCGACGATCCGGATACGCCACAATCGGACATTAATTTCGGTACACCGGAGGAAATTTATTTCAACCTGACGAATCAGTATCCGTCGGCTAATTTGTTCACCGGATTTTGGTTTGATTATGTCGCGGAAATCACGGACAAGGACTCAAAGTTGATGTCCGCGTTTTTCAGGTTGAACGAGATGGACATTTACGGATTGGATTTCGCCCGCTTGATATACATCGACGGCGCGTTGTGGCGATTGAACCGAATCATCGATTTTAACCCGTTGAGCGGCGAATCGACCAAAGTGGAATTATTAAAGGTCATGGAACTTTCATACGAATAAGATGGCGGAGGAAAAAGTAGGTATAAAAATAGAGGTCGACGGTTCGCAAGTCACGAAATCCGTTGGAAATGTCCGGAAAGAAATCCGTGAGGCGACAATCGCATTACAAGAGGCGCAATCGCAATTCGGGGAATATTCGCAAGAGGCGATCACGGCGGCAAAGCGTGTGGCGGAACTCCGCGATCGTGTATCCGAAGCAGCGGAGACGGCGAAACTATTCGATCCGGGAGCAAAGTTCGCGGCGTTCTCCGGCGCATTGAACGCCGTGGCCGGAGGGTTCGCAGCGGTTCAGGGTGCGCTCGGGTTGGTTGGCGTGGAATCCGAGGACTTGCAAAAACAACTCCTGAAAGTTCAATCCGCGTTGGCATTGTCGGAAGGATTATCAAGGATCACGGATTCCGCAAAGGATTTTCAACGGTTGAACGCCGTCATTCAGCAAACGTCGGTATTTCAGAAAGGACTTGCCGCCGCGAATCTCGCAACCGCGGCAACTCAAAAGGCGTTGGGCATCGCTACCGTTACAACCTCGACCGGGTTCAAAATATTGCGCGGTGCCATTGTCGCCACGGGTATCGGTGCGCTTGCCATTGGATTGATCGCGCTTGTCCAGAATTTCGACAAGGTTAAAAAAGCGGTACTCGATTTTATTCCGGGATTGTCATCGGCGGCGGATGCCATCGGTCGGGTGTATAACCGAATCACGGATTTTATCGGCATATCCTCCGAGGCACAACGCCAGACGGAGCGCGTATTAAAAGCCAACGCCGCCGCAATAAGGGCAACGGAGCGCGAATTGGACGTAAACGGCGACAAGTACGACGATTACACCAAACGGAAGATCGAAGCGAATCTGCGGTACCGCAAATCGTTTGAGGAACTCACAAAGGACGAAAGCCTATCCGTACAAGATCGCGACAAGTTCATCAAAGAATCTCGGGAACGCGCGAATCGCGACATCGCAGCGGCTGAAAAGGATCGACAAGCGGCGGCGGATAAGGTTGCGGAAGATGCGGCGAAAAAGGAATCGGATCGTCAAAAGGCGGCATCGGATCGAGCGAAGGCCGCGGCGGATCAACGGTTGCAAATCGAGCAACAAGGAGAAACGGAACTCGCGGCATTACGCCGGGATAATTTACTCGCGGCAATAGAGGACGAGGATCAGCGACGGATAAAGGAAATAGAACTCGACTTAAAGGCGACCGAAGATCGTGTGAACGCCACAAAGTTGTCGGAGGATCTGAAAACGCAAATCATCATCGAGGCGCGGAAAAAAGCCGACACGGAAATTCAGGCGATCAATCAAAAGGCATTCGACGACGAAGCGGCACGGATCGCAGCCAATGCAGCGGCGGAACAAGAATTGCGCGATCAGTTGGCGCAAGAGGCAACGGAAAAAGAAATCGAACGAAAATTGTTGTCGCTCGAGGCATTGCAAGAGGTTGGGTTGGATCCGCAAACCGATCTTGAAGCACGGGAGGAAGCATTGAGGCAAGCGGACAAACTAAACACGCAATACCTCGCGAAAGGAATAATCGATTATGAGGCATACGTGAAGCGCAAAAAAGAGATTGCGACGGCTGAAATCAAGATCGAAGAAGATAAAAAGGCGGCACAACTTGCGACGCTCGATGCGGTCGCGCAAGGATTAAACAACCTCGCCAATTTAGTCGGGCAAAATACCGCAGCCGGGAAAGCATTGGCAATCGCAGCGGCGACGATTGATACCTACACCGCAACCGCAAGCCAATTCAGGGCGGCGTCCGCGAATCCGGTAACGATTGCGAATCCGGCATATCCGTACATCATCGCGGCATCTTCGCTCGTCGCGGGTATCGCTCGCGTCCGGCAAATCGCATCGGTTCGGGTTCCGAACTCATCCGGAGGCGGAGGATCTGCGCCGTCATTCGGAGGTGGATCATTCAGCGCACCCGCCGTTTCAGGAGCGGCACCGCTACAACCGCAACGCCCGTCGGCGCAAGTATTTGAATTGGGGCAACAATCACTCCGGGGCATCAACACCGCATCGACACGGGCATACGTTGTCGAATCCGACATAACATCGTCGCAAGAGCGGGTATCGCGATTGAACCGCGCGGCAAGGTTGGGATAGGATTTCTAATTATCAAAAATGGCAATCATGCAAGAGGAACTACCAATTTACGAACTCACCATATCCGAAGCCGACGAAGGGAATTTCGAGGTCGACTACATCGCACTTGTCGACCGTCCGGCGATACAACGGAATTTCCAAGCGTTCGCGGATCAATTCGTCGAACCCGGGGAATCCGAAACGCAAGAGGAATTTATAGGACGCTGCATCCCGGCAATGATTGGCGAAGGGTACGAACAAGATCAAGCGGCGGCGATATGTTACACGAAATGGCGTAATCGTGACGGCATGGGTGAGGATTTCGAGGAAAGCATAAAGGACATCCCCGACGACGTACGCGCCAACGCCCGGAATGCGGTCGAATGGGCGGACAAAAATGGTTGGGGATCTTGCGGTACTCCGGTCGGGAAACGTCGCGCATCGCAACTCGCGGATCCGTCCGGGGCGGTATCGCTCGACACCGTTCGCCGGATGTACTCCTTTTTGTCACGCCACGAAAAGGATCTGGAATCATCGAAAGGATATTCGGACGGATGCGGAAAACTCATGTACGACGCATGGGGCGGAAAATCCGGATTGCGTTGGTCGCGAAATGTTCTACGCCAAGCGTCCGAGGTGAAGTTGGCGATCCAAGATTCCGCGCAAAGGATCGTGTCCGGAGCGTTGATGATCCCAGATAAATTGATCCTCCGCCGCGATCAACAGGGGGAATATTTCATAAAGTTTTCGCCGGAGACGATTAAACAAATCGCCATCCGGTTCGCCAAGCAAGGATACCAAAGGAACGTCAACCTCCAACATGACAAGGATCAACGGGTCGATGCGGTATTGTTCGAATCATGGGTAAAGGATAGCGAACGCGGGATCGGCGGGATGAAAGGATACGAAGATCTCCCGGACGGAACGTGGTTCGGCTCGATGAAGATCACCGACGATGAGGGTTGGGCAAAGGTCGAAGCCGGGGAGGTCAAAGGATTTTCCGTCGAGGGAATCTTCCAATACGAACGGGCGGATCATACCAATGACGAGGAAATAATGGCGCGGATCATCGACATCCTCCAATCCATCGGGTAACAATTTACGCAAACCACTAATTAACGACATGGCGGGCAATTTTCTTCCGGCGACCTACAACATAAAACTTACGAAGGGGAACACGTGGGAAACGTCGTTCACGATCTTCAAGGATTCCGTTCCGGTAAATTTATCGGCGGCGGAAGTGCGAATCCAGATCCGGCGCAAGGCGACATCCACGACGGCGGAGGTAACGATCACGGAAGCGGATGGGATAACCGTAGGGGGTGCATCATCGAACGAGGTCACGGTATCCAAGCGCGTAAATATTGCCGCCGGGGATTATGTGTGGGATATGCTCGTCGTGAATGCCGGGATCTATAAAACTTACATCGGAGGCAAATTTGAAGTGGTCGAGGAGGTCACCGAACCCGCATGAGTTACGAAATAAATGTCACGGAAGAGATCGTCGAGATCAACACGTTCACGCAAGACGCGAATTACCAACGATATTATGGCGCGTTCGTGTCAACGGTCGATCAGTTGAACGCCGGGGCAACATCAACAAATAAAATGACGTACAACGTCACCAACTTATCGTACGGAGTATCCATCGTTTCCAATTCCCGCATCACGATGGCTAATGCCGGAGTGTATAACATTCAATTTTCGGCGCAAATATTCAAGGATGATTCCGGGTCGGATCGGATAGACATCTGGCTGCAAAAAAACGGGCAAAACGTCGCCAATTCCAACACCGAGGTCGTGGTCGTCGGGAACGATGGCCGATCGATTGCGTCGTGGAATTTCCTTGAAGCAGCGTCCGCCGGGGATTATTTCGAATTGTGTTGGCATTCGGCCGACACTCAATTATACCTTGAGGCATTCGCGACACAAAGCAACCCCACACGCCCAGCGATTCCTTCCGTCATCTTAACCGTAACGCAAATATGAAGTATTTACTGATCCTATTCATCGCGCTATTTTCCGTCACCGGATACGCGCAAGATTCCACGGCGGTCGATTCTATCCGCCCCAACAAGCGACCAATTAAGGAGGTCAAAATTTGGCGCGATGGTGTACAATACGACGCGAACGATATCGATGTCGTCATCGCCTTCGACAACTGCGAATCCTCCGCGACGATTTATTACAAGTTGTCGGATTCAACCGGAGCAATCGTGGCAGACGGGAATATCACCATCGCCGGAGCCGATTACCGCGAATGGGTCGCGAAGCCATTCCACAACCGCACGGCGACCAACTATGCTATGAAGCATCTCAACCTACAAGAAGCCGCCCGCCGTCGCGCTATCCGTGCAACAAGAGCCGCCGCAACCGTCACACAATAAAACAAAATACAATGAGTAAACTTTTCACAATCAATCTGGCCGACCTCGCAAAAGGCGCAATCGTCGCCGCACTCGCGACCGTTCTGGGTATGGTTTCAACGATCCTCAACGCCGGACATTTCCCGAACGGTGAAGATTGGAAATCGATCGGCATGGCCGCATTGACGGCACTCGGAGCGTATATCGCGAAAAACCTTTTCACGAACGGAAACGGCGAATTTCTCGCATCCGAAAAAAAGCCATTGAACGATTGAGCATCCTTCCTAAATGGTACACATCACAAATCATCCTAAATAAAAGTAAGATGAACGCAAAAGAAGCATTAGATAAAATCCGGGAATTGTTCGCCGACGCGGCAATGACACCCGATCCGGAACCCGCTCCAATGAAGATGGAAGCGAAAGAGTATGTTCTGGAAGACGGCACGAGAGTAATGGTATCCGAACTCGAAGTCGGTGGAATGGTCGCCGTCGTGAAGGATGACGGATCATCCGTTCCCGCTCCCGCCGGAGATCATAAACTCGCCGACGGTACGACGATTACCGTGGCCGAAAATGGCGTGATCACATCCGTGGCAATGCCCGCCGCTCCCGTCGAGATGCCGGAGGATATGGTCGCAAAGTTCGCCGAAGTGGAAGCCGCCGCCGCATCACTCCGCGACACGCTCAAAGCCGAGAACGACGCACTCCGCGCCGAACTCGAATCCATGAACGTGAAACTCCGTGGATTGGCCGACGTTGTGTCCGCACTCGTTGAGATGCCCGCCGCCGCTCCGCTCCAAGAGCCGCGCAACACCTTCGCCGCTACAACCTCAACAAAAGAGGAAAAGATGAAGCGCGTCGCGTCAATCTTCGATCAACTGAAAGAAAGAAAGTAAACAATAACACAAACAAGTAAAAAAACAATAACATGGGATTTTCTTTAGGTTCATTAACCGCCTACGTTGAGCAAAACGAACAACTGCTCGTCGCCGCCTCCGTACTCGGCCCGAAAACTGCCGGATTGATCCAGTCAGGCGGCACGATCATGGCAAATGTGAAGTCTGCCGAAACGATCAATATCATGGACACCGACGCGATTTTCCAAGCGGGTGGATCATGCGGATTCACAACATCCGGCACGACCTCAATCACGCAGCGTCAAGTAACCGTCGGCAAGATCAAAGTGAACGAATCACTTTGCCCGAAAGATCTGGAAGCGTACTACACGCAAAAGGCACTCCCCGCCGGAAGTCGCTACGACACCATCGCCTTCGCTACCGATTACACAACTCGCAAAGCCGAGAAAATCGCGAGCCAACTCGAAAAAGCATTGTGGCAAGGTGACACGACGAGCGTCGACGCCAACCTTTCGCGTTTCGATGGATTTTGCGAGATCATCAAGGACGCAACTACCGCCGTCGTTAACGCGAACTCCGTTGCATTCCACGGAAGCGTTGAAACGTCGATCACCGATTCAAATGTGGTTGCGATCTTCGATTCAATCTACAAAGCAATTCCGGCGCAAGTAATCGACAAGGACGACGTTGTGATTTTCTGCGGCATGGACGTATTCCGTACGCTCACCGTAAAAATCAAGAACGCCAACCTTTTCCATTACCAAACCGAAGCACGCCCGAATGGTGAATTTTTCCTCCCCGGCACCGACATCCGCGTAATCGGAACCCCCGGATTGAACGGCAAAAATGGCATTTATGCCATGAGGTTGTCGAATATGTACATCGGCACCGATCTGCTCGATGAGGATCAAAACCGTTGGGAGTTGTTCTTCGCACGCGAAGCCGACCAAGTTCGGTTCGTTGTCGAGTTCAAAATGGGTGTGCAAGTTGCGTTCCCTTCCGAGATCGTGAAATTCGAGGTGTAAACAAATTAAAGGGCGGTGAAATATCCGCCCTCATTTTATCACCTTAAAAAATTACATATCATGCCGTGCGCATTAACACAAGGATACACCTTCGATTGTAAAGACAATATCGGAGGCATTAAAAATGTTTGGTTCATCGGGTACAACGATGTAACCGCCGTAACCGAATCAAGCGGAAACATTACCGCAATCACGAAGGCAAGCGGGAAGGTATTCTACAAGTACCAACTCGTCCGCAACACCTCGTCCTACACGGAAAACATCGCGTCCACCATTGAGAACGGAACCGTCGTATTCAATCAAGAATTGCTAATCACGATCAACAAGATGAACACCTCCATGAGGAACGAAATTTTGTTGCTCGCAAAGAATACGTTGATGGCGGTCGTCGAAGATCAGAATGGTGTATATTGGCTACTCGGAAGGTACAACGGTCTGGACATCACGACCGGAACCGCATCGAGCGGATTGGCGCAAGCCGACCGGAACGGGTACCAGTTGACATTCACCGGAGGTGAAAAGGAACTCGCTCCGACGGTGTCGAGTGGCATCATTTCGGGATTGGTTTCATAGTGATATATTTTGGGATAATGGGTTTGAAAGGCCGGGGTTTCTACCTCGGCTTTTTTATGTCCAATCTTTCGGGGTTCCGCTAATTATGTTCATGATCTATCTAAAATTGGGTACCGTCGTCAATGTGTTGATCCCGTTAAAGGACGCGGAGACATTGACATCGCCGAACTATCTTTTTCGATTCGTTCAACGGACGACGAATGAGGAAATCACGTTCGTGAAAACATCCTCCGACGATACATCCGCGTATCCGGATCGGTACCGTAAATTCTCATTCGATGTCGATCAACTTTTTTGCGGAATGATCGGGGAATATTATTTCTACGTTTACGAACAAGCCTCCACATCCAATACCGATTACACCGCCGCCGCGAATCTGCTTGCCTTCGGGGTAGCGTCGCTTATCGAAGCGGACGGAGATACCTATGAAGTCACGCATTACAACACGGACAACACATTCATAACACGATGACGGAACAATATTTAAATAACATCGCGGTGTTAAGGTTCGCCGAAGCGCGTCAACCGGAGTACCGCGAACGCAAAGGGCAAGGATACATCGAGTTCGGGGAGTTGAACGATTATCCGGATTATTTGCTCGATCTTTTCAATAAGAGCGCGAAGCATAACGCGATTGTAAAGGGCAAGGTGAACTACATAACCGGGAACGGGTGGAAATCCGACAACCCAGACGACGCCGCCGCGCAAAGGTTTATCGATCAACCGAACGCCTACGAATCACTCGCAGAACTTACGCGGAAAATATCTCTCGACATCGAGATTTTCGGAGGTGCATATCTGGACATCGTGTGGTCGGTTGTCGGCGGATCCATCGCGTCAATGTCGCACATTGATTACACGAAGGTTCGTACCTCAACGGATAACACCTCATTTTGGTACAAGGCCGACGGATGGCGCGATCGTCGCGGCAAGATCGACACAATTCCCGCTTTCAATCCTAAACAACCGGAAGGAAGGCAAATCCTTTACATAAAAGAGTACCGCCCGGGGTTGGACGCTTACGCCTTGCCCGGATATTTGGGAGCACTGAACTACATCGAATCCGACATCGAGGTTTCTAAACACGTACTCGGCAACGCGCAAACCGGATTCAACGCCTCGAAGTTGATCACGCTCCCGAACGGAACGCCTCCGGTCGAAGAGCAGCGCAACCTTGATCGTCGATTCCGGGATACGTTCGGCGGATCCGACGGGAAAAAATTCATGATCTCGTTCGTCGACAACGCGGGGCAAAAACCGATCATCGAGGATCTGGGAGCGTCGGATCTTACGAAAGAGGATTTCGGGCGGGTTGATACGATCATTCAGCAAAACATTTTCGCCGGGCATCAAATCACAACGCCAACGCTTTTCGGCATTCAGGAACCCGGCCAACTCGGAACACGTTCGCAGATGCGGGATGCCTATGAAATATTCAAAAATACATACGTCAACGACAAGCAGCAATACCTCGAAGGGGTGTTCACCCGGCTATTGTCGTATTCCGGATCCTCCTCGGAATTGGAAATAATCCCCGTCGAACCAATCGCATTGGAGTTGTCGGAGGCGGCGATTACCTCCGTCGCTCCGCGTGAATGGATATTGGAAAAAGCGGGTATCGATGAAAGTAAGTACATAACCACTCCCACGCCCACGGAAACCGCCCTTCCCGCCGCTCAAAGTTCTGACGCGGTGAATGATAACCTTCGGTCGATGAGTGGTCGCCAATGGCAGCAAATGACGCGGATAGTACGAGAGTTTTCAAAGGGCAAGATCACACGCGAACAAGCGTCCATGATGCTGCGCAGCGGGTACGGATTGAGCGATGAGGAAGTGAACACGATGATCGGGGCGGAGGAACAATTCGACGAATATTTGTCGCTCGATGACACGATCGCGGCATTTCGCGAATATGGCGAACACCGCGAAAATTTCGACATCGTTCAATCTTCGCCGTTGAAATTCGCGGACATAACCGAAGCCGACGACGTTAAGATCCTCGAGATCCTCCAACGTCAACCTTTGACACCTCCGGCGGACATCGCCAAAGCGATCCGGAGGCCGATCACGGACGTTGAGGCGCGAATAAAGAAAATGGTCGACATGGAAGTTTTAGCGACCGGAAGGGGTGGAGGATTGCGTCCCACGCGCCCGGTGAGTGAGATTGTCGACGAGCCATCGCGGACGCGGTTCGAAATCCGGTATTCGTATGAATGGAAGCCGGAGGTTCCGACAACGCAAAGAAACACCGAAGAACATCCATCGCGTCCGTTCTGCGTGAAACTGATGGATCTCGATCGATACTGGACACGCCGCGAAATTGAAACGCTTTCCCAACGCCTCGGGTACTCCGTGTTCGATCGCGGCGGCGGATGGTGGGGACAAGGTGTCGGGAAACCCGCGTCGCCGTCATGTCGGCATGAATGGAGGTCAAATGTTGTAATCCGCAAAAAGAAATGACATGAGGAAAATACTTTTCATATCCCCGGCCACGATTAAGGAGCGCACCGGATTGCACGCCAATGTCGACGAAAAACTTGTCAATCCGGAGATTATGACGGCGCAAGATATGTTCATCCATCCGGCGCTCGGAACGGGTCTTTACACTCGACTACAAGACGGCATCGAGAATAACAACCTCACCGACAAGGAGCAAGACTTACTCGACACGTACATCACCCCCGCGCTCGTTTATTACACATTGGCCGAACTCCCGATGGGAATGTCGTTCCAATTTTACAACAAAGGGGTGATCCGGAAAACCGGAACCGACCAGACGGAACCGAACGTTCAAGAGTTGATTGAGGTAGCGAACCGATACAAAGCACGTGCGGAATTTTACGCCAACCGGATGATATTGTACGTCAAGGAAACCGCGTCCAAAGGGGTATATTTTCAGGAGTACATCAACCCGGGAACGGGGGTCGATATCATTCAACCGGAGCGGCAAGTTTACGCATCGACCGTTTATTTAGGTCACGACAAACATTGCCCGAAAACCTACGAACAAAAGTACCAAGGGGATTCCCCGAATTGCTGCGATTGATGAAAGGCAACAAAACATATTCCGTAAAGAATCAAGAACGCCTCCGGGCGTACTTGCGTAAAATTGAAAGCGATGACACTAAAGCAAGTGATCGACACGATACAACGATTGGGCGAAGCGCACGAAATGATTCAAACGACATTCAACGGCGCGGTAATGGATCGACTCGCGATCGGCGACGTTAAGTATCCTTTGTTCACGTTCGACGCGACTACCGGATCACTTTCCATCGGATCAATGTCGATACCCTTTCAAATGTTCTTCATTGATCGATTGGTTGCGGATCTGGAGAACGAGCGCGAGATTCAATCGCAAATGTTATCGGTGGCGCAAGACATCATCGCACAATTAAGGTATCCGGGATTCGAGTTCACCGTCGGTAATTCGAGCGACATCACTTTCATAACCGATACCACGCCCGATCTACTCGCCGGAGTTACCGCTCGCGTATTGATCGATATTCCGTATGCCGCCGATCGTTGCCAAGTTCCGTCCGATTTTATATTTTAAGGGATGCTAACAAAACGTATTAACCAACTCGATGAACGGACGCCGGAACTGACGGATCTCATGATCGTCGGTGATCCATTGACGGGGTATTCCTATAAGGCGAATATATCCGACATCATCGCGTTCATCTCGGCGAATATCGGCACCGTAAAAAAGCGGTTCATCGTTGGCGACGTTGGTTTCCCGGGTGACGGTGACACGACATGGACGGATGCGGATTTCGAGGATGCAACTGTATGGCTATATCGCAACTCCATTTTATCCGATTGGGAGGATCCCGGCGATGGCTCATCGTATCACACGCAATCCGGCGACACGATCACATTTTCAACCGCCCTTGCATTGGGCGAAAAAATACAAGCATTAGTCATCAAAATATGAAACGATTACTTTTCATTATCGCGGCATTGTTCGCGACCGCTCAATCGCAAACGATCCAGACCATCGGCGCACCGACGACGACCGTCGTATCCCGTGGAAACTTTCGGACGGATTCTATTTTTTACCTTCCGAAGCGTCAAAAGTTGCCGACTGATTCCGGCGCGGTACGTTATCAAATCTCCGATTCATCCGTCTATTATTGGACGGGTTCACAATGGCGCAGATTGGGCGTTCATATCGACACGGCTGCAATGTTGTTGCCCTACCTCCGCGATGCAGACACGACCGCGATGCTTTCACCTTACCTGAAAGAATCGGACACGGTATGGCTTTCCAACCGCATCAACCTGAAAGTAAACATCGCGGACACATCTTCGATGCTTACTCCCTATCTCCGTGGTTCAGGAAATGCAAACTATCTCCCTATTTTCGATGCCACACGTTCCGTTATAAACTCAAAAGTTTACCAATCGGGGAATCATTTAATGTTCAATACCACAACACCTTCGGTAAGTGCTGCGGAGTATGGGACGATGGATGTGAATGGGAGTGAAAATGCAGCGTATATCTTGAAGGTTGGGGATGCTGAAAAATCGTACATACTTTCGAACGGAACGGATTTAACGATATCAAATAATCCGGCGGGTGATTTAATTTTCCGCAACAATAACGCAACACGTGGACGGTTTACAAGTGCCGGACAATTTAGAGTCAACAACCTTGCATCGGCATCTACAAGACTGGTCACCGCTGACACGGATGGCAATTTAGCGGGAACGGCTTCAATAACTCAATTCATTGACACTACCGAAATTTCGACAAGAGATTGGAGGCAGAAGGGTGACGATTCTTTAGGTGCAATCATCGCAACAAAGGGAAGCGGAACGGTTACATCAGTCGCAACGGGGTACGGCTTATCCGGTGGCACAATAACCACGACGGGAACGATTATCGTTGACTCTGCAATCGTCGCATCACGTTTGCGGGTGGGCAAGGTCGTAGATTCATTGGCATTGGTTAAGCAGAACATACTAACCAATCCCGTAACGGGAACGGGAACAACTAACTATGTGCCGAAATTCACGGGAACGTCAACAATTGGGAATAGTTTGGTTTATGATGATGGGGAGGTAAAAATAAATAGAACCACCGATGCGGGTGATTATATGCTGCAGGTGGCGGGGGGTATTCATAATACAACGGGCGCAATATTCGCAGCAACGAGCGGAAATGTTGGCATAGGAGTAACTACCACACCATCCGCAAAACTTGATGTGCAAGGTAATTTAACAAGCGATTATGTTTCATTGGTTCGATTGCGAAACGGTGATGCCGGAACAACTAACGCAGCCGTAGCGGTTGAATATTGGGATAGAACAACAAATATAAATGCTGCAACTATTGGGCAGCGTCAAAATATTGCGGGTAATTGGGCGGGTGAAATGCTTTTCAGGGTGCAACAAAATTTAGGGAGTCCTCAAACAAGTACGACAAGTTTAACGACAATGTTGCGACTTGACGGAGGTGGTCAAAGATTAATCTTTGCGCCCAACGGGACAGAATCGATGAGGTTAAACACTGGCTCCGAACTACTCCTCAACACCACAACCGACGCGGGGGATTACAAACTACAAGTAAACGGGGCAATATTGTCAAGCGGGGGAGCAGTATTTGCGGGTACAAGTGGAAGTGTTGGAATAGGCACTACGATACCTTCGTACAAATTAGATGTAATAGGGGATGTACGTTCTTCAACTCGATTGATTGCAAACGGAAATTTAACACCCGCATCATGGATAACCAATGCGACAACCGTTGGGTATTCTTCAAGCGGGAACTATGGATGGATAACGGCCGGAGGGGCTTCCGATTATGTGCCTTTGTCATTGTATGGCGAAGTGCTTGTCAACACCACAACCGACGCGGGGGATTACAAACTACAAGTATCGGGGAATGCTTATGTCACGGGTACGACGGTACTTGCTGCGACGAGTGGGACGGCAAATATCGGAAGTAACATTAACCTTGAAACATTAAACGTTTATGCAACATCGTTC
>Ga0209492_1000098_pt1 | contig 27232 bp, 38 predicted proteins | sample PPLLak12cMay2015_FD_187253 | JGI IMG/M metagenome (GOLD analysis project Ga0209492, IMG submission 187253) | Freshwater sediment microbial communities from Prairie Pothole Lake near Jamestown, North Dakota, USA - PPLs Lake P7 Core (1) Depth... | ecosystem: Environmental > Aquatic > Freshwater >... | reverse complement strand
TTGGATTAGGGTGTGTAGATTAAAAGGCAGACCTTATGATTTTAATGATGTAAAACAATTATTAGAAATTTATAAAGACGAAAAAGACTTATGAGTTAGTTACATTTTGGAACTATCTGAAATGTATAATATCTTGTACAAAAAGACTAAAAATTATACAAAATGTATAATATAAGTTACTAATCGTTTAAAGATAAACCCTAAAAATTAGGGTTTTAATTGATATAAAAAGTAATAAGATGAAAATAACAGTTGAAACAAACGGAGAAGTAATTACAATGGAATTACCAGATGACAATACAATTTGGGATATGATACAAAAATTTAAAATATTATTATCTTTTTGTGGTTATGCCCAAGAATCAATAAATGAACTTTTAAAAGAAGAAGAATGACAGTAAACGAAAACGACAACAAAAACGACTTATTACTAATAGCTATTGTATTGGCTTTAATATCTGCAATAGTTTTGACTTCTTGCGGATCACGAAAAGTAAGCAAGTCTGAAACGAAAGAACAAGAGCAAAAAACTGAAAAAATTACTCTCGAAACTGAAACGAGAGTAACGAACAATATTAAAATCCTTGACAGTTCAACAACGGATGAAATAGAGATTAGTCCGGTATCTGATTCATTGCCTATGATTGTGAATGGAATAACGTACAAAAACGTTAAAATAAGACACAAAAAAACTAAAAAAAATATAAGTATCAATAAAGATGAAAAAGTCCAACACAAAGCAAAAAAAGATGGTGTAGTGATGGTTAAAAGAAACAAAGTAATTGAAGTAAAACAAACTGAACGAAAAGAGTCTTATTGGTGGCTTCTTTGGTTCTTACTTTTAATACCAATTTATTTTGCTTATAAAAAATATAAAGTTTATATTTGAAGCTTCATAATAGTTTGGTTTAGGTTAATAACCCCTTCCGTTTTACGTGAAGGGGTTTTTTTTATTTAATCCTATCAAACAATTCATCCAACATAGTTTCATCAGCAGTAGTATCAATTTTCAATATGTTCTTATTTACAAGAATTGATATTAGATATTTATAACAGTTCTGCTTTGCTTTGTGGCTTTGTGCTGTGCCTTTTCTATAAAGTTTAAAATCTGCATAATGACAGATTAAATTTTTATAATCATTAGTTAATTGGTCGTGAGCAATAAAATGCTCTTTTGATAATAAATAGTTCATAGTTATGGTTTTATAAATTTAAATATATGTTCTATTATTGGTAAAGTCCATCCATCGCCTAATAAACTTCCAGCTTTTGCAGTTGTAAGAATATCGCAATAATTATCGGGAAAACCTTGTAACCTACACATTTCAATTTTATTTACTGTTCTTACAATGCCATCTTTATAAGAATAAAGATTATTTGTACTTTCCATTAAACAAGGTGATTTGCCTTTTGTTACTCTACCTCGACGAGTTGTTGAAGTTGGAAAACTTAAGTCTAAACAATCATTTTCAGTTACAACATCATAACCTTGTTTAGTGTTTGTTTTGCATCTTAATTCGTTACCTACTTCATAAATTAATGTAATCATTCCAGTTGTTTCATTTCTATGTAATAAATATTCTTGTTTTGCTTTTTCAGTTGCACCACTACCGGTGTTTAAACAAGTGTGTTTATCGGTATCAACGTAAACTAAATTTGGAGTTTGTTGTCCATTATCTATTCTTTTTTTTAAATAAACATCTTGTTTAATTTCATCTTTAATAAACATTTTATAATCTCCTTGAAGTAAACAATGTGATTTAACCCTTTCAACTGTACCACCTGTTATAATATCCTTAAACATTATTCCTTTATCTTTAGGTTGTGGTATATCTGTAACAACATCAAACATCGTTTCTTTAGTTCTTATATTGCTCCAGTAATATCTATCTCTTAATTGAGCAGTTACTAAACTACTATTTATTCTAACAGGATAAACCCCTAAAGCTCTACTCATAATTCCAACATCTAATTTTGATGCACTACCTACATTCTCTTGTAAAAATAAAACTTTAGGATTTAATGATTTTATATGTTCTAATATTTCTACAAAAGTAAAAAACAAACTACTTCTACTTCCATTAATACCTGCACGTTTACCAGCTGCAGATAAATCTTGGCAAGGGGATCCGCTTAATATCAAATCAATAGTTTTCCAATCAATATTCCAATCTCGCCACTTGGTAACATCCCCAACTTGAATAGTATCTGGAAAATGGTGTTGTGTTAATTCTATTGCATAAGGTTTAATTTCACTTGAATAATATTTGTTTACTTTAATACCTACGTTTTCAAGTGCTTGTCTTCCGGTATTCATTCCGTTAAATAGTGATACTACATTCATAATTCGTTAAGTTTAGATTGATAAATTGTATAAACTTCTTCATTCTCAAAATCAAAGTGTAAATTATTTTGAGATAGCTGTTCTAAAAAAGACTGTATAATAAATAACTGATAAAAGCTATATCCTTTTTTTTCGTTTGCGTTTCCGCAAATAAGTTTAGGTCTTAATTCATTGGAGTCAATTATGCGACTTATAAATCCGTAATCAACGTTACAGAAATCAGCGATGTTTTTAATTGTGTAAATCATAATTTTGAAATAAAATTGTTAAACGGATCAAACTCAAAAGCAAAGAAGCCATCTTGCTCATCCAAATATCGGAAGCTGTAAATAGTGCCATGCAGTAATATTTTATTCACCCATTGTGCCGGTTTAGTTCTTACTATTTCAACACCACTCAATCTAAATGGTCTGCCACTTTTTGAAATTTGAGGTTCAAAGTGGTTAATGTCGATTTTAAATCCATGTACTGATATTGTATTCATATTTTTAAATAAAAACCCGCAAATCAAAAGGTCGTCGTCTTTATCATTGCGGGAATTGTATAAAATTTTTATTGTAGCGACGACTCTACGTTGGCAAATATAAACAATTAATTATAATTTACATCATAATCAACCCAAATTTTACAATCAAATCCTAAATCTTGTAATTGCTTAATTCTTATTTTCTGCAATTCGCTCAATTTTCCATTTGGCCTTTTAACTTCAATAAACATTGTTACGCCATCTTTTAGGCACATCAAATCCGGTATTCCGTTTTTATTTGTTTTTATTAGTTTAACGCAAAGCCATCCCTCTTTTGTGAGTCCGTTGATTATTTTTGTTTGTATTTTTTGTTCCGAAATCTCGTTTAAATGTTTCATTGTTATAATCTTTTTTCTTAATTACACTTGCGTAAATCTTGCTTTCTATACCATCTTTAGAAAATATCCAATAAACATCATTGACTTTTCTATCCATTGTGGTTAAACGATCACGAGATTGCCAATAACTTACAGCACTAAAATCAATATTGTAGTAAACTAAATACTTTGCCTTTGCCAAACTAATACCTTCTCGGCCACTTACAATTTGCAAAGCAATATTTTTATCGGTAGTATTAAACTCTTCTAAATCGTTTGTCAATCTATTGCCAAAAATGTTTTTGAGTGCGTTAAACTCCTCGACAAATTTGTAAAATATTGCTATTTTTTGACCTTTAAAATGATTATCGATAAACATTGCCTTGCTCAAATCAATCACTTTGCTCGTGCCATCCTCAAACTTGCAAGTTCCTGAATAGAGTTGATGCAATTTCTGTTGTAATTTTACCGAAGTATCAGCTAATATCAGTTGGCCTTCTTTATTTTGCACCACTAAATCTTTTTTTAGCTTGTCAATTATTTTATAAGTTATGGCATCCATATCGCAATACAAAACGTTCTCATTTACCTGGGTACTAAATCCCGCCTCAACTTGCGTAAAAGTTAGGATGTAATATCTTATTAAATGCCAAAAGTCTTTTTTCCTTGCATCTGTATAATCATTTACTTTGCCATGGCCTAAATGCTTCACTTTTACATTTACATAATCATTTGCCCATTTATAGAAATTGACTTGCTCAAACGGACTGTGATTGCTAACCCAAAACTGATGATACCATTGTGAATGACTTTCAGCAGTTGGAGTTCCTGATAAGAATATCATCGGCAAATGTCCGTACATTTTTTTGAATAGTTTCGCAGTTGCATTTGGCTTTGGAAATGCACCAAATCGGTGATGCTCATCGTGAATGACTAAATCAAAATTGCATGAAATTTTATGTAAACTTTCATCGTTAGCGATTGTTAAATGATAAGTAAATCCAAAGTTGTCGTAATCCGCTTGAATGCTGGGGATGGCTTTCTTTTTTGTTAAAAACAACACTTGCTTTGCTGCAAATAATTCAGCTGTATTTAATGCAGTTAATGTCTTTCCGCAACGAACTTCCATCGCCAGGTAAACAATCTTTTTTCGTTGCAGTATTTCAGCAGCTTCTTTTGAAAGTCTTGTTTGATAGTTCCTTAATTCCATAATTAAAACATTATATCATTATCATCAATAATTGGAGCATTATCATTTTTTATCTCAAACCATCTTTGACCATTGGAGTTTCCTGTTAAATAAGTATGACCATAAAATTTACAATAGTGATCAAGCCATTGGGTAAATCGCTTTTGACTTAACTTATAAGTTTTAAAATCGGGATATTCGTTTATAAAACTATCATAATAAGTTTGTTTTATGCATCGTGTATTAAATTCAATATTCTCATTTTTACCTTCATTATTTGGTTTTGACCATTCATAAAATTCAAAAGAAGTATTTTTAATGAATTTACGAACTTCTAAATTTTTAAAGTCGTGTTTAGTTAATCCGTTTTCTAAATAATATTGAACGCAATTAATCATAAAATTGTCAAACATTAACCATTCATTATTATCCCAATCATCAAAAAGTAAATGCCCAAACTCATCTAAAGGGGTATGCTTATAACTAAAATAGTCTGACATTTCAACCTCAAATTTTCTTCTTTCAAATGATCCACCAACTCCTCCAATAGTATAATTTGTTGTTATTAATATTTTAGGACTTTGTTGAACTGGTAATTTAATAGCATCCTGGCCTTTGTACTCAAGTGTAATTCCTTCTGTAATTAAACTAAATAAACTTTCAAAATTAAAGTTCTTTTTGACATCATCAAAAACCAATATTTGTGTATCTGTGCTTACAGTTTGATAAGGAAAACTTTTGGTAAATTCAAATGTTTTCCCATCAATACTGCTTACTTTTTTAGTTTGACTTAAAGCGTTCCAAAACAATCCTTTTCCGCTTCCGCCATTAGGATTTTCGCTTATTGTTTCATCATTAAAAATAATTGCTTTATTATTTGCTGATGTTTTAAATGAATGTAAAAGGTAACCAATTACAGATTTAAATGAATTATACTTTTCTACATTTTTACCTGATATCAACCATAAAAACTTTCTAAAAACAGCATCATGATGGTCGTATTTTTGATACTCTCGATTTATAATTTGTCTTTTCCAAACAAAGCCATCTAAATCTAAATAATCTATTGTTTCAATAGTTTCAGAAGTTACTTTGACAACACAATTATTGAAGTATAAAAAACATTCAGTTTGTGTATCTTCTTTTATATTAATTTCTGAACTTTCTAAAAAACTTAAAAAATCAGATTGAAAATATTTATTATTTGATGCCATAAAATCATAAGGTTGAAACCCTATATCATCACGACTTAACAAATGATTAAGAACAAAGTCTTTTATTTTCTTTTCACTTGTTTCCTCAACTAAATTTTGATCAATTTTTATGAATGTAAAAGTATTGGCATCAGTTGGAAAGTATTTAAAAAAGTTATTTTGTTGGAGCCAAAATTTATATTTATGTGGACTTAAATTTATCCTTCCTTTGTCATTATAAAACCAAAAATCTGAAACAGATATTTCTTCTTTTATATCATCAATACAGCTCTCAATTTCTTCTTTTTTGTATTCAGAGTAGTTTTCAATTACTTCTTTTTTATTCTTACCACTTCTTATCTGTTTCTCTATTTTTTCTTTTACTAATTTATCCTCAAAAAATTTAGTTCTAAAATTAGCAGTTTTTTTATATGCAGAGTTTAATGTTGTTAAAATTTCCTTCCTGTCAAAATCTTCTTGTTCAAATTGATATAGAGTTTGTTCAGCTACATTTTTATCAATTCCAAAATCATTTAAAGCGGATGCTAATTTAAATATGCTTTTATTTCTTTCATTTGGGTTGTACTTTTTTTCAAACCATTTTAAAAGATTATTTATAATTATATTGTCTGATTTTATAGAAATTGAAACTGATTTTTTTCCTAAATCTTCAACCTCCGGAATCTCTATTTTTTCCCAAGTTTTAGAATCTTTATTAATAAATAAATCCGGATCATAACTTTCAAAACAAAACCTGCTTATATCTGAACCACTATTATCCCATTTAGGATGGTTATAATATTCACGCAGAGAATTAAAATATAAAGTATGATTTTCAATGTCTTTAGGAATTTTAACTAAAGCTTTTACACCTTTACCACTTGGCGAAATCCAACAACTAAAAATATAATCGTCATCAGATATTGAATTTCTAAAATCAATCGCATCTTGCGAAGTTTCAAATTTATCAAAATCTAAAATTATAAGACCTGAATGTTCTTTTATTCCAGCCTTTGATCTATAATTAAAAACACCATTAAAACAAACTCCAGGCAGTTGATTTTTATTTTTATCATAATCTATTTTTGGCAAAGTTCGTAACCACTCAACCATTTGTTTTGATTTACCTTGTCTTATTCTTTCAAGACAAAACAATACATCTTTATAAAATCCATTTGAAGTATCGTTTGATTTTCTATAAATAGTAACTATCATAATTATAAATCTTTAAAAGTTACAATTTTATGTTCTATCTCATACTCATTTAAAAATTCCCAAGCATCTTTCACTTTTGTTTTATCATGTTCATTAGGTATGGAGTCCCAAACAACAGTCAATAAACCTTTATGGTCATGTAATAAATAAATGTTGTTAAGTTCAAAATGTAATAACATTTTTCTTAAAGTTCTTAATCTTTCATTTGTGAAGCTTTCACCTCCACCATCTGTTCTTAAAATTTTCATAGTTATAAAATTTAATTAAAAAATAAACCCCATTACCAGCAGTGGTAGGTGCGTGGTAATGAGGTCTTGTAATAAGTTTATAAATTGGCTACCACTCCAACGATTACAAATATAATAAAAAAATTAATATAAAAAACATTTATTAAAAAAGTACACAAGTACACATTGAAAGCCTTATATATATAATATAAAAAAAACTTTTTTATTTTTTTATTTTTTTTTAGAAAAAAGTCAAATCAAAGTGTATATGTGTACTATTTTGTTGTAAACCCTTATATTTATTGACTTTAATAACAGTACACATTTTTAAAATAATGTGTACTTTATAGCTTTAAAAGTGTACTATTATAAAAAAGTAAATTCAATACTTTAGTATTGAAATAAAAAAACCACCATTAAGGTGGTTTAATTAGTTGTGTTTAATGCTATTTAAAAGTCTAATTCATCTTCAAACTCTGAAGCTTCTTGCGATTCATTAAAGTCATTGGCTATGTCTCCATTTAAAACCACCTCAATATCGTTAATGTCTTTTTTAATTAAATAGGTTTTAAGGTATGCTTCTAAAATGTCAAAGCACTCATCGGCCATATTACATTCTTTATCAGTTAATGATTTCTCAAAAGTAAAGTTTGGCATGGAGAACTTAACAGCTCCTTTTTTGCCATCTTTGGTATCTTTAACAATGATCCACTCATCAGCTAACCTGGAGCGAGTCTTTTGTGTAAAATCACCCCATTGTTGTGTTGCACTTCCTTTAAGTTGAATATTGGCCAATGATCCATCTTCAAGCATAACATAAATGCTTCTTGTATAATGGCCTCCAGCTGCAACAATTTTATCTTTAATGTCTTTATAAAGACCTTTGGCAATTTCATTGCCTTTAAATGGTTTAACAGTCATCTCCTCTTTTGAAATGAATTTAACCTCATTAGAATAAATGCTGCTACTTGTGGCATCATTCCAACCTTTTACGGTGTGAAGTTCATCAAGAACTAAAAATTTAAATGGTAAAGGGATTTGTACGTTCTCTTGCTTTTCCTTATCGTAGTAAGAAAAACATTTGTCGTTTGATTTCCACTCGATAAACTTTGTTGATGGATTGGATTGTGGCGTTTGGAACGCCTGTTTGCGATTACTCATAATATTATTATTTATTTATGGTTTGAAATTAAGATGCCCAAACCTTGCATCTGTTAATTATGATATGCTAATATAGTTAAATTTTTTTTAATATCTTAAATTTACTTTTTCTCTTCTTCTATAATTATATATTTCCTCAATTAAAACTTTATATTGAGTAGTGCTTGTACAATCTTGCATAGTTGTAGGTTGCTGTTTTAACTTTGCTAAAAATTCAGTAAATTCAAAATTTTCATTTTTAAACATTGAAACTAAAGCAATAATAAAACTTCTTCTAAAATAACCTTTATAATATGGTTCTATCATCAGTATTTTTTCAGCCATATCTTTGGCTTTATCTAAATTTTTTACTTTAAATTTACCTTCTTTAAATCTTGAAGCCGGATTTTCTTTATTACTACCTGACATATATTCATTAGCTAATAACAACATTGCTACTTGACTTTGAAAGCCATATTCATTAACAAAATCTCTATAAATGATATAGTCTTTATATCCTAAATCACAATATCCATTTACATAATCAATTGTTTGCCAATTTTTCATATTAGCATTTAAGATCTGAACTTCTGCAAGTCCATAATTTTTAGAAATAATGTAGTTAATTGGCAATTTTAATTCTTGACTTATAAAAAATCTGTGTTGACCATCAATTATTTCAAATTTTTCATTAACCATTATAATTGTAGTTAAATGATTTTTACTCATACTTTCTTTAAGTCTTGATAAGTGAAGATGGTTTACATCTCTATTACCATTTAAAGTTTTAAATAAAGAATAATCTTTTGTTGTGTGTACTTGAATTTCATTCATTGGTACTTTCTGCGTTTGAAACATAATTTTATAATTTAATTTTTTTGCCTACTCTATTCAGTTTTCAGCTTCCCTGTTTATTACCAACTTATTGCTAAAGTATCTTTGCGTGGTGATGTGCTTACTCTTGTTACTTCAACACCATCATCATCGTAAATGCTTGAATTAGACTTTAACGCTACCTTCAGGAGCATTTCCCTTTCGGTTAGTTTTTCTTTGATTTCTGACCATTTAAAATCGTCTTTATAGTTTATGGTTTCACCACCATTTCTAAACGTTCCTTTAAGGCCAAAAGCCTCAAAGTTTTCCTGTGGCACTACTTCTAAAATTTTAGCAGTTATAACGTCAAGTGCCTCCTGCATTCTTTTAGCTTGTGCCAGGAGTTCGTACTTGTCAACCTCGCCTCCATCTATAACATCAGTTATAAATTTGGTCGCAGAGAATTGCACCTCTCTTTTGTTCGGCATGAAGTTCTGCGTTTGTACTTCTTGCTCTCTCATCATCTGAAATAAATCTTTATTACTCATAAAATAGGTCTGATAGGTTAATTACTGAAAAGCTTTTGTTAGTCGTGTTCATTAACAAGCTGTATGCTTCCGATACTGTTAAATTTGAATAAAGATAGTTATCTTCTAACGTTTTAATCAGTGCAGCATATGCGCTTGGGTATAACGGCAACATTTCTTTTAATTTTTCTTTGTGTTCTTCTTTTAAATTGTCAAATAGTGTTTTCATAATAGTTTAAAATAAAAATCCCTTCCAATTCAAACGAGGTCAGTCGTAAGGTCAGAAGGGAATTAGTTATGTTTCGGTTTATCGAGTTCTGACCAACTCGGTTACAAATATAGTAATTTATAATTAATAAACAAATTTATTTTTTAATTCTAAATTCATCCAAATCTTTGTTCCATTTTATCCGCAATCTTTCACGTTCTTTACTTGGAACTGATATTGGCAAAACAACAGCTACATCATCAATAAATGCTTTAGGTCTGCCTCCGAGATTTTTTTCTTTTTTCATATTATTTTTCCTTTTACGTTATCCAATTCCTCTTGTAATTTTACTTTATAGTTTGGCAATAATTGTCCTTTTGAGTTATATACTTCCTGCAAAGTAATTTCAAAAAGAATAAAATCACATTCGCCTGTCTCCGGAGGGTTAAAATAATTACCGGTACATGGCTTACGATAAACCTCAACCTCAACCTCAAAATCAACTACAGCGATACAATTAAAATCACCATCGTAAATTTCAAAGCCTTTGGAGTTAATATAGTAATCGAACCAGTTATAGTTCTCATTACAAAAATCCTTTATCGAATTTAATATTAGCTTTTTCATAATAAAATAAATAATACAAAAAACAATAATGCTATTCCAATAGCAACTTTTAATGCGGTCTTTAAGACAAAGTCTAATTCCTTTTTTTCTTGTGGTGTCATAATTAATCTCCGCTATCTATTTTATAAATCACTTTAACTATTTCATTTTCTTGCATCGTTTCAAAACTATATTCATTTAAACAGTTTCCAATGTTTTTAGAAGTAGCTGTTTTTTCTATTTCATATTTCTCTAATTCTTTAAACTCTATTCTGTCTTGATTAGTCCAACCATTTGCGTAACCTAAATTTATTGTTTTCATAGTCATTTTCTTTTAAATTCAATGTTAAACAATCCGAAATCAAAACTACGTGGTTCAATGTACGCTGGGAACTTGTAATTGTATAATTCTTTTATTTCTAAAGCTCGTTTCTTAAAACTGCTCTTGTGTTTCAATGGTGCTGAAAAATCTAATTTCTCAACATCCAAATCCTTTAAATCTATTCCAAGTATTACGGCTTGGTTATAGAACTTTTGTTTAGCTCTGATACTCATGATTAATATAAAAATCGGGTTAAAAAATATACTGCAATAACTCCTATTGCGTAAACTTGGTACTTTTGTTTTGATAAAAATGTTTTATAATTTTTGATTTAATAATTAATAATAAGCAAATATAGTTATTTATAATAAACTACCAAACATTTTAGTAATTATTTTTTATATATCTTTGTTTTTATGAAGCAGCCACGTGTTTTAATTGAAACAGAATATGATCAGGAATATCGAAATTTCGATTTTGTTATAGCTGATGTGAATGGCTGTTATGTAATAGATAGTGAAACAATGTGTTTAGTTTTAAATGGAACTGATTTTATATTGGAGTTCAATGGTGAACTATACGATGAAATAAAAAAGAATATAGCGATTAGAAACTTAATGGATAAAAATTAGCGGGAGTAGTAAATTAAAGTTACTCTTTACCTACTTTAGCAATAGAGTAGGTTTAACGTATTTAAAAAAAAGATATGGCAAGACCAAGCGAATATAATTTTGATTTATGTATTGAAATTTGCGAGTTAGTTGCAAAAGGTGATAATATTATAAAAGTTTTGGATTCAGACAACTTATATCCAAGTTGGTCAACTTTTAGACGATGGAAGCGTGAGAACGATGAATTACGAACATTGTACATAAACAGCGTACAAGACAAAGCCGAAGCTTTAGAAAATGAAATGGATGAATACCGATCTATGTTATTAGCTAAAGAAATTGATGCTTCAACTTATAATACTTTAGTGCAAACATTAAAATGGAAAATGGCTAAATTTTATCCTAAAATGTTTGGCGATAAAGTACAAACAGAACACTCCGGTGAAATCACTACAAACGTTATTTCGTTAGGTAGTGGAATAAAACCAAATGAGATTATTAATTAAGCAAGAACACGCTGTTTATTATCTTAAAGATAATGTAACAAAAGAAATATTATACGGCGGAGCAGCGGGTGGTGGCAAATCTGCTCTCGGTGTTTTATGGCTTATTGAACAATGTCAAACCTATCCGGCTACTCGTTGGCTAATGGGTAGGTCAAAGCTAAAGACATTAAAAGAAACTACTTTAAATACTTTCTTTGAACTTACATCCAATTTAAAGCTATCTACTTCCTATAACTATAATAGTCAAACTGGAGTAATCACCTGGACAAATGGAAGTGAAATACTATTAAAGGATTTATATTCCTATCCCGCTGATCCAAACTTTGATAGTTTAGGTTCGTTAGAGATAACCGGAGCCTTTATAGATGAGTGCAATCAAATATCATTTAAAGCGTGGCAAATAGTTACATCCAGGATAAGATATAAACTAAATGAATATAACTTAACTCCAAAGATATTAGGTACGTGTAACCCGGCAAAGAACTGGACATATTCAAAGTTTTACATTCCTACTGCTGCCGGAACTATAAATGAAACGAGAAAGTTTATACAATCATTACCAACTGACAATCCAAACTTACCACCATCCTATTTAGATAGTTTACTCGCTTTGGATGAGAATAGTAAGCAAAGGTTATATTATGGTAATTGGGAGTTTGACAATGATCCTGCAAGACTTATCGACTTTGATAAAATACAGAACATATTTACAAACGACTTTGTCGATAGTGGTGATATGTATATTAGTGCGGATATTGCTCGATATGGAAGCGATAAGATGGTTATACTTGTTTGGAGTGGCTTCCGGGTTATTGAGATATTTACGCTCGACAAGTCAAGTATTACTGAAACTGCCGAAGCAATCAAATCATTAATGAATAAATATCGGGTGCCATTGTCTAACGTGGTTGCCGATGAGGATGGTGTTGGTGGTGGTGTTGTTGACATTGTACGTTGCAAAGGATTTGTAAACAACTCCAAAGCATTGAAAGAGGAAAACAATAATGTAGAATATCAAAACCTAAAAACGCAATGCTATTATAAACTCGCTGAACTAATCCAATCCAACAAACTATTTATTGATTGCAATAATGCAGACATTCAAGATATAATAACCAAAGAGTTAGAACAGGTTAAAAGGGATAAGATTGACCAAGATGGTAAACTGCGAATACTTCCAAAAGATAAAGTAAAGGAGTTGATTGGACATTCGCCTGACTATTCCGATGCGTTGGCCATGCGTTTCTACTTTGACTTAAAACAAACTTTCTTTACATTCTAAAAAAAATATATACTATTTATATTAAGTCTAAATAAAATTTATATCTTTGTATCTATAAACACTACTTTTAATGGAGAGAATAGAGTTCAAACAATTAGCATACGACTTAAAAGAGTTAGACGAAAGCAAAGGAGTTGTTACTGCTTATGCTAACGTTTACAATGTAAAAGATAGCGATGGTGATATTTCTGCTTATGGATCGTTTAACAAAACGGTTGCAGAAAACTTCAAACGTATTAGAGTATTGAAGGATCACAATCCTACTATGATGATTGGCGTTCCTTTAACTATTGATACTAAAGATACTTATGGTTTGCTTACTACAACCCAATTCAATATGAAAAAGGATTTAGGTCGTGATATGTTTACCGATGTTAAACTGATGCACGATAGCAATCTAAATGCGGAGTTAAGTATTGGATATAAGGTAATGAGTAGAGATGCAAAAGAGAAAGCCAAAATTACAGAGTATAAACTTGCTGAATATTCATTCCTGTCAAGTTGGGCAGCGAATGAATTAAGTACAGTACAAAATATAAAAGCTATTAAATCGCATTACGGTTTAATGGAATTGATAACAAAAGCATACGATTTGGATTATTCAGATGCCAGGTTAAAACAAATCGAAACATTATTAAAAGCACTTACAGATGAGCCGTCAGAGCCTGACACTTTTACAAATGAGCCGCTTATATTAGACACTTTAAAATCATTTACAAACTCGTTAAACATAAAATAAAAATGGACGAAAAATTATTAGCCGAATTGGCAAACATTAAAAGCGGATTAGAAACTAAAACCGCTACAGAAGTAAAAAGCGCAATCGATGCTTTCGAAACAAAATTAACTGCTTCAATCAAATCTACTTTCGAAGCTGATATCAAATCAGTACGTGAAGAATTGGAAGCTAAATTTACTGCTGACTTGAAAGCTGTACAAGATCACGCTGACAAATTGGATGTAAAACTTCAAGAGAAAGCTAAAGCTGAAGCTAATGCAAATGTTGACAACATTAAATCTTTAATTAAAGATAATGCTGAAAGAATTGCAACAGTTGGAGAAAACAACAAAATCAGATTGAAAGCTGTAGGAAATATGACTACTGCTAACTTTACTGGAGAAGAGCCAAGAGATTATAACTTCGATATAGTTAGATTCCCTTCACAAATGTTAAACGTTGCTGACTTAACAGGTAACATTAACATCAATGGTGGAACTTATACTTATACAGTAGAAGGTGCTGGAGAAGGATCAATCGGAGCTAATTCAGAAAACTCTGGTAAAAACCAAAGAGATTACGATTTTACTGCTGTTGATGTTTCTACAAACTTTATAGCAGGTTTTGCTCGTTACTCTAAAAAAATGCGTAACAATCTATCTTACATCACTTCAGCTATTCCTGACTTGTTAAGAAGAGATTACTTGAAAGCTGAAAACGCTGCATTCAACACAATATTAGCTGATGATGCTACAGCTTCAACTGAAATCATAACAGGAAGTTCTAAATCTGAAATGCTTATCAATGAGATTGGTAAATTAGAAGATGCAAACTATACTGTAAATGGTATCGTTATCAGACCAACTGATTATTTAGATATCTTGAAAACTGCGAAAATGGATTTAGAGTCTGCCGTTACTTACGAAGGTGGAGTTTTAAGAGTTGCAGGAGTTCAAGTATTTAAAGCTACTTGGTTAGGTGCTAACAAATACTATGTAGGTGATTGGACAAGAGTTAACAAAGTAACTACTGAAGGTTTATCTTTAGAGTTTTCTGAAACAGAAGGAACAAACTTTGTAAACAACAACATCACTGCTCGTATTGAGGCTCAAGTTGCTTTGGCTGTTGAGCAGCCATTAGCGATTGTTTATGGTGATTTCACTGCTACGCTTGAATAATCATTAAGATTTTTAAACTAAAGCCACTGCTTGATTGTGGTGGCTTTTTTTATTTTAAATAAATACATTAATAAACTCCATATGACATTTAAAGTATTAAAACCATTTTACACTCATTCTAACAAACAAAACTATAAAGTAGATCAAACTATTGAGTTGACTAAAGAACAAGCTATAGGAATGCTTACTGCTGGTTATATAGAAGAAGTAAAAGAAGTAAAAGAAGTGAAAGAAGTGAAAGAAACTAAAAGCAAAAAATAATGACTAATTATACCGATGTTATTTCTTTAGAACAAGCGAAGTTATATCTTAAAATTGATGATGGGCAAACCGTTACTGATGATGAAATAACCGGAATGATAAACTCTGCACTTTCATTTATTGAGAAACGTACAAATCACATATTTAAAACACGTGATAAAGTATATTTTAAAGATTGTGCTTTAGTGCAACAAGTTAGAGTTTACGATTATCCTATTGACAATACCGAAACCGAATTTGATATAATTTACAGGCCTTTATATGCTATTGTTCCAACGGTTAATAACATGGTTACTTTAACAACTGGATATACTTCTGTTCAGGATATTCCTTCGGAGTTAATTGATTCAGCTTTGCAACTGATCAACTTTTGGTTTTATAATTCAGAAACTAAAAACGCTATGAATAGTGTCCCTGACTTTGTCTTATCTAATATTGATGTTAACAGACGATTTTTATAATGATTGCAAGAAAATACGATAGAATTATTGAAATGTGGAAAACAGTAACTGTTGCTGATGGCTATGGTGGTAACATTGTAACTACTGAATTGGATTATTCTTTATGGTCAAATGTAAGTACAAAGCAATCCAGTAGAACAAACGAAAACGGACAAAACGATAATTTTGTACAGGCAGTTTTTACAGTTCGTAACAACCCTAATTTTAGTATTTCTATAAAAGACAGCTTCATTGTTTATAATAGTGTTGCTTATAATATTGATAGCGTCTTAAATATTGACTTGGATAATATTGATATTGAAATACAAGCCACTCAACGAACCTAATGGAAATAAAAGGCTTAAATAGTGTTTTAGCTAATTTACGAAAGTACGGCAAAGAAGCTGAAAAGGATATTGAAGGAGTTACTGAATTGGTGGCTCGTAATATTGAAAAGAATGCTAAAAATTACGCTCCGGCAAACTTTGGTAAGTTAGGTCAATCTATACAAGCCATAAAAGATAATCCATTAAATTGGAAGATTGAAGCTGGTGGAGTTATTGCTCCTTATGCTCCATTCGTTGAATTTGGAACAGGTGGTTTAGTTAATGTTCCAAACGAACTAAAAGATCAGGCAATTAAATTTAAAGGCAAAGGAATAAAGCAAGTTAATTTAACGGCGAGACCTTATTTATATCCAGCCTTATTGCAAGGCAGAACAGAATATTTAGAGAAGTTAAAAAAAGTATTAGATAAATATGGTAAATCCAAATAAATACGTTAGGAAAGCTTTATACGATGCCATAATAGGCGATTATGATTGTTATGATATGCAAGTAACCGGCAATGATAATCCGACTCAATACGTTATTATTTCAACACAGGACAAAGAGATTGACAAAGCTACTAAATGCAATTATCAATGGATTTCATATACTCTTTTAGATATTGTAAAGATTTACAATGGTGCGGGGAATGTAGGTAGTAGATTGGTTAACGATGACATGGAAAACAATATATTATCATTAATCGAAAATGTTACTATTGATGGATTTACAGTTGTTAATCGTAGATATGAGTTCCCAAGTAATTTAGATAGCAGTACAGCAACACAAACAGTTTATCGTAACTTTATTCGAGTTATTTTAACATTAGAATAAATTTTATAATTATTTAGAATAAATATAAATAAAATTATTATCTTTGAATTTGAAATCATTAATTTATAAAAAATAGAAAATATGTCAATAAGAGGCGAAAAAGGAATACTTTACATTTGGGACACAGCAGCCTATAAGCCTGTTGCTTGTCTTACTTCAAATGGATTAAACACAACATTAGCAATGATTGAAAGCACAACTAAATGCTTTCCGGGTGTAGTTAAAAAAACGCCAGGAACATTTAGTTATTCAGTAGATGCAGAGGGCGAATATATCGACACAACTACTGCTGGAGGTGATGATGCAAAAGCTTCACATGATGCTTTGTTTTTATTGCAACAAAACAAAACTTTAGTGACTTGGAAACTTGATACAAACGTTGATGATGCTACTTCTGTTAAATACTATGGTGATGCTTACATTACTGATTTAAGTGCTACTTTCGGAAGTGGTGACGAGGTTACAACTTTCTCACTTACTTTGGATGGTGATGGTGCAATAGTATTAACAGATCCTAACGATTAATGAAACAAATAACCTTAACTATTGGAGAAAAAGAGCGTGTATTTCATTTCGGATTAGGTTTTTTAGGAAACTTACTTGAAAGCGAAAACATAGCAATGAATGAGATTGATGCTAAATTAGCGGAAAATCCTTTTAAATGGATACCTTTAATTATGTTTTATAGTTGTGCTTTCGGTTTTAAACGCAGAAATGAATTTCCTGACTTTGATGCTTTTGATGTGGCGGAGTGGATTGATGAAGTAGGAATGGATAGCGAAGTGGTTAAAAGTTTCTTTGAAGCGTTTACTCAATCCTTAACAAAGGATGTTCCTGAAGATAAAAGCAAAAAAAAAATAGTAACGAAAAAATAAACTGGAGCGAGGATGTAATTTCTTTTGCCATTGGTGAATTAAGAATGTCGAGTTTGGAAGCGGTTTACGATATGACGTGGGCGGAGTTTCAAATTCGACTTTTTGCATATAAAAGGATTGATTTATATGATTGGCAAAAGTTAAGAGAGTTAATGTGGACCAGTTACATTGCACCGCATCAAGATCCTAAAAAGATGGTTAAACGCAAAGAAGCGTTTTTACCTTTGAATAATGAAAAGCAAGTTAGGTCAGGTGTAACGGATGAGATGAAAGAAAGGTTTATGAATGAGTTTAGAAAATATCAAGAAAAAATAAAAGCATAATGGCAGGAGGTAAATTAACAGTTGAGATTGGAGCAGACATTACCGACTTTGAAAAGAAAATCAAAGAAGTTGAGTTTGATATAAAAGAACTTTCAAAGGTAAAACTTGATAGGTTAAAAGTTGGTTTAGATACTACTGAAATCAATTCGCAAATTAAAGATGCAAAGGCAAGTTTAAACAGCCTTAAAAGTACTGTTAAAGATACAGGAGCGCAAATAGGTGGTCAGTTTACTAAACAAGTTGGTAATGGTGCTAACACATTAACGCAATTTAGTAGAATAGCGCAAGATGCTCCATTTGGGATTATAGGAATTGGAAACAACATTACTGCTACTGCTGAAGCGTTTTCTTATCTTAAAAACCAAACAGGAAGCACAGGCGGAGCGTTAAAAGCTTTAGCTTCTTCAATTATGGGTACTGGTGGAATATTGTTAGGTGTTTCTTTACTTACAACCGGATTAACTTATTTAGCACAAAACGGTTTAACTATTGGCGATGTATTTAATAAATTAACAGGGAACACTAATGCTTATTCAGAAGCATTAAAAAAAGCTAATGAAGAAGCATATAATGATAAAGGAGTACAACAAGCTGTTAATAATGTAAATCAATTAAATATTGAAGTTGGATTAGCTAAAGAAGGTTTTATTCAAAAAGACAAAGTTGTTGAACATTACAACGAAACTATGGGTAAAACCACAGGAATAGTAAAAACTTTAGATGAAGTTGAACAACAACTTGTTAAAAATGGAGAGGCTTATATAACAATGACTTTATATAAAGCGGCTGCAAATTTAGCTTTAGAAGAAGCTGCAAAAAGTCAATTAGAAGCTGAAAAAACAAGACAAAAAAAATTAGCCGAATTTGCAAGTTTTAATGATAAAGTAACTATTGCAACATCTGAAAGAGAAGACTCTGAAGCTAATAAGGCATTTGTAAGAGAGCAAAATAAAATAAGATTAATTGAATTACAGAAAAAAAGAAAGCAAGAAGAAATTAATATAAATCAAAATGCTGCAAATGCTAATTTATCTATTGCAAAAAAGTTTAATGAAGATGCCGCTAAAATAGCAAAGGATTTTAAATTTAATTTCTTTGGCGATAATAAACAAACTAAAACATTTAACACTCCACAAGTTACAGGAATATCAAACAATATAATTCCAGCTCCATTATTTGATGTAAAAGGAATAGCCGTTTTTAATGGTCAAGTTGATGCCTTTGGAAATAAAATAAAAGAGTTACCTGGCGTAATAAAATCATCGTTAGTTCAAATACCAGGCCTTATTAATGAGAATGCTATTTTAATGGCTGAAGCACTTTTAAAATTTAACGATTCAGCAACTCAAATAATAACTACTTCTATTGCTGATACTTTTGCAGGATTAGGAAATGCAATCGGAACAGCACTTGCAACAGCTGACAATGTATTAAGTGCAGTTGGTAAAACTCTTTTAAGTTCTTTAGGAGGTATTTTAATTGAAATTGGTAAAATGGCAATTTCGGTTGGTGTTGGTTTATTAGGAATAAAGGCAGCTTTAAAAACATTAAACCCTTATGCTGCTATTGGTGCGGGTGTAGCTTTAATTGCTTTAGGTTCGTTTTTTGCTTCTAAATCATCTTCAATAGGTAATTCAATGGGCGGTGGCGGTGGTCGCGCTTCTGGTTCATCGGGTGCAGGTGCAAACAATCAAAGTTTTTCATCAAGTGGATTTAGCGGTGGCGGTGGAGGTGGAACGGTAGTATTTGAGATATCCGGACAAAAACTTATCGGAGTGTTGAGCAATACAATTAATGCGAATAGACGTTTAGGAGGAACTTTAGGTTTAGGATAATGGCAAAAAAAATAATAATAGATTTTAGCGCACAGCCAATTATTGATGTAGTTGGATATAGTTATACTATAACTGTTGATTCATTTCCTTTATATTATCCAACAGGTGATTTTGAATTAAAAGTTGATTTTATTGCTAATGGTGTCACACCATCAGAATATTACGAAGTTGCAATAGGTACATCGCTTGATGAAACTTTGCAAATATTATTAAGTTTTTTACGGCAAACATATCAAAATGATTTAATTGAATATAGTTTAGTTAATAACACTATTGAAGTTTTAATACAAGCTGATGCTGTTGTTACTATTGGTGAAGATTTAAATGAAAGCATTACAATAACTACTGAAGATGTTGAGCCGTTTGGAAGTAATTTAAAGTATTATTTATATTTTGATGATTATACTTTAAATATTTATAAAAGCAATTATCAAGGTACTGCATCTGAAATATACGGAACATTCACACTTAAAAAATCAAGCGTTGACACAATATTAAGTCCTATAAGAGGCACAGCTTTAGATTTGTCTTTAGAGGCAAACCAAACATTAACCTTTGATGAATTTTTAATTGAAGATGAATTTACTTATAAGACTGAACTATTAAAAGGCAGTCAAATAATATTTGAAGGATATATTAAACCCGATGGATGCCAACAAAGTTTTGTTAATGATGCTTGGTATGTTAATATAGAAAGTAACGACATTTTAGGTGCTTTAAAAGACTTATCTTTTGTTCAAAGTAATGGTTTAAGGTTTACAGGTAAAATGTCTGTTTATGATGTTATAAAAGGTTGTTTAGACAGAACACGACTATCATTAACAATTAATACAAGTATTGAAATTGAATATTTAGGTTATACAGGTGCAAATATTTTAAAAGATATTTATGTAAGATCAGAGCGTTTTATAAAAAATCAAAACGACATTGTTATAATGGACTGCAACGAGGTTTTGACATCAATGCTAAATATGTTTAGCGGTGTTATAACTCAACAGGATGGTCAATGGTGGATTTATAGACCTAACGATTTAGAGTTAAATGGATATACTACATTTATTAATCAAGATACTGATACAACTTTTACAAAGAATTTAAATGCTGTTTTAGGAAGTCAAATAAATAACTTTTATCCTCACCATTGTGATGGTAATCAACAAATAGAAGTTAAGGGAGCAATATCGGCATATAGATTAAATTATCAATATGGTTTTACTGATGGTTTTATATTAAACCCTAATTTAAATCATGATGAAGAATTAGTTTTTGAAGATTGGACAACAAATCCAAGTTTACCTGAAGATGTTGAAATTATAAACAATGGATCACTTTCTGGTTTAATAATGAAATCTGATTTAACATTCCCTGGATTTACAGTTCAAGAAGTTTTAACATCAAATAGCATAATTGCATTAGAAGGACAAATACTAACCTTTCGTGCAAAAGTTTCATCTACAATAGTTAGAAATATGTTTGCATTTCAAATTAGAACTTCTGATGGTTATTATTTAGAAAATAGAAATGGTAATAATAAATGGACAACAACTGACATCTCAATTACTCCTGTGCCTTGTGGTAATTATAGATTTGCAGAGCAGTTTGTATCTTATGAGTTACTTATGCCACCAGTTCCAAATGATTGTACTATTGAAATAGTTATTTTAGTTCCATTAATTTATCCTAATCCAACATTTCCTGATTCTCGTGGTCTCTCTAAAGTATCTTATGTTCAAATATTAGACAATGAATTACAAAAACAAGGGATTGTCGGAGAGTTTCACACAGTAACAAGATTTGATCCACCAAGTTCAATAGTCAAAGAAAACCAAAAAGTTTTTAACGGTGATGGTGAAGAAATATTAATAGGTTCAATTTACAAAGCTGATGAGGAAACTTTAACCGAGTTTTGGACACGAAAAGATAAATTTGAAGAATTGCCTTTATTAGGAATTTCAGCAATGGATGACTTGCGTATTCAATCAAATCCTATTAAAGTCTTTTCCGGTAATATATTAGGTCAAATACCTTATATGTCAGTTATAACTATTGATAATATTACAGGATTATTTATGCCAATAGAATATGATTATGATTATAAAACTAATAAATCACAAGTTAAGTTATTAGAGTTTTATAATACAGACATTGCAGACATTCAATATACGATAAGTCCTGATTATGGGAATAATACAATACGCCCCACAATAAAGGGTTAAATATGTTTCCAAGTTCTTTTTGATTTTATATCATAAACACTTGTTCTGTTTATATTATAAATTTCAGCCAAAACCGTTGGAGTTAATTTACTATTTCTTATTTCTAAAACATCCTTTTCGTTTATTTTAACCATAGGATGTTTTTCGCCTATATTGCCTTTATTTACACCAATTTTAAAAGAATGTATTGTATTTTCTTTAGCTGTACACCATTCTAAATTTTCAGCCCTATTATTTAATTTATTTCCGTCAATATGATTAACCATTGGTTTGTTTTCTAAATTAGGAATAAAAGCTAATGCAACTAATCTGTGAATTGAAATCCTTTTTTGTTTTCCGTTAATGCAAAACCCTATTGATAAATATTTATTTGATTTAGATAGTTTTAATATTTTTTCTGCCAAAAGCAAAGGATGTTTATTTCTCATTAAATAATACTTCTCTAAACTTTTAACCCTGCCTAAATTACTAACTTGATAATTTTCAAATCCTTCTATTGTTTTCCAAATTTCCATAAATACAAAAAGATACGCTTTCGAGGTTACGGCTCTACTAACGTATCTTTAAATTAATATCTTTTATATCTAACCGTAACTTTAGATAAGTAAAGATAGTAAAAAGTAGTTATAAAAACTACTAAAATATTATTTTATTTTTCTTATTGGTAATCCGTTCTCATCTTCTTTAACAGTAAACACCACTTTGCATCGGCAGTTAATTACATTTCCTGCCTTTGCACTTGGATCACCTGGATACATTATATATTCACCACTTGTGAAGAATGGCTGATTAAGGCCAACTTTAACTCCGTTCATATCTAAATGGTCATAAACTGATTTAGGCGGTCTGCGGGTTCTGTTATCTTGTACGCTTATCCAAGTTTTCTCTAAAACAAAGTCGGAGTTTTGTGCAGCTACAACAGTAGCGAAATTAGTTGCGGTGGTAGTTTCAGTTCGTGCTATTCGTAAAGCTTGGTATTTATACCATCCAAACTTATTTTGCAAGTTCCGAGTAATATCGGCAACCGAAATATTATCTTCATATCCTTTAGCAATAACAGCAACGATGGCATCAATTAAAGTTTGATGTACGGAAACAATACGCAAACCCATATTAGAGTTAATCCAGTTGGCTATAATTGTTTCAAAGTCTAATTCAATAATTTTAATACTTCTTTTGATACGTTTGTATTGTGGATTGCCTAAAGTAGTATAAATCTCTTTATACATATCTTTTATTTGCTTTTCGGTAACGTTTGAATTAATTAAAGCTTCATAAGTTACTTTAGACATATTATTAAAAGGAATAGCGTTAACTATTTTAATAACATTCCTTCTAACTATTCGGTAAGCTTGAACTTCTTGTCTAAAGCGTAGTTTGTCCATCCATTAACGTGTTAAGTGTTGGATCGTTTAAGTTGACTATTCCGGTAGGGATATAAACTTCGTTCATCATCTCATCGTCAATTTCTTCGTAGTTGAAAACTTCCCTTCTTTCGTTTAATGTCAAAGGAACACTATTAACCCATTTAGACATTGTTTCCATATCAGTTTGCATTTCCGGCAGTTCTGAAATATCCCACTCAATCTCGGCATCTTCATAACCTTTAAACTTTTGTATAAATTCAAGGTTTAAATATTCCGCTAATAAATCTAAATCGGGTTTAATATTATCAGTTACAACTCGTTTACGTGCTTCGTTCATGGTATCAACACCAAATCCGCTGCCGTTTTTTTCTTCATTTAACAAATCAACATTCCAGTTAAGGCAGTTCGCTAAAGTGCGTCTGTCATAACTTAAATAGTCAAAAGGCTTAAGTTCATCGGTAGTTAATGAAATACGTGTAAATCCTAATTTGGCAGATGCTCCTGCAATGTTTGAAAGTCTTGTGCTATCATTATCCATTTCAACAAGTCTTTCCTTTAAAGATTGCCCTTGCTCTGCTGTTAATGGTGTTGCTCCATCACCAGCGTGAATAAAGCCATAAACTCCGCTGTTAAGCATTGTTTTAGAATTGTTATCTATTCCATTATTAGAACTATTTATATTTCTAATAGCGGCCATTAATTCGCTATAACCGTAAAGATGTGTTCCGCTTTGATTATAAAATGGATTCGAGCGTTTAATGTGGATTATATCAGCAGCTTCAAACCTTATTAATTGATTGCCCTGTTGCATAATATAATAGTCAATCGGGTTTTCAATACTCATTAAAGCCGCATTTGGTTTTAAGACTATTTGCATCCAATGAGAAGGAAGTATATAAAGTTGCAATGGGTTTCCTGCGTTTGCTCCTTCCGAAATTGTTTGCTTATAGAGATAAACATTACCGCAAACTTTAAGATATACTTTATATAAAAAAAACATATCGTTCCATGTTTGGTTAACATTAGGTCGCTCTAAAGGCATTGGCAACTCGGTATCCGTTTCGTAGGCTTTACGTTTAAGTTTGCTAATTGATAACTTTTGTTGAAAGGTTGGATTGTTAGGATATTTTTTTAACTTTTTATAAGCCTCTTTATCGTCTATTTTTTTTACGCAATAAGGAACTGATGTTGTTTTCGATGCTTGTTGATTTACTATTGCATTAACATCAGGGTTTTCTCCGTAACCTTTTGTTATTAAAGTTTCTAAAGTAGTGTTATAGGTGGAAGTTAGGCCTCCGACTAATTTATAAATGCTTTCGTTAAATAAGTTTTTATTTGCCCCGGTTAATACATCCCAAGCTAAAGCTATTCTATTTTTTACCATTGGTAGTGTTTATATGTACAAATGTAATAAAATTTATTTAGAACGATTATAAACAAAGAATATTTTTTAGTACATTTGTAGTAATTAAAACTAATTTTAATGGATTTCTACAACGGAAACGATAGGATTTTGTATATTAAACAACAAGGAAACTGGTTACCGATTGGCTGTTTAACAAGTAATTCGCTTTCTGAAAATGCCGAAATGCTATCTACAACCACAAGAGATAACGATGGATGGAGTACTTCACGACCTATGATGCAAGGGTATAGTATATCTTTTGAGGGTATACAAGTCAATTCAGCTGTAGCGGGTGGAACTTTTACTGTTGCCTCTTACGATAAACTAAAGCTATTAAAACGTTCTAAAATATTATTGGATTGGAAAATACAAGGTACTATATTCCCAACAGTTGACTATGGTAAATGCTACATAACTGAAATTTCGGAAGCTTCATCAGTTGATGATTTTTTAACCTTTAGTGGTTCAATGGTTGGTTATGGAATACCACAAACAAGAGGATTAGGAGAATTTGTATTAAACGATGGTGATCCGGATGTGATACTCACAACAAATACAGATGCAAATTATATAATTAAAACAACAGAATAATGGCAATAAATCCATCAGAAATAACCACAATTCGTGTTGGTGAGTTACCAACAGGGACAATAGAATTAACTTCTAAAATAGCAGTTGAAAACGGAACTAATTTAGAACAAATAGATGGTCAAGATTTAGTTGATTTTGTAAATATAAATGCTAACGCTTTTCAATTTGAAATTAAAGATTTATGGGTTTCACAGGCTTATATTGATGATAATTTTGATGGAACAGGATTAGGTGTTGAATTATGCGAGGGTTATGCTATTTGTAATGGGCAAAACGGCACTCCAAATTTAGATGGTTTAGTTTCTATTGGTTACGGCACTAATTATAGTGTTATTAAAGCCATTGGAGGTTCTAAAAATGCGGTTTTAGTTGAACATAGCCACACAATAGCTGTTAACACAAACGCTGCTGGTAGTGGTAATCCAGCTTTTGAAGCTTCAAGTACAGTAGGAACATTTCAAACAAGTACAGAAGGTGTTTCAGGTATTAATAAGAATATGCAACCTTACATGGTATTATTAAAAATAATGAAATTATAAAAATATGGCAATAAATCCCGAATTAATTACAACGATAAGAGTTGACCAACTACCGGATGAAGCGTTAAGTTTAACAAATTTATTTCCTCATACCGTAGGAACTGACTTAAAATCTGCTACTATTCAAGAGTTAGTTGATTTAGTTGCTACTGCTATTGGTGTAAGTGGTGGAGTTGGTTATATTGCGATATCAGTTACCGATGGGCAACAGTTGCCGGATGTTCCAGAATTACCAGGCTTCTTTTTATGTGGTGCGGGTACTTATTTAAACATTAACGGCTATCCTGATGTTATTTGTACAGATGAACTAAATGCTGTTATGAGTTTAACAGACCATTGGCAGTTAGCAGTTGGAATACCAATAGTGGCAGAGGTTGGAGTTCAAACTGTAACAGGTAGTGCAGTTGATAATACTGATCCTTTAAATCCGGTTGTTAATTTACCAGATTCAGCGACAACACTTGCAGAAACTTTAGTATTAGGCAATATTACCGATGGTACTGACATATCCATTTCCGATGGCGATAAAATAGTTTTAGACAACGGAGCAAACTTAAAAAAAGGAACAACCGATGCTGGTCTTGGTGGATCTAAAGGTATTGCTTTACGATGTGCAGTTGATTACGAATTGAAATGGGAAGCAGGTAGATTATATGTTATGGATGGCGATGGATTTACTATTCGTGAGGTATCGCATAACTTTACAACTACACCAACAGTAAATGATGACGATACTAAAGGCTTTGTAATTGATTCACGTTGGATTTTAGATAATGGAGATACTTATAAATGTACGGATGAAAGTACTGGTGCTGCTGTTTGGGAGTTAGTAAACACAGGTACAACTCCAACGCTTCAACAAGTTACTGACGAGGGCGCAGATGCTTATGGTAATACTATAAATTTAAAAAATTCAAGTGTTAGTGATAGTTTAATTCAATTTAATGTGGATGATGTTTTTGAGCCATTTATTAAAATTGAAAATACATCTGCGGGTTCAGCAGGGTATTCTACAAAGTTTGGCTCATATCAGATTGAATTTGAAGGAAATGGCGATTATAATACAATAATACAAGCAGGTGTTGGTTTAGATAACATTGTTAGTTTACCTTCAGAAACAGGAACACTTGCTTTAACATCTGACATAACTGTTCCAACACTTCAAGAAGTAACTGATGAAGGTGCAACAACTACAAACGCTATTGAAACAGGAAATATAATTGCTACTGATGTAAATGGTGGTGAACCAGTTTTAACTTTAAATTATAACACAGATATTTTAAATACAATAGCAGTAT
>Ga0209492_1000096_pt1 | contig 27439 bp, 26 predicted proteins | sample PPLLak12cMay2015_FD_187253 | JGI IMG/M metagenome (GOLD analysis project Ga0209492, IMG submission 187253) | Freshwater sediment microbial communities from Prairie Pothole Lake near Jamestown, North Dakota, USA - PPLs Lake P7 Core (1) Depth... | ecosystem: Environmental > Aquatic > Freshwater >... | reverse complement strand
TGCTTCTCAGATTAATTTAAATCTTAAGGGTAATTTATATTTTGAAAATGGAGCAATTGTTAATATCGCATCAGGTATTGTAGCATTTTCATATAGTCAAAATTCTGTTCCGATTACTATTAGAGGATATGCAGATTTCATATTGGCTACAGGTGCAACAGGTGTATTAACAATGCCTAGTGGTAATGATACAACAATTGTTAATTTTGAATGTAGCTCTATTGTTAATCTAACAAATGATTCCAGTGGTACAATCTTTAATTGTGCAGCTGGTGTGTTGGGTATTGATTCAAGATTAATACAAGCAGTAGCAGCTCCGGTGTTTAACATTACAGGTACTGGAAAGGTTACATCAAGAATTCCATATGTATATTGTGGTGTATTTTTAAATGGTGCTGGTGTTTTTGGTGCTCGATTTAATACCGATAATTGGACAGTAACAACATATAATGTAACACCTGGTATAGCTATATCTTCAATTACAACAAATTTTAGAATGGTGAATTATGGTCATTTTGGTGTTGGTGTTGCATATAATTGGTCAGAAGATACAACAGTAGAAGCTCATGGCTTTCAAGGAATTACTTGGAATAGTGTTAATGGTCAACCTAATATAACATTTAACTCTTCTGCTGGTTCAACAACTAGTAAACTTATTAGATTAGGCCAAACAAATATAATGCGAAACGCATTAACAAATAGTTTAAGTGCAGCATTACCTATAAACGTAGCTACATATGGTACATTTGCACCAGTTCCAGCAACACCAAATATTACATTCAAAGTTGGTTCATTTACTGTTGATTCAGATGTAAACAATTTTTAAAAAATATGAGTGTACAAACAATATATAACGATGTAACTATAGCTGGTAGTTGAAAAAAAAGAAAAAGATTATACTATAGTCATATGTCTAAAGCTGTAGTTGTTTATAGTAGTGGAATGGATTCAACCGTTCTTCTTCATCAAGCATTTAAATTACACGATGATGTATACGTTTTAACGTTTGATTACGGTCAGCGTCATAAGAAAGAGATTGATATAGCTATGTCTATTTGTCATCCTAAGATTAAAGATCATAAGCTTATTGACTTGAAGTTCTTTAGAGATTTAGCACCAACATCAGCTCTTACCTCTGATAGTATTGATGTACCGAGAATGAAAGATATTATCGGAGAGGCTCAACCGGTTTCATATGTAAATAACAGAAATATGATGTTCTTATCGATTGCTTGCTCTTATGCTGAAGCAGTTAAAGCATCAGATGTTTATTATGGAGCTGTAGCTGTAGATAATTTGAGCGGTTACTGGGACTGTACGGGTGAGTTCGTAGAGAGTTTAAACAACTGTTTGAGCTTAAATAGAATGAATAGGATTCAAATTCAAGCCCCTTTGCTCTATAAAACCAAGAAAGATATTATTGAAATGGGTATAGAGTTAGGAGTGCAATTTGAACATACCTGGACCTGTTATGAAGGAAAGAAAGAAAGTTGCGGTACCTGTTCCTCATGTGCCGCCCGTATTGCTGGCTTTAAAAAGGCTGGGTATATCGATCCTCTGCTATATTCTACAGAGATAGATTGGAAAGATTGTAAGGAGTTGTAATACGAGGACATATATGCTTAAATATATTAGCATATATGCCTATAACGTATTTAAATTCCTCGATGATTTTATCGCCGGCGGCGGTAAATACATTAAGCGCTGTTAATCTCACAGTATCTAATAACCTTTCTGCTTTACGTCAAAACTATCAACCTATTGCAGGTAATTATTACGTTGCTACATTCGGCTCTGATGACGGCTTAGGTGCTCAAGATACAGCAAACGGAAGAGGTAGAAATGAACAATTACCTTACGCTTCTATAAAATATGCTGCTTCAAAGATTGCTGCAGCAAGGGCAGCTGGAGATACAAAATCTTATACAATCTTTGTTCGTTCAGGTTCTTATACTGAAGAAAACCCGATTTACTTACCTTCTAATACTTCCGTAATAGGTGACAATTTAAGACGAGTAAGTATTTCTCCTGCCAATCCTACATTAGATATTTTCTGGGTAGATAGTGCTTGTTATATTTGGGGTATGACATTCCGTGGTCATAAGACACCCTCTGCTGCTGTTGCCTTCCCTCTTTGGGCTAATACAACAACAACTCGATCCAATAGCGGTTTAAATCCAACAGCGTTTACAAAAGCGTATTATAATCCCGGTACTCTTGTAACACCTCCTTCAGCTAGACCTTTTATTGCCGTTAGTCCCTATACCCAAGGTTGTACATCGTATGCAACATCAACTGGTAATCCTAATGATGGCGGAGATGCAGGTTGTGGTATGCGTATTGATGGTAGCTTAGTTGATGGCAGTTTAAGGAGTATGGTTATTGACTCCTATACCCAAGTCAATCAAGGTGGTAGAGGTATTCACCTACTCAATCACGGATATGCTCAATTTGTTAGTACCTTCACTGTAGCTTGTACCGATGGTATAGTTTGTGAATCTGGTGCTACCTGTTCCATATCTACATCTAATAGCACTTTTGGTCTTTCAGGTTTAGTAGCTCGAGGTAAATCAACAACCCCTATTCTTAGTGGTGTATTTGCTGGCTTTGTACCTGGTACAAATACGTTTAGTATAAGCGGGGTAACACCATTAGCTATAGCTCTCTCCGGTAATGATAGGCAATTTGTTGCTCAAGTACCTTACCCCGGTACTTGCTTTACTATTGATACCTTATCAATTGGTACTATTAACCCTGTAGCAGGCAGTACAGTAGGTTATGATGCTAGTCAGTTAAATCTTTTCTTTGTTAACCAACCTTTAAGTGCTCAAAACGATTCAAGGAAGACATGGGCTATACCGCTTGATTTTAATATTGGTACTAATTTAAATGCATATTTAGGTAAGACAGTTAACTTCTATGCCCGCTCAGCTATTGCAACCGGTTCACATACCTTTGAGTATATGGGTTGTGGTACAAATATCTTATCAGCTATCCCTGCTCAAGGTGGTCAAGTAAACAATGATAATGAAGTAGTATTTGACGGACTACAAGAACCTTTTGGTAACGCTCCAGGTGTTGTTTACTATACAAGTTCAAATGAAAAAGGTAACTTTGATGTAGGTCCTAATTTTCAAATTGTTCAAAGTACAGGTACCATTACCGGTCAAACCTTTCAGCGTTCAATCTTAACCTTAGTAACCCCGCTTACTATTGCCCTTGAATAAATATATAAAATAGCATGGCTAACCTCGTACCTCTTAACTACTTTAACCGAGCAATAGCAACTGTATCTGCTACTCCTTTTTCTTTTTATACTACACCATATAATAGAGCAGGTATTATTATTTCTGCTCTTGCAACAAATCTTACAAACTTACCTCAAGCAGTTACTGTAGGTCTATCATCATCAACCCCAGGAGAGAGTAATGCTGGAACCTATTATACTGTTGTTAGCGGTTATCAACTTGAACCTAATGATACAGCAAATTTAGTAATTAATAAGTTAATATTAAATCAATACGATTCATTTATTGTTTCAACACCAAATGCTAATGCTGTTAATTTAAATTTATCTGTTCTTGAAACAGCTAATACAGTTTCAACAACAACCCCTTTAAACTACTTTAAGAGGGTTTCTAGACCTGTAACAACAACACCTAGACCTATTTATTCAGCACCTTATAATGTTGCCGGTATTGTTATTACTGCTCTTGCTACCAATCTTACTAATCGAAATCAGACAGTTACCGTTTCTATTTCTACAGCAGGTACACCTAATAGTAATTTTGTTTACGCAAGTAACTTTATCGTACCACCAAATGATACAGCTAACTTAGTTAACTATAATAAGCTCGTATTAAATACTGATGATACATTCATTATATCAGCTGCTAATAATAACGCTTTAAATATAACGATGTCCGTTCTTGAAACAGTTAATACACAATAATCATGCAGACTTATAATCAAACATTAGGTAATTTAGTTCAATTAAAAGCATTAACAGCTACCGATCTTCAGACTAATGCTTATAGAAATAACTTTATATCTGTTAACGCTGTTGAGCCTAGTTTAGGTTATCCGACCGGTAGATCTAACACTAACCCTAATAACAGATACTTTTTTCCTCTATTAGGTACTGAAACTTCTTACCTTTCGTCAAGGCGTATATCTGGTTTAGATACTTTATATATTCAAGGCTCATCCGTTTATATCGGTAATAATATATACGCTAATAATATTGCACATAATTACTTCCCTGCAACTAGTTCTATTAAACCGGTTTATGGCGATAATACAGCGTCTGGAACATATTCTACTATAGCTGGTGGTGCTTGTAACTACACTGATGCCTCATACTCCACAATAGCAGGTGGTCTTAGCAGTTATATACATTTGGGAGGTTCGGGTAGCTTTGCAACTACAATTGGCGGCGGGGCATGTAATACTGTTTCTGGTTTTTACGGTACAGTAGCTGGTGGTATTGGACATATAATGTGTTCACCTGGCGGAACCATTTCCGGTGGCAATCGTAACCGTATTAATACAACTGCTAATGACGCTGTTATAGCTGGTGGTCAATGTAACTGTGCTTGTGCTTTTTATGCTGTAATAGGTGGTGGTACAGGTAATACAGCTTCTGGAGGTTTTTCCACTGTAGCTGGTGGTTGGTGTAACTGTGCTTGTGTTTTTTATGATGTAATAGGTGGTGGTGGTGGTAACACAGCTTCTGGAGGTTTTTCCACTGTAGCTGGTGGTGGTGGTAACACAGCTTCTGGACAAGGTGGCGTTATAAGTGGCGGTGATAATAATATAGCTTCTGGAGATTATTCCAACGTAGCTGGTGGTAAAATTAATACAGCTTCTGGTTATGCTTCCATTGTAGCAGGTGGTAGTAATAATATAGCGTTTGAAGATTACTCTAATATAGCTGGCGGTAGTGATAATATAGCTTCTGGTATCTATTCCACTATAGCAGGTGGTACATGTAATATAGCATTAAGTGCTTATTCCTTTATAGGTGGTGGTTGTAGTAATACAGCTTCGGCAACATATGGAGGTGCTACTGTAACTGGTGGGGTTGGCAATTCAGCATCAGGAACTTATCAACCAACTGTTGGTGGCGGGATTGGTAATACAGCTTCTGGAAGTTATTCCATTGTAGCTGGTGGTGCTGGTAATACAGCTTCTGGGTGTGGTTCTACCATAGCTGGTGGTTTTCTTAATACAGCTTCTGAAGATTGGTCCAATGTGGCTGGTGGTTTTCGTAATACAGCTTCTGAAGAATCTTCTACTATAGCTGGTGGTAGTTATAATACAGCTTCAGGATCTCATTCTACTGTAGCTGGTGGTTGTTGCAATAATGCTTCAGGATCTCATTCTACTGTAGCTGGTGGTTGTTGCAATAATGCTTCTGCAAATCGTTCCTTTATAGGTGGTGGTAGATGTAATACAGCTTCAGGAAATTATTCTCTAGTAGGTGGTGGTTGTCGTAATATAGCTTCTGGATTAGAGTCGTTTGTAGGTGGAGGTGAATGTAACAGAGCAACAGGTACCAATAGTGCAGTTGTAGCAGGACTTAGTTCAATAGCTTCAGGATGTTATTCTTTTGTAGGTGGAGGTGTATGTAATACAGCTTCTGGATATTATGGAAAAACTACTGTAGCTGGTGGTTGTTTTAATACGTCCTGTGGTGATTCTTCATTCGTAGGTGGCGGTATATGTAATATAGCTTCTGGAGATGCTTCCACTGTAAGTGGTGGTTATTGTAATATAGCTTTTGGAGGTTCTTCCAACGTAGCTGGCGGTTATTGTAATAGAGCTTGTGGAGGTGCTTCTATTATAGCTGGTGGTAGTTTTAATACAGCTTCTGGAAATTGTTCCTTTGTAGGCGGCGGAGCATGTAATACAGCTTTCGGGGTTAGTTTTTTTGGAGGAACAACAGTATCTGGTGGTTATAGTAATACAGCTTGTGGATTGCATTCTACTGTAGCTGGTGGTAGAGCTAATACAGCTTCTGGAGATTACTCTAATATAGCTGGCGGTTTTGGTAACACTGCTTCTGGATGTAGAGCTGCTGTAGCTGGTGGTTGGAATAACAGAGCTTTTGGAGCTTGCTCCTTTATTGCTGGTGGTTTCCAAAATGATACAAGAGGTTTTGGCAATACCTTCATCCTCGGTTCTAATTTAAGTGCAGTACGAGCCAATTACACCTATGTAAATAATCTTTCATCTCAGGGAACTACAAATGTTAACAACTTAACAGTAACAGGTGTTCTATCGACCATCAATGACCCTGTTTATATTACAGGTACAGCAGCAGGTGATAGATATAGTCTCAATTTATTAAATTTAGATAGTTTCGATCCCGGTCAACCATTAACTGTTGATGGTAGAGCAAGAATTGTTCATGGAATGACATTCCAAGCAGGTATAACCAATTTTACAAATGGCTCTGATCATACCCACGTACAATGGGCTGCACAAGGTAGAAACTCCTGGCAGATGATACAAAACGGCGGATCATCATCAACAAATAATAACGTATTTGCTTTACATACCGTTGGTAATAATACAACAACAACCTTTTTTAACCAAAATGATATCTACAATATAGATACAACCGAAGCTGTTGTTGGTGCATCTCCTACATTTACTTTATCAGGTGTTAAGATAAGTTATAACACAGATGCTACTCCTAGATTATCAGCAGGTCAGTTTATATCTATATCCTTCAATCCAGGCCCTGTCGGTATTGTAGCTAACACATATAGTGGTGTTGTTTCAGCAGGACCTAATGCAGTTACAATTGGTGGTAGTACACGTTATCAGTATACGTTTACTATAGATACCCTTGCCTCTAGTAATTGGGTAGCTGCAAGTAAAGGTACTGAATTAGTTTATACAAATGCAGCAGGAAATAAAAACGTTCGTGTTTCATTTTCTCCTCAAACAATCACCGGTACGCAAGTCTCCTTAACAGGAAGATATCGTAATATACCAAGATATGTTTTAGTAAACATAACAGGTCATAATGCTTACGAAGGTCAAACTGCTGCAATTGTTATTACAGGTACTTCAAAAGTTAACATACCGGTAGGTAGTTGGACCGGTTATATTAAGGAAGTAATAGATGCTAACAATTTTGTTTTTGCTTTAGGTACGAACGAAACCGGTTACATTGATACAACATCAGGTACCACTGGTGCAACCGGCTGGTACCTAATAAAAGGATCCATTGATAGTGTACATAAATTTACACCAGCTTTACAACAGTTTTATTTCCAGAGACTTCCTACTACTGATTCCACTACATTATCTACAGGTGGTAATAGAGCGGTAGCTTTAGGTAATTCAGCTGATGTTGATGGTAATTTCTCTTATGCCTTAGGTTACAAGTCAGCTGTATTTGCAGATAGAGCAGCTGTTCTCGGTGGTGAAAACAATTACGTAACAGGTAGCTTTTCATCAATATTAGGTGGTAGAAATAATACAGTTTCCAGTCAACATTCCACTGTAGTTGGCGGTTCAGCTAATGATACAAGAGGCTTTAACAATACCTTTATTTTAGGTTCTAATTTAAGTGCCACAGCTGCTAACTTTACATATGTTAATAATCTTTCAACCCAAGGTATAGTAAGTGCTACTAGTTATTTCGGTGACGGTTCCAATCTAACTGGTGTAAGTACATATCAAGGTACAGATATTAAAGCCTTAACTGGTAACTGGCAGTCAACATATACGACAGTACAAAATTCAAGTGCAAGTTGGGGAATAAGCAACTATCAAGGTACAGATATTAAAGCTCTAACAGGTAACTGGCAGTCAACATTTGCTACTGTTTGTGCTTTAAGTGCTAATTGGAACAGTGCGTTCGTTACTTCTACTGCGTTAAATCTTTCAGCAGGTAATTGGAACTCTGTATTTACTACAGTACGAAATACAAGTGCAAGTTGGGGCGCAGGTAGCTATCAAGGTACAGATATTAAAGCTCTAACAGGTAACTGGCAGTCAACGTACGCCACTGTTTGTGCTTTAAGTGCTAATTGGAATACTGCTTATAATATAGCTACAGCTTATAGCAGTGTAAGTGGTACATTTTTAACTTCCAGTTTATTAACAAATTACTTACCAACAAGTGGAGGCACAATAACCCGCTCACTTAGCGTAGCAGGTGTTATATCTGCCTCAGCAAGTAATGTTAATGTCAGTGTTGTAAATACATCATCAAACTGGACATTTACAAACACCGATAACAATAGAGTAATACATTTTAACACTAATAGTAGTAACTTAACAGCTGCTATACCTTCAAGCTTACAAGCTGGGTTTAACGTAGCCGTAATGAATACAGGATCAAACAGTGTTATACTTTCTTCAAATAGAACAATATTTGCTGCAGGGTCTAGTGTATCCAGTGGATACGGAGGAGCTTTAATTTATACTGATTCATCTAATAATATATTTGCAGTAGGTAAATTATTCTAATGTATGGCAATCAACAGAAATTTTTTAATTGGTATATATGATAGTCAAGGTGACATTGATGCAGTAAAATATTTTAATCGTGTTACCCTCAACGGAGGGTCTATAAGCAGTGCAAATAGAAATAGCATTAATACATTTGTTGTAGATCTTAAAAAAAACAACCTGTGGGACTTAGTTAATGATATGTCTTTATTTGCTGGTGTTGACGGTTTATTCGGTTCGTCCGGAAATTCTGTTATTAAATTAAAAACAAACTCCCCGAGCATATCTCTAACAAATTTTAATTTTGTACCGTCAACAGATTACGTATCTACAGGTAGTACAGCAGGTATCAGAGACGCTAATAATACTTCGAAATTTTTAGATACATTATATAATCCTATAAATCAAGGTGACAGTGTATCAAGTTTTGGTTTATTTGCATATGTAAAAGGTACTGAAACATCTGGCACGACAAGAGTTATTATAGGTTCTTCTGATGTTGGTGAATTTGGTACAACTATCGCAACAAGACTCGGATGGGTAAATATAGGTGCTCTTGAAGGCGGGGTAATAGGTTCTTCGACACTACCATCGGAGTATACTCCAAGTGGAGCAGGTAATATTGGTGTTGGAAGAGACGGAGCGCTAATGATAACTTCTAACGGAAGTAGAACAAACCGCTTTTATCAAAACGGTACTGAAATTAATACAGCTGTAGCTTCATCAGCTACTTTTGCTAGTAAAAGTTTATTCGTTGGAGCTGAACAAGCTGTAACATCTACGTCTTTTTACTGTCGTAGGTACATGAGAGGCTACGCTATTACCCAAGGTATGAATGCTAGTCAAGTTGCAATATTTACCTCTCTTTGGAATACGCTAATGACTAGTTTCGGAGCAAATACTTACTAATATGAATAATTGGCTTATAGTTACAGATGAACAACTAGTGGTGCTTAACGAGATTAATGACCAGCATAGTCATGCAAAATGTACCGCTTTACAAACTACTGACGGTATTTGGGTTACATCTGCTGATAAAATCAATAATGAATATTGGACAGATTGGCAGGAGTTCCTTCAAAGTTTAACTCCCTTTGAAGGTGAGCCTTCCTTTCCGGTTCAATCGGATGTTTAGTTGATTTAATCTGTTTATCATTTAATATATGATAGATTATAATATTGTAGTACTTCTGTTTCTTTAACATGCATTTCTTCTTTACTATCTAGATAAAATAAAATTTCTTTCTTAAATGATTCAATGCCGTATTTTTTAATTGCTCTACATATGTATATACCTGAACCAAAATACTCATCATTTAAATCTAAAGTTTGATGTGAACCAATATAGAATTTATTATTGTTGATATTTGTTATTTTGTATATAATATAGTACATATGATTAGTTATTCTAACTATAACAAAAAAAGGAGGGTACTCCCATTTGCGGAATAGCAGGTAGCTCTAACTTCGATAAGGCTTTTGATCTCTATGAAAAGAATCTAAAGCGCGGGCACTTTTCTTCCGGGTTCTTAGCTTTTGACAAAGATAATAATGTTTGTTTAAAGAAGCAAAAAGAACCCTTTACTAAAGAAGATCTTCTTAAGGATCTATTACTAGATCTAGGTGTACCTCTATATTATCTTTTTCATTCACGGGCTCCTACTAACTCTAAGGAGCCGTATTCAGACGATACATGTCATCCGTTTGAGTTTGAGAACTACTACGTTGCCCATAACGGCATTATAACAAACTTTAAAAGTTTTCCGGAGAGCCCGGAGTTTATTGTTGATAGTTCTATTATACCTTATCATTTAGTAAAAAATAAAGGAGACATAAAGAAGACGTTTGAGGCTTACGAAGGGTTGCTTACCTGTTGGATCTATGACCATGATCAAAACAATTTAAAAATTATTAAGGCTGGATCCACTCTTCACGTTGATAATAATAGTTTTTCATCTGTACCTTTTGAAGGTTCACATTCAGTAGAGGATGATGGTGTTGTTTTATGGGTTTATAATAATGAGCTATTGCAAGTAGATAAAATGACCTTTAAGTATGATAATCCTTACGATATATGAAGCAAATATTATTAGTAACAGCAACAAAGGCAAAAACAGAAGACGAGTTTAAGAAGAGACCTATTTATAAATCGATTAGGAAGATATACGATATGTATACTTCAGAAACGTTTGACTTTATTCTCGTAAATGATAATAAAGAAGGGCTGTCTACTGTTTATAATAAACATATTACTGATGAAAACTCAGATAAAATTGTTTTGTTTGTTCATGATGATCTTATTATTGATACATTGTTTTTAGTAGAACATCTTAACAAATCACCTTATACGGTTACCGGCCTAGCTGGTACAAAGAGTCTGAATCTAAAAGTAGATAAGACTGCTTGGCATTTAATGGCTGATAAAAAAGACTTTTTAGGAGAGGTTCGACACATTAAGGATGGTAACATATGGTGTACAACATTCGGTCCTACAGTCGGTCAAGTAGCTGCTTTAGATGGTTTGTTTTTGGCTGTTAATGTAGAGCAAATTTTAACAACAGGTGCTCGTTTTAATGAAACATTTAAGTTTCATCACTACGACTTAGCTTTTGCTCTGGAGTGTCAGAAACACAATGTAACAATGGGCGTCATGCCTATTAACGTTATTCATTACGGTTTAGGTGACTCAATGCTTACTCAAGACTGGGAAGATTCTAATAAGAAATTTAAAGATGTCTATTGCAAATAGAATAAAAGAAATTAATATATACATATGATTATTAACCGTAACGAACTTAAAACTATAACTGGATGTGACTACTATGATGGAGCTGTTCTTCATCAGCGATTTGCCTATAAATTCTTTAAGAAGAATGTCCGTGCTGTAGGTAATATTGTAGCGTTCGAAGCACCGATGGAGGTTACTACTAACCTTATTGACCTCGAAGATGCAATTAACAACGACTTTATTTACTCTGTTAGAGCTATCAACTTCCTTATTGAGATTCCTAATATTGATCTCTTTGCTGGTGTTTGCTTTCAGCGCCTCTTTAATGCTCAAATCGGATCTCTTCTCTGTACAAAGTATCTTCAGCAAGAAGGTTATGTAGATGGCGACGACATTATGGTAAAGGACGGAGAAGAGTTTAAGAAGGCTTCTGTATCTATTGCTACAAATGTAAGTGGTGCTGTTCTCATTCACGTTGGTATTAATATCAATGCTGGAGATAAGGCTCCTTCTTTTGCTTATTCTACTCATCTTACTGATGAAGCCTCTAACGCTTTTATGCTTGATGCTATTCAAATGTTTCAGACACTTGTTCAAGACATCTTTGTAGCTACGAGCAAGACGATTGCGTGACAATATTTGATTATCTAGGTGATATACTAGTTAAGAAGAAAGGGGACCTACCTATTGAAGAATATGTCCCTTTTCTTATCAATCGCTGGTTGTCGTTTAGTTCAAATCAGGCTGCTAATGCTATAAATCAAACAGTTAACTCTTTTGGTAATATAGATAAAAACGTACATTATAAACTTCTTATAGCAGCATTTCCTAAGTTTAATCGAATGCCAATGATTAACTATATTAAGAAAGTAAAGTTAGAGAAAGAAGAAAAAGATAATAAGATAGAATTACTAGCTTCTAATATGGAGTTATCTCAAAGAGAAATAAAACAATTACTGGAACTTAAAGAAGTAACAACATAAATTAAATCATATGTATCAACAACAAGTTAACGCTGTTCAAGAGAATCAAGGCATTGCACCTGAAGATTATAAGAACCTTCCTCTTCCTGAGGATTATGAAATTACACAACTCCTTGGAGATGTAATTTCTGTAGAGTATCTGGATACAGCAGAAGATGGTAAGAGCCTTATCCGTAATGGTATTATTCTTCCTGGCCAGATTGTTGACAACAGAGCTTGGCGTATTGCTAGAGTTATGCTAGTTGGTCCAGATTGTAAGACAGTAAAGAAAGGAGACACTGTTATCTTCCCAGGAGATCGAGGTCTTCAAGCTCTTCAAAGGAATGGCAAAATGATGGTGTTCTTGTCCGAAAATAGAATTTTCGGTATTTGCGAACCTATTAATTTTACGCCTAAGACTGAAGCTGTATCTGTCCTGCCACCTATTAAAAGGAAGGTGCTTAAGAAAAATCAGTGAGAATAGGAATCGGTGCGTTAACTCTTCTTCTACAGAATAGTGTCGTAGAGGTACGCTTTAGAAGGCGTATAGAAAAAGCAGGCTATAAAGATTATAGAAGAATGCTTTGCACCAATGATAAACTACTTTTAAATTCACAACTAGGTAGAAATATACTCAATTATAATCCTCCAAGGGATGGCGGATTAAAGTATAATCCTGCTGCTAAAAATTTAATACCTGTGTGGGATGTTTTTATGCAGAGTTATAGAATGATAAATTGTAATGATGTAGATATAGTATCTGTTATTAAAACATCACCAGATGCTTCTGAGTTTTGGAAGTATTTTAACGAAAATCTTATCCCAATGTCATCAGATCAAAAGGCGGCATTTATGAACAACTAATTATGTCAATTGTAAACACATACATTGATAGCTATCCTGGAGAAGCTTTTTTTACTAATTCACTTCAAAATAGTCTTATCTTCACCCTCGGTAAAAAAGTAATTAAGCAAGGTAGACTAATACTCTTTAAACAAGCACACTTTTATATTCAATTAACTCTTCTTAGTAATAAAAATGTAAAAGAGGTTTTAGAGATACCTATTCCGTTTTTTACAGAGAATTATCCATTAGAGAAGATAATATATTTTGATTATCGCTTTAGAGCTTTAGCTGGTAATGATCCTAGTATTAGTCAGCGCTTACAAAATATAACTATAAAAAATGTAAATCCCTCTCAGTATTATAATAAAATCTTAGAAATTAAAACACTAGCACCATAAATAATAAATATGACTTCTTCTTTTGATTCACTCTTTGAAAGCCTACTTAACGAACTTTCTCCTGTAACAACTGACTTCGAAACTTTTGGTTCTTCTTTAGAAAGAGGTATCGGCTCTGAAAAGACAGGTGGTTACCTTATTAAGGATATTGCTGATACTCTTTCTATTACAAAAGAAGAAGCTGTTAGGAAAATCTCTAAAGATCTTTATAATAGAGTTTTTGGTGAAACAGGTGTTAACCCTGCTAATACAGAAGATGATTACCGTGAAGCAATTAAGACAGCTTTAGAAGATATTATTAGCAAGATTAAAGAAGATCATCCTGAAGCTAAGAGACTTAAGAATTACGATGCTTATCGTGGTTATACAGCTAGAGTTATTTCTAAGCTTGCTGATGCTACTAAGGAATTTGGCGAGAGAGTTACAAAGGAAGTTGTTAATACCGCTGTTGAAGATGTAGCAAGTGAGACAGAAGGTTTAGCTACTGATGGTGAAGAGGGTATAGAAGATGAGCAGGAGACACTTGCAAGTGAATTTGGAGATCAGAACACACTAGAAGAGCCTGTAGCTGATACCGAAGATGAGGTAAAAGAAAAAGCACCTGCTAGTTTCTCATCTGCAGGAACTTACGAACTTCAAGATGTAGCTGCAGGTAAGCTTAAGGGAGAAGAAGCTGAAGCTTATCAAGCCTTAGATAACTCTGGTGCTAGAGAAGGAACAGATGGTGAAACTCTTGCCGATACATTAAAGCGTTCCGGTATTACCGTTAGTAAGATTAAGAGTATTTTAAATAGCTTTGTAAGAAATGAGATTCTTGCTCGTACTGATTCTGCTGAAGGCGAAGGAGGAGGAGAAGCTTTAGAGGGTAGTGAAGAGAATATGCGTAATGTTGAAAGAGACACTTTTGCAAAACAATTCGGTGACGCATATAGAGACTATATGAAGTCCGGAGGCGGAGAATTAAGCGGTAGAGAGTCTAGTAACGAATAAATTCCCTACAGAGGCAACTATGTCAAAGTAAGCTGAATTAATTCAATACCAAATTCACTAGCAATTAACTCCGGGTTGTAATGATCCGGAGTTTTGTTATAATGACTTCTATATACTACCTTTTTAATACCGTAAGCAGCTAAAGACTTTAAACAATCATTGCAAGGGGTATGAGTAATAGCGGCTAGATAACATTCGTTTGGTTTAATCATACGGAGTGCGTTTATCTCGGCATGAATAACTCTCTTATGTTTTTCTTCTCTATTATTCCAATCTATTTCTACACCAGCAGGTGCACCATTATAACCTAAGCTAGCTACAGTGTTGTCAGGGCGAAGCAAGCAGCACCCTACGTTTGTTCTCGGATCTTGAGATCTTAGTGAGGCAACTTCAGCTAAGCGGAGAGCGTACTCCTCCCAGGTAATTCTATCTGTTTGTATATGTTCCATTATTAGTCGACCAGATTACATCTTTAAAACTGTGATACTTAAGTAGACTTTTACAACTTTGACACGGTCGAGCCAAAGCTATTTTATTATTTCTATCAAAGCGTAGATTTATTAATACACATTTCTTTGTATCAATGTTAGTTAATCGCTTAAGCTTTAAAATAGCGTTAAGTTCAGAACAAGTATGCTTTTGATCGGAGTAATCCTCACCAGTAACTTTTGATACTTTTCTATTAATAAGATTAAAGGGATGAGTTTTCGTATTATTAACTCCAGTAGCAATCAGACGATTCTTATAAAGAATAAACGAAAAATGTCTACAGCGCCTATCAGAATTATATTCTACAAGGCTTTGGGCGACCTCTTCTAATCTCTTAAAGTGCTTCATTCTCTAAGTATTATAGAGACTCTTGCCTCTATAGTCAAGCTTTATTAAGTATCTCATGAAAGAAAATCTTAAAGGCCGAGAACTTTGGAATGAATTCTGTGAAGTAACAAACAGAGAATATCATTGGGCAATAAAAAGTACTAGCTTGTTAAATTCATTTAATCTCCTTCCAACTGATACTATTTTAGATGTAGGATGTGGTACAGGGGTATTTACAAGCTGTTTTAAAAATCACTGTACAAATATTATAGGTATTGATAATGTTGATCATCGAACAATAAAAAGTTTCGAATTCCGTAAAGAACACTTTGAGAGTTATGGCGGGCCTAAACCCAATCTTTTAATCTTTAAACAAAGCTTTCATCTGATACCGAACGTGTGGGATATAATTGCTAAGTACCCAGACAGTACTATTCTCGTCTTACAAGCTCCTAAACCTATATACGTTCAAGACGATGAAGTGTGGTTACAAGAACCTTACAGCATTCATGCTAATGCTGATAAATTTGTAGCTATGGGAAGAGAAGTTATACTTAAAAATGAATTTTTAGAGATACTATTAAAAACAGAATTTTATGAAAAATTAGTTAAAGGAGGGTATTCTTTTGATTTACAAAACTTAACTAAAAAAGAAAGAACAGAAATTTGGGATTCATTAAGTTTACCTCCTAGCGATATACTTTTTAAAGATGATTTAGATATCTTACTTGTCAGATGATTTCGGTACTAAAACAATTGTAAACTTATAAAGAAGCATTCCTTCGGTAATTGACTTACGTGCATCATTAAGTTTATGTAGAAGCTCGTTAGATGCCTTTCTGAGCTGTAATTCTTTTTTGACACTCAGTATATCTTTTTTTACTGCAAAAATAGCTACCTTCTCCTCTAAGCATTTTTGCGCTAATTCCTCTGTCTTAAAAAATCCGCACCATCTAACTGTATTGTCGTGCACGGAGTAAGGTTCCATATAGATATTTATTTCATTTAAGAGTTAAAAATGGAGCGTCAAGTAGGATTTGCACCTACGGCTTTAGGGTTTTGCAGACCCTTCCTTTGGACTACTCAGGCATTGACGCGTTTTGATTAAGAGAATAATAATGCCTTCGGCGCTCAAGTCAAGGCTAAAATAAACTCTTAATCAACCTTTACGTCAATATTGATGACCTCCGGTTGAACTACTGGAACGGTAACTCGCAAGAGACCGTCTACGTAGGTTGATGTGATGTTTTTTGCGTCAGTCTTATCAGAGAGAGCGAAAGACAATTGTCCTTTCCTTCTACTGATACCTTTCTTGACGTAGGAGATAATCTCATCGGTTGTCTCCTCATCTTTACTAATATCAATGTTCAGATGCCTATCTTGCACCTTAACACTAATGTTCTCTTTACCGACCCCGGCCAACGCCACTTCAATAGTGTAGCTAGTTGGCACCTTATCCTTGCCGGTAATTGCTTTAACGTTATAAGGATAGACAGCATTCGGGATATCGTATGCCTTATCTAGGTCCTTAAACAGTTCACTGAACCAACTTTCGTTAAACAGGGCTGGAAGTTGGCTATAACCAGCACCTGATGCAGGAATAACCCTGCCTACTGTGTATGTGTTGTGTGTTGTCATATGTGTTCTCCTTTATTAAGCGAGTTAATATGTTTGCTTTAGCCTGATTGAGCGCCGAAGCAATTATATTTATGGCAGTCTCACGGAGACTCGAACTCCGATTATGCGGATGAAAACCGCATGTCCTGACCGTTAGACGATGAGACCGTTACAAGTAGTCTAGCGGCGTTTTTTAAAAAAAGCAATAAAAAATTTAACTAAAATTATTGTGCAAAGACTAAAGAGATACCCGAGCGTAAATATTCCCACTATAGCAGCTTCGAAAGGATCCAGCACATATATATTTAATCATAGGTCTATGGCTTTAGACGATGTTACCCACGACCGAGCATTACCTCGGAATCTCTCTATGATTAAAGTGGAGCCTGTTATCAGATTTGAACTGATGACATCCTCATTACAAGTGAGGTGCTCTACCAACTGAGCTAAACAGGCAAAAAAAATGGCAGAGGTGAGAATCGAACTCACTGCCTTCACGTTATGAGCGTGACGAGCGACCGGTGCTCTTCTCTGCGGAAATTAATGTGAGCCTTTTTGTCCTAAAAACCTCAAGCGTCCTTGATTATGTTCTAGTTTTGTTATGACTCACGAAGACACGGTTCCATGCATACAACCTTTCGAACAGTTGTAGAGAGGGATTTGCCGAGTTCTATATAAATTGGTGGAGGCGAGCGGAGTTGCACCGCTGTGTTGCTAATCTTCTCACTATATTTTCTACATGCTTAGAACGACTTCGTACTTTCGTTGACTCCAGGTAACGAGGTGTCGCCAACCTATCTATGTTTAGAGTCCTACCTATGTAGATGAAGAGTCCTACACGACCCCTTGCACTTAATTTCTAAGAATCACAAGACCTTCTAAACCTATTGTTATTCCACATCTTTTAATAGGATCCAGATATGGTGTTAAGCAGCCATGAGGCAGAGCTCATCTTCGCAAGCGAAGAGAGACTCAGCAGCATTTGTCATGAATGACTTGACTGACTTAACTGCATTAGCGATTTTAGCTTTTGCGTTTATTTTTTAATCCGTTTTTTCTGTATTGACGCTCTCTTTAAGATAAGAAATAGCATTCTGTAAATTGCTAATCGAGTCTTTTAATAAACCTAAAGCTCTATTACAACTACCACAAAGCAAACCTCTCACTTTTCCTGTTTTATGGTCATGATCAACTGCTAATCTACAAATAGTGTTGTTTTTAGAAACTTGACTTGTTTTAGTGTTACAAATTGCGCATGCGTTATTTTGCTGTTTTAAAATAACATTATATTTTTCTTTAGTAAGACCAAATTTCTTTAATTGATGTGTATCATTTAAAGAAATAACGCAACTTTTACAAAGATAATTAGCATTTACAATTTGCAATCTTGTAAAATAGGTTTTTTCTAATTTACAATTACAACATTTACACTTAACTGTATCTTTTAAGTTAGCAGGTTCATATAACCCGCTGTCCCATAAAACAAGTTTTATTTGACCTAATGGTATATTAATTTCTTTTTTTATTTTTAAAAAAGAATTACCTTTACTGTACAAGTCAATAATATGTTGCGATGCTTTATCTTTATATGTATTAATTACGTTTTGCGTTATTTTCATAATAATCTGCTAATATTATTTATAGCAGATCGTATTTTTTATCCTAAAGAGAACGCCAATACAACAGTAGCCACAGATCAACTACTGCATGCAATATAGAATCCGATTACCAGTCGAATCTAATTCGCCCCCAAATTATCAAAGATCATTGAGCTTAATTGCTCTTCTTTAATTATGGCAACAAAAGTAGTATTTACAAGCTTTTTTCATAAATACTTCTATGCTATGAAACTTTCACCAGAGATAATCCGTGATAGGATGTTTGAATCCTTTAAGAAGGACGTGACAAAATTTTACGATGATAGAGAAAAGAAATATTTTATTGATTTAAAGAAGAAGATGCTTTCTGGAGAAATAGATGTTAATGCTAGTAATAGTAAGGAAGTAGTAACAGAAGAAGCAGAAAGATTTTTATCAACAAGACCTCAAGAGCTTTTAAAGTTTATTAAAGATTATGTACATCATAATTTTGATATCATAGCTGATGCTGTATCTGAAGGTATTATGGATAAAGAGACTGCTGAGGTATCAATGGAAGTCTTAAAGCATATATTAATAGCTGGAGAATTAGATGCTGACCCTGAAGCTAGACTTAAATAATAGATAATGCGCAATTATACGTACAATTGGGAAGTGAGCACAATGTTTACGATGTTCATTGCTGCTTTGGATGATATTGTGGTAAAAAGGTATAATAAGGATAAAGTAGCTCAAGACCAGATTCAATGTCGCTTTGTATACGCTCCCAAGCAAAGAGTTCTTTTAGATCTTTTAGACAAGGCTCAGAACTTACAATTACCTGTTGTAGCTATTTCCAATGGAGGTATAGCTAGAGATGTTAATAGAGTCTTTAATAAGATAGCAGGATCTCATTTTACTGGCAATAATAAATTGTTTGCTCCAGCTCTACCTCAACCCATACCTGTAGACCTAACAATTAATATGTCTATTCTTACAAGGTATCAAGAAGATTATGATCAAATTTTAACAAATCTATTTCCTTATTTTGACCCATATATAGAGATATCTTGGCGTATACCTGGCGTCAATGATTATGAAATTAGAAGTAAAGTAATGTGGTCCGGTAACATTGCTACTCAATACCCTACTGAACTACAAGGTAGCCAGACAGCTCGCGTTCAAGGAGATACCTCTTTTACACTTCAAGGTTGGCTTTTCAAACATATACCAGATGACGGTGACAGAAAAATATTTAATATTACTGTTGATTATTCTACACTTCCTCAATTAACAACTCAGTACTCATTAAATTACTTACTTAGTGCTTATCCAAATACTACTGATAGATATACACTATCCGGTCATCCTCAACCTAAATCTGTTTATCCTTATACCACTCTTGTATCTAATACATCAAGTGTAGTAAATCTAAAAGGTAAATCATTCTTTAATATAACAAATGTATATGTATCTGGTAGCCCGTTAAGCGGTTCTTCAACGTTCTATAACCCTTTTTCAGGATATCCTAGACTTTCAGCTCTCTATCCGGGATTTAACGCTATACAAGTACCTACACCAGCATTTAATACCGACAATGATACTAATATTACATTAACATTACCTCGTACTAATAAGGCTGGATATTTAGACGTAATAGTTCAAAATGAAGCCGGTTATGGAACGTTAACTCAATACGCTAGTGCATCATACCCTGCTTACAATTACCCGTATAATAAAGGTATTATAGCTATAAACTTATAATTTTAGTTTAAAAAACGTATGCTCTGCATTAAATAATAGACGTGATTAATACATCGACATCATACAATAATGCTATCCCTGGCGATTCCCAGGGACCTAGAAACGATCAAGCGTTTCCATCTACAACATTATTAGGTGCTTTCGTATCAAGACTCCCTTATGCTTATCAGATTCTTGATAGCATGATGCAGAGGAATCCGAAATTCCCTCTGTTTAAGGGAGCTGCTCCAAAGAGAGAAGAGATGATTCAGGACGAATCTGTCTTCTTACACGAACCTACCTTCCAACAAGCGCCAGCTGGAACTCCGAGTTCCTTAATGATCAATAAAGATTATCAAGCGTTCATCTATGCTAACGTTGATAAGGATAAAGCGCGACGATTAACTGATTATCGTCGTATGGCCGCTTACGCTGAGCTTGCCGATTGTTTAGATGAAATTGCTGACGAATGCATTGTCAAGGATGAAAACGATACTATCATTAACTTTAGCTTAAGAGGTGACTATACAAAAGAAGTTAAAGATATTATTGAAAAAGAGTTTAAGAAATTTATTCAAATATTTGACTTAGAGGACTCTGGTTGGGAATACTTCCGTCAATTCTTAATTGATGGTGAATTATACTTTGAAAATATTGTTGACGAGGAACGTCCTCATTTAGGTATTATTGGTATGATCTCCATGCCAGCTGAATTAATCAACCCTGTATATCAAAACGTACAGAATGAAATGGTTAAAGGCTTCTTAATCCGTAAGCCGGTAATAGGACCTGCAACATCAACTAACCAGAAAGATCAAGAAGAGTTATTCTTCATGCAAAAAGCTCAGGTTACTTACATTCACTCCGGTATTTGGAATGAATATAAGAGTATTCGTTTACCTTATGTAGAGAATGCTAAGAGAGCTTATCGCCAGTTATCTCTCATTGAAGACTCGATAGTTATCTATCGACTAGTAAGAGCTCCTGAACGTCTTAAGTTCTCTATCTATACCGGTAACATGCCTGCTCCAAAAGCTGAAGCCTATCTTCGTCGGTTGATGCAGCAGTATTGGACTAAGAAGAACTTCGATACAAGTGCAGGCGGAGGTGGTAAGGGCGGTACAACAAACATATACGATCCTCAGTCCATGTTGGATGCTTATTGGTTTACAAAGGATGCCCAAGGTAATGGATCTGATGTATCATCTCTTCCAGGCGGTCAATCATTAGGTCAGTTAGACGATCTTAACTACTTCTTAAAAAAGCTTTATAACTCATTGAAGATTCCTTCTTCAAGGTTCATTGGAGACTCTCAGACATTTAAAGACGGTACCGAGATTACTAGAGACGAATTACGATTTGCTCGTTTCATTATCCGTATTCAGCGTCAGTTTGCTACTTCCGTTCGCGATACATTTGTTGCTCACCTTAAGCTTAAGGGTTTCTGGAAGCAGTATAAGTTAAAAGAACGCGCTATACACGCAGAATTTAATGTACCTTCTACCTTCATGGCAATGAGGGATCAGCAGCTACTTGATCTTAAGTTTGATAACTTCCTTAAGGTTACTGGTAACCAGTCTGTAGCTCCTTCTTATGCTCAGAAGTATTATCTCGGTCTTACCGATGAGCTCATGAAAGAGAATAGAGATTGGCTAAAGAAAGATTCAGCTCTTCGTTGGGAACTTCAACAAATTGAACAGATGGGTCCTAACTTTAGAGAGATTCTTCAAGCTCAGATGGGCGGAGCTGAAGGTGCAGCAGTTGCAAGCTTAGGTGGTGGTGAAGGTAGCCCTATACCTCCAACAGGTGGAGCTATACCCCCAATAGGCGGTGAAGGGGAGACAGTACCTGAGTTTGGTGGTACAGCTCCAGTAGGCGCTGAAACTCCTGCAGGTGGCACACCTCCTGAAGCAGGGGCTCCAGGTCCAGCAGCTGGCGGTGCTCCCGTTGGAGCCGTATAATACACCTCTTTAAAGCTTAAATAATAGTATGCTTTCGTATACTATACCTCCCGCTTTAAGAGGCGATACCTGGCCAGGGATTACATCTATAACTATTCAAACTAGTGGAGTACCGGTAAGTCTTTCAGCTGCAAGTATTAAAATGCAGTTACGAGAAGATATTGATTCACCTGTTGCTTTAGAACTTTCTACCTCTAACGGGCTTATAGCTATTACTAACCCTGTAGGCGGTACATTTCAAATTCCTCCTCAAATTATTAATATACCTTTCGGTAAATATAATTACGATATTCAAGTAACATTTCCTACCGGAATAGTAACAACATATATAACAGGTACTTGGCAGATTACTCCAGATATTACCCAGTAAATGAGCGATACTATTACAGTAAATACCTCAACTACCAATATTACGTTGAGTGTTTTTTCTCAACCTAATAGCATTAATGTTAGTGTTATTGAACCAGGTGCTATTTGGGGGTCTATTAATGGTACACTTAGTGCTCAAGCTGATTTAATCAGTTACATTGAAAGTACAGGCGCTACTTCTCCGTACGGTACAACAAGTGTAAGCGGTACAAATATTATAGTACCGCTTAACACTAATGAATCTTTTGTCGCAGGCGGTTCCGGTAATAATACAAGCGGTCTTACAAACATATTTATATTAGGTTCTAATATAACAGCTCCCTTAGCTAACTACACCTATGTAAACAATTTAAGCTCGCAAGGTATTGTAGCAGCTAATGGAGGTAATTCTAATAACTGGAATAGTGCTTATGGTACAGTAAACTCTTTAAGTGGTAATTGGCAAAATACACACGGAACAGTAAACTCCTTAAGTGGTAGATGGGAATCAGCATATACTTACGTAAACGCAAATAGCGGAATTGAAGCTGATCAGGAGGCAGTTACAACATTAGTAACATCTTCTTCGGCTAATTGGAATACTGCATATACTACTCTAAGCACATTAACATACGAAAATGTTCAGGCAAACAATGTATACGAAACAATACAGCAATATGCAGCTTCAAATCCACCTAATATCAATAAAGGCTCGACTGTAGAGCTTACAAATGGAAGAGTATATATTTTTGCAGGTACAGATGTATCAAACCCTGCACATTATCTTGAAGTAAATTCGAATCCGATTTCTCCAGTTTATGCTGAAGCATTATTATATAATAATAATCAAGCAATTGTTGATACTTTTTATGTCTCAGATTTTAGATCTGCAAAATATAATCTTCAAATAGACACAAATTTTAATAACGAAATTTATTATTCAGAAATAAATGTCGTTGCAGCTGTTGGTTCTGCGGTTGCAACTGCTAATGAATATGGACAAGTCTTTACAAGTGAATTGATTAGCAGTTATGATGCTGAATTTGATGTTAATAGAGTACATTTAGTAATAAATTTTTCATCCGAACCAACAGATTTAAATCATAAATTGATAGTTAAAGGTCAAAGAACGAACTATTACAAAATATAACACCTTTGAATAAGTAATAATATATATGCCACTAAACACCCAATTCAGAGTAAAGAATGATCTAAACACGCTGGGGAGGATTCTATCCGGCGGAACAGATATTTTGTCAATTTTTAGTCCTTCTAATACCTCATATACAGTAGCAGGTAATACAGGAACAAATTTCAACGTTGCTGGTGGTCAGACATTAACTCTTAGTGGTAGTAACATTGTAGTTAATACAGTACTTGGTACGAGAACAGCAGGTTTTTCTATTGCAGCATTAGGCGTTGGAAATAACGAACTCGCTGGTGGTATCTCTGATTCAAAACTTGCTACAATTTCTACTGCTGGCAAGGTAGCAAACTCTGCAACAACAGCTACAGATTTAAATGCATCTAGTGCAATTGTTGCAAGAGATGCATCTGGAAACTTTAGTGCTGGTACTATTACGGCAGCTGTCGTTAATGCTACAACAGGCTTTAGAGTTAATGGTGCAGCAACTTCTGGTAATGTTTTAAGAGGTAATGGTACAAACTTTGTTGCTTCAACTCTTGCAGCTTCTGATATCGTTTCTGGCAGAGCATTAACAGCAGGTAATGACACAAACGTTACTTTAACTCTTAGTGGTGCAGCATCTGTAGCTTTACTTTCAGCAGCCTCCATCACAGCTGGTTGGACAGGTCAATTGTCACAAGCTAGAGGTGGTACAGGTAATACAACAGGTCAGGCAGCTAGCGTTGCCAACGCTGTAACATTTAATAATGGTGGAACAGGTGATGTTTCCGGCACAGCCTTTAATGGTCTTGCTGCTCGTACAATCTCCCATAATACAATTGGTGCATCTCCTCTTGCTGGTAGTACAAGTTTAACAACAGTTGGTACAATTGGATCTGGTACATGGAACGGTAGTACAATCGGTATTGGTTTCGGCGGTACAGGTGCTACAACACAACAAGCAGCAATTAATGCATTAGTTGGCGGTGCTGGAACTGGTGGTAGATATCTAAGAAGTAACGGTACAAACGTAGCCTTAACTGCTATTCAAGCGGGTGATGTACCCACATTAAACCAAAATACAACAGGTAGTGCTGCAACTCTTTCATCTTCTCGTAGTATTTGGGGTCAATCATTCAACGGTAGTGGTGATGTTACAGGTAATCTTTCTAACGTTGGTAATATCACAGGTAATGGTGCAATAACAATTCAAACTGCATCAAATGGTAGTATTACATTTACACCTAATGGTACAGGTACAGTTACAACTTCAGCACCATTAATTGCAACTGGTACTTTTTCAGCAAATACAACTAACCAAAATGTAAATATTGGTGCTGCTACAGGTACAGGTGTTACAACAATTAGCTCAGGTGCACTAGGTTCTATTAACAATCTGTCGATTGGTGACAGAGCAGCTTCTACAGGTAGATTTACTAATTTAACATCAACCGGAAATCTTACTGTTGGAGGTAACTTAACAGTAGTAGGATCTGCAACATACATTAGTACTAATAATTTAATTGTAGAAGATCCTATTATATTCTTAGGCGAAGGTAATACAAGTGATACTGTTGATATTGGCTTTACAGGTGCATATAATCACTCCGTAACTCCCTTATCAGGAAGACACACCGGTCTTATAAGAGACTTCGGTGACAAGAAATGGACTCTCTTTTCGGGACTTACAGCTGAAGTTTTATCTTCAGTTAATATTAATTTTAATGATCCTTCTATAGTCATTGATACCTTAAGAGCTAATATTGAAGGTAATGTTGTCGGCAGTGTAACTGGGAATGCATCAACAGCAACAGCCTTACAGAATCCTCGAAACTTTAGTCTTGGTACTGGTGATGTTACATCTCCGACTGTAAGCTTTAATGGTTCTGGTAACGTAGCTCTTAACACTACAATAGCTAATAATGCTGTTACGTTTGCAAAATTTCAGCAACTTCCTCCAAATAGTGTTGTTGGTAATCCTACTGCTTTATCAGGAAACGCTATACCAATTCCAACATCAGCTACTGGACTAGCATTACTATCAGCAACAAATGCTGCTGCTGGTGCTACGACATTAGGTCTAGGTGTAACCAACAGTGTTACTCATAATGATCTTACCCTCGGTGGAAATTCACCAAAAGTAAACAATGCTGTATATACAGGATCTGTTACCGGTGGTCAGACATTAACAGTACCGACATTCTCCAAGACCGCATATAGAACAGGAAGATATACAGTACAGATAAGAAACACAGCTACAAATGCTCGTGCAGCATTGGATATCATAGCTACCAATAATGGTGCTCTTGCTTCTTGGGATGGTACAGTATTTGGTATTATTGATACATCAAATATGTTAAATTTACTTGATGTTGATATCACAGGTGCAACAGTTGGATTGCACTTTACATTTATGGGATCAGGAGATTACGCTGTGACAATATTATCAACAGCCATAGCAGATTAATAATAAAGAGTTTATTTTTCGGTGCTCTGTTATAAATATCTAATATTGATACAATAGAGTCATGCCTTTAAATACCCCATTTATAACAGTTAATAATATTACCACCAGAACTGGATTAGTTTCCACTTCTGGTGGTAATTCTAATCAATGGAATAGTACTTTTACTTCTTGGAATGCAGCTTCAGCAACATCTGTTGTAGCCTTTAATGATACAAGATTTGCAAGACTGTCTTCTCAAGCCTATACCTTAGTCAATGCTACAAGTTCTATACAGCCTGTAAGAGGTATTGGTAATACAGCTTCTGGAAATTATTCTTTTGTAGGCGGTGGTACATTTAACAGAGCAACTGGTCCTAATAGTACTGTAGTAGGAGGAATTAGTTCATTAGCTTCAGGAAATTGTTCCTTTATAGGTGGTGGTCAATGTAATATAGCTTCTAGTGATTATTCCTTTGTAGGTGGTGGGTTATGTAATACAACTTCTGGATTTTATTCTACTGTAGCTGGTGGTCAACGTAATAGAGTTTTTGGTACGTTCTCTACTGTAGCTGGTGGTCAAAGTAATTGTGCTTCTGGAACAAGTTCTACTGTAGCTGGTGGTAGTTGTAATACAGCTTCTACGACTCTTCTAGGTTATACTACTGTAGGTGGTGGTCAATGTAATACAGCTTCTGGAGTTGGTTGGTCCACTGTAGCCGGTGGTTGTTGTAATACAGCTTCTGGAGTAAGTTCTACTGTAGCTGGTGGTAGTTGTAATACATCTTCTGCATATCATTCTACTGTAGCTGGTGGTCAATGTAACAGAGCTTCAGGAGCTTGTTCCTTTATTGCTGGTGGCTTTAGAAATGACACAAGAGGCTTTGCTAATACCTTCATCCTTGGTTCATCATTAAGTGCAGTACAAGCTAATACAACATATGTAAATAACTTAAGTTCACAGGGTAAACTATTCGGAGAAGGTTCAAGTATAACAAATACTGTTGTTACAGGCAGAACAATTTATGTTGATGCTAATGCTGGTACTGATACAAGAACAGGTCTTAGTCAGTACAGTGCTGGTTCTCCGTTTGCTACAATTGGTGCTGCTGTTGCTGCTTCTACTACAACAGATCTAGTTTATGTTAGAGCAGGAAATCACACAATCTCCTCTCAAATTAGCCTTAATGGAAAAGGCGATCTTTATTTTGAAACAGATGCTAATGTAACAGTATCAGCAAATGTGGTAGCCTTTAGTCTGACTGTTAGCGAACTTAAAACAATCGCTGGTTACGGAATATTCACTTGTTCTGGAACTGGCGGCCTATGGTCGCAAAGCGGTGGAACCCTAACAGGTCAGGCGGTAGCGATACAATGCTCTGGCATTACAAATGCCGCCGGGGCTTGGACTA
>Ga0209492_1000094_pt1 | contig 27669 bp, 40 predicted proteins | sample PPLLak12cMay2015_FD_187253 | JGI IMG/M metagenome (GOLD analysis project Ga0209492, IMG submission 187253) | Freshwater sediment microbial communities from Prairie Pothole Lake near Jamestown, North Dakota, USA - PPLs Lake P7 Core (1) Depth... | ecosystem: Environmental > Aquatic > Freshwater >... | reverse complement strand
GTTGTCGCGCTTTTCAGCTCGTTGACTTCAGCGTCTGTTTCTGGTGTGTCGCTCATAGATTTGGTTGGTTTTGGTTCGTCTTTTGGGTTAGGCCACCCAAGGCCATTAAGTCCGCTCATAATTTTATCTCAGTTGCGTCCACGGATGGACTTGTTTTGTTCTTGGGGGATTTCACCGGCTCGAAATCACCGGCTTTTTGAATGCGAAGATCCCAAGCAGCGCGGCCCGGCCCACCACGTCCTCATCTGCCGCCGCCAGCTCTTTGAGCCACATCAGCACCGGTGCGCGCTTGATCTCCATGCTGATGAACATCGGCTCCGCTCGATAGACATCCGCGATGTTTTCGATGTCGAAGTCCCACGCGAACCGCACGCCATCCGCCACCTTCGTGCTGGCCACCTCGTCGCTGGCCGCCAGTTTAGCCGCCACCGCCTCACGGTGCGCGAGCACGTCGGCGATCCGGCCGCTCTCCTCCGCCGCCTCGCGGGCAGCCCTGGCGAACTCAAACGCCCGCCGCTCCTCCGCCTCGGCGATCGCTTTAAGCCGCGCCACCTCGGTCGCGTGGTCGCCGATCAGCCCGTTGATCCGCGTCTGCTCGGCCTCGATCTCCGCGATGAACTCCTTCGCCGCCACGTCGATCAACTTGCCGATCCGGTTCACTGGCTCCTTCACCGCCTTGCGCGATTTCTCCACTTCGATGGCCAGCCGCGCCAGCCGCCGGGACTGGAAATGCGCGTCGCCGCTCTCGTCGTTAGTCCTCACTCGGGTGATGCCGCTGGCGGCTGCGAGCAGCATCTGCTTCCGCTCCTCCGCCTCCGGCGCGATGGTCAGCTGGTAGCCGTCACCGGCGAGGATCAAGGCGGTCGTTTCTTTGTCTGGTGTTTTCGTGATCATTGGTTTTGTTGGTTTATGTGTTCTGAGATTTCCTTGGAAAATTGGATAGCCAGTGAGTCGATCAGGTGAGCGCGGAAGACCTCGGTCGTGTCGTAGTCGCCCGTAGCGATCTGGCAGGCGTTGATTTCCCGCCCGCTCATCTTGTTATAGCAGCGCGTCAGCAGCGCCCGCGCCGTCTGCGAGTATTCGTGCCTCGGTTTTTTGGGAATCGGTTCCCCGCCCGCTGCGTCACCGACTCCCACTCCCCAGAGTGTAGTGTCAGCATCCGCTGGCAACATTGCCACGGGCGAGGTTTCGACGGCACCACTCGGTGCCGGGAAATTGTTATAAGACTCTTCCATCTCGCGGTCTTTTGCTTCGTCGCGGAGGTGGTCGGCCAGGTCCATCAGCCGCTCGTGTCGGTCGGATTTCTCGCAGGTGTCGTCTTCTGGGTCGTAGTAGGTTCTCATGTGGTGTTTAGTTAGGAAATTGGTAGTTGCGAGGTCGGCTGGCATTGTTGCGGTGCGCCCGGTATTGGCCGCATTTTCACCCGCTTCTTCTCGCGCTCCGGCAGCCAGGACGGCACGAACATTTCGCCGAGCAGGCTCCGCTTCGTGCCATGCGCCGGGGTGGAAAAGACGACGATCTCGGTGTCCGTTGTCGTCGTGAGTTGTCTTTTGACGATCTTCCAACAGATCGAAAGTCCGCGCCACGTCGGGTAGCATTCGCGGAGTATTCGGTCGTATTCCCGCTCAGCTTGTTTTTGCGAAATAAAACCTTTGGAGCAAACGTCGCACCATTCACCACCACCGAGTGATGCTTGGATGTAGTAGCGGGTGGTAATCTTTGTTTTTGTCATGTTCTTGGGAAAAAGTTGGTTTTGGATAGACTCACGCCTTTGTTGCAGATGCAGCATGTCTTGAGCAGGAGGCGGCAGGCGTTTTTGAAACAGGTTTCACAGTGGTCGGGCGGGCAGAGTTTCTCTCTTAGCTTGCGGGCGTTGGCGGCGAGGCGTTCGGAGATCGTCAGAACGGCTGGCTGCGAGTGGTCTGCGGGTGGTCGAACAGCATGAACGATTTCAGCAGCAGCGGCATTTCCTGCCCGTCCAATCGCAGAGCCAGCCAGCCCCGATCCGAATCCACAGGATCGCGCATCAGACAAAGCTCGGTCTCGAAAGCGTTTATGGCTTGATGCCAGGCGGTCGTCGCCGCGTCTGCCGCCACTGGCAGCACTGGCAGCGCCTCCCCTTGCGGCAGCGATAGGCTCCGCAGCTCGGAGTGATGCGCTTTGAGCGCTACCTCCGCGGGTTGTAGCGGGGTCTTGGCGCTTAGCACCAGCCCCGCCCGGCGCTTTCCCGCGGCTGGCGGGTCGATCCGGTCGATGGCCGACTCCAGCAAAGGATCGACATCTACGGGTGGTGCGGTAGCAACCGGCGGGGTGGCGGCTGCTTGTTTGGCGGCGATGATTTCGGCGATGGTTGGCATGGTGGTTGGTAGTGTCGCCCAGAAAACCCCACCCCGCGTCGCGCAGGGTGAGGCGTGTCATTCAGTATTCTGGCGGATCAATAAACCTCACCGTTAAGCAGCTTTGCAAGCTCGGTCAGTGCGATAACTAGCTCTGCATCCTCCACGTTCTTCGCCGCCTTTGCTTGAGGCAGCCAATTTTCGAGGAGTTTGGACACACCGGCTTCATCGACGGACCCGAGTGCCTTGCCTTGATATTTACCGACGTGGACTATCACCGACTGCCAGTCGGATGACTTGGCGGAAGGTTCGCTTTTCTGGGGCGGCGAAGCCTGGTCCCCACTAGTGGCCTCGCGGTCGCGGATGCGGATGTATTTGCCGCTTGGCTTGAGCGCTTTGTCTTTGTCCGGTGCGATAAATGAGATGTTCGCATACGTCTTGTCGTCTTTGTGCTCGTGCTGGATGATAAGCTTAACTCCGTGGCCGATTATGGCTTCAAGGTCAAACTCATCGAGCTCGGCCTGAGTCAACTCGCGGCCCATCATTTTTTTCAGGTCTTTCCTCAATGCCGCTTTTTCATGCAGCGAAGGCGTGTAGCCGCGCGACCAAATGCAAAAACGCCTGTCGTTTTCCTCATCCATGCAATCGGTTTCAAAGACCAGCCGAAACTCGTCTTTTTCCCCATACTTTGTCATGCGCTTTTTCAGCTCCGTGACATCCACGAGCACAGCCTTGATCGGGCCATCGGTTTCAGGATGCGGAGTGAAGTTGCTGTTTCTTTTTTCGCTTAGTTTCATGCTATGTTTTGTTTTGTTTTTGTTGTTGTTTCGGGGAGATCGAGAATGTTGTGGAGCAATCCGTAGCCGTGGTCCGTCACGGCCAGCGTCCATGTCCGCCGGTCGCCGCCGCGGATAGACCGCCGCCGCACTAGGTCTCGCTCTTGGAGTTTGTCGGCGATCACGCTTATGCAGCCGCTGGTCTTGCCGAGCAGCCGCGCCAGCGCGGACAATGAAATGCCCTCGGTCTCGGCGCAGTGCAACAGCACCGCGAGGCTCGTCAAGTTGAGATTGCGCTTCGCGGCCTCCGCCAACGCACTGGTGAGTTCGATCGTGTTCATCCGAAGATAGTGCAGAGGATAATGGCTGTCACCAGGCAGAGCACTAGCAACACGCTGGATGCTACCGCCATGGCGAGCATCTGCTGACTGCGGTAATCATCTTGGTCAACAACGCGCCGCAGCAGGGCGATGTCCGCCTTCATGTTCCGCCCGAACGTGTCGGACGATTCTCTTTTGATTTGGTGGTCTTTCATAATAGTTTTTAGTTATGTCGGCCTCACGGCTGCACATCTCGCAGCACATGGCCGCACTCGTCAACCTCGATCACATCGTGGCATGCAATGAGTTCAGTGGTGCTAACGAATACTGACTCGATCCAGCCCTGTGAGTCGGAGTAAAACTCGACACCATGCTGGCCTCCGCGCCACTGGTCTTTTGTCTCGGTGTTAATGTAGTATCTCATGCGTTTATGTCTTGAATAAAGTATTGCGTGACGTTGGAAAGGTAATTGTGAATTGCAGCGATCCTTACCCCGTGCGCCAAATAAAATGACGATTCGGAAAGCTCGTTTTGCTGGTAGTCTGTCCAGCTTTTCTCATCGTTTCCGATTAGTTTCCAAGCTGCTTCCTTTGTGATTTCAACTGAGTGGTTCATTTTATTTGTTTTGTTTGGTTTTGATTAGCGAGTTTGATAGGCGCAAAATTCGATGCGCGACACGCTGATGTCGGTGATGGTGGTCAGTGTTTTCATTTTAGTTGGTATTGGTGTGTGTGAAGCGGGGATCGAACCCGCTTGTGGGTGTTTAGTAGGCGAACGCTTCGATCTTGTTTTCTGCGGTAATTTGTTTGATCATCCTTGCGATTGCCTTGCGACCTTCTTTATTTTTTTGGATGAGTGGATCAGTGACGCTCATGATCATCTTGTCGATGAATGCAATGGCAAATGGGCGATTGTCGAGACAACTGATGAATGGTGAAAACTCTTGGAGGATTGGGATGTCGCAGTTGTATACGAACATAACCTTGCCATCCTCTGTTACGAATGCTTGTCTTACATTGAGGTCAAGATCAGCGATCTTGTTTTTAGCCAGACCTGCATTGTAGGAGAGGTCGATATTGGCAGCGGCAACTGCATCTGAAACACTGGAGTGGCGTGAGGTAATTTGAATGGTTGTCATTGGGGTAGTTGGTATTGTTGTTAGCGTTGCGTCGTGCAACTGAGAAGAGACTAGGCGATGCCTAGGACAACGGAAAGACATTTCTTTTAGTTTTTTTACGCGATTTGCGCAAACCATTGTTTTTCAATGGTTTACGCGTCAAAAAAAATTACCGAGTAGCCTGAAAATGCATCGAATCTCGATGCCAAAATGCACCGGCAGGTAGCCAGCCTTCGCGGGCGAAGGCCTCCATGACTTCGAGCGGCATCGTGGCTTTTTCTGGCCACGGAGTCTGATTGCCATTCAAGCCAGAAGCAAAATCGACGGCAATCCCGCGAGCATGCGTCGATATTCGGCTGCTGCCGCGCATTGCTCGAAAATTGTAGCATCCCGCGTAATGCGCTAAAATGCCTCGGTGCGGCCCGGCTGCGATGGCAGCGAGGACAAGCCCAAGCGAGTAGGATACGCGGCGATGGCAGCGGATGCCGCTCACCGGTTGGCCGTCGTAGGCTACGCCGAGACCGGCGACGGGCAGGCGGACTAGGTAGTCCTCGTCCCCGGCGTCGCCGTAGTATGACGCGAGCGATGACTCGTCTTGGCTCGGCCATGGATTAGGCGTCGGCATCAGCGAGCGCAGGTAGCTCTGGCAGGCGGCGCGGGATTTCGGTCCCCATTGCCCGTCGATGGCGAGCGGGAATCCGGCGCCGTCGATCTTGCGTTGCATGGCCTCGATGTCGGCGGTGGTCATGTCGTCAGTAGGTTGCGAACAAATGGGCGAGCAACCCGGCGGCGAGCGCAAGTATGGCGACCAATCCCGGCCACCAGGGTGGCGTTTCGGGCGGCTCCATGTCGTAGTTGCTGCTCATTTCTCGGAGATGATGATCAGGGCGCGCGCGGCCTCGTCGCCATTGACTGACCACTGCCGCGAGCCGTCAGGAGAGACGGTCAGCGAGCAGCCGGTGAGGCAGGCAATGGCGGCGAGGATGAGGAGGGTTTTCATGGTGCGGGCGGGGTGGAGTCTTTGGCGAGGTAGCCGAGGACGGCGAGGGTCACGGGCAGCGCCCAGGTCTTCCAATCAGCGACATCGTGGCCCTGTTGGACGATCCCTTGGATGGCGGCGGCGGCTGCGCAAAGCAGTCCGATCAGTGTGGTTTTCATTAGCGGTTTTTGTAAAGGCAAACACCAAGGCCGCAGCCTTTGCTGAGTCGGTCAACGTCGTCCTGGAGCTTGGCGACGATTGTGCGTAGGCTGGCAATCTCAGTTGCCAGCGAGCGGTAGATGATGGCAGCCAGCGTCGAGATGACGGTGGCGAGTGCGAGCAGCACCATTAAAATCCATTCGGTCGGGACGGTCATTTTTCGGGAAGTTTTGGGAATGGGATCAGCATGTAAATTACGCACCAGAGGAGTTTGAGAACGGTCATCATGGCTCGGGTTCAGGCTCTGGCTCAGGCTCTGATTCCGGCTCAGGCTCTGGTTCCGGTGTTGGCTCTGGTTCCGGCGGCGCGACGTAGACAAATGCGGCTCCGTCGAACACGATGTCCGAGCGGCCAGCGGTGACAGGAGCGCGGCTGGTGAATCTCGGCACGGCGAGCGCATCGAGGCTGGCGTTGACCTGCAAGCCCAATGCGGTATTGGCGGCAAATGTGGCGAGCGTGGCGGGGATGTCGGCGTTCAGCACGGCGAGCAGGCGATCGGTTGGAAGACTCCAGAACTGCGCGTTGGTGGTGGCAAGCGTCGAAGCGAGATGGTGGGTGGCTTCGCCTGCTTGCAGGACGAGTTGCTCTTTGGCCGCGAGATCGGCTTCAGCTTGGGTGAGTTGGCGGATGATGGACATAGTGTTATCGGTTATCTGACACGTTGGAAAAATTTGAAGTAATCAAACAGCAGGTGTTTTTGACCCGTCGTATAAGCCTGCGCTTGCATTAGGATCGTGAGTGTCGCAACGTTGATGTTCAGGGTAGCTTCTGACGCTCCATCCACCGACATCCCCCAGTTATTGCTGCCCAAATAGCGCAATGTGAACGTGTGCCATCCAACCGCATAAGGGATGCCTGAGTCTGTCTGAGTGCCTGTAAGCGCAGTCCCATCGCGTGTGCAGTATTGGAAGTTTGCATTTCCATCGCGCCCGTCTTCTGTCCAAGTAACTCCACCGTCAGTCACTGTCGATGCGGCTCCGGTAGGCCACACGGGTTCAGTTCCTGCGGTTGTCCCTGCCACACTTGCATAATAACGTCTGCCATTAGGTATGGTTGGACGGTAGTAGTTTCCCACCGAGACCGCTGTGCTGGTGGGCCAAACTGTAGCGGGTAGCCAACCCGTTAAGCCAATAAATCGAGTGCCTTGGAATGTTGGAGCAACGGGCTGAAATCCCAACCCAATACGCAAACCCATAGCACTCTGGACGTAAAACCGCCATTTCAAAATGGTGCTGGAGTTGAAATCATTTTGAGTTATCGCCCCGCCGCCAGCGTAATTGGTTGCGAAGCTGACCGCACCGCAATCACGGTTGTTTGTGCCTGTCTGAATGGATGCACCGCCGGGGCAAGGTAAACTCAAAGCTGTGTTCGCCCCATAGCGAAATGATGACGTGCCGATAAGCGTGGTTACAAGCCACGGTAATGGACCCGGTGCGATTGTTGCAGTGTTATTAGATCCTCCTCCGAAAAAATCATCGACCACATAGACAAAGTCATCGGACATTAGCTGCGTTTCCAAATCCGTGCGAGTAATCAAGCTCGTCGCCGCTGGCATTCCCGTGCCGCTTGATGTCGGGCGGGTGGTGGAGCTGAATATCTGCGATCCGGTGAACGTCTGCGTTCCGGTCGATGGGTCGATCAGCGCGAGGGTTCCGTTTTGAGCTGGTCCAGTCAGGCTACCTATGCCTGTGGCGAAGGAGCCACCTGCGGTGGTGGATATGGGGGCGAATAAGCCTGTGCTGATGTTTCCGCCAATGCTTGTGGTAATAGGGCCGTTTACGCTTGTCTGGATGTAGCCACCGTCGTCAACGAAGATAGAACTGTACTCCCTGATCGTCAGAGTCGCGTTAGCACCCGCAGTGATTCCGAGGTTGTTGATGGTAGTCGCGGTGGCGGCTCCCAGCGCGGGGGTGGTGAAAGATGGCGAGATGAGCGGAGCCTTGAGCGCAAGCGCGTCGAATACTGCGTTGCCAGCGACGGCATTCGCGCTACCATCGATGACGGTGGCATCCACAGTGGGGATGTCAGAGGTCAGAGCGATAGTTCCGCCAGCATTCGGAAATGCAATCGCGCGGTTGGCAGTGGGGCTGTGGGACAGCGTGGTTGTGTAAGTGCCGTTGAATAGCTTGAAGGTCGAGCGCGACTGAATGTAGGCGTCTGTGCCGCTGGTGTAGATGTTGGCGTCGGAGCCGAGTGTGTAGATGGCGGCGTTGGCTCCGCTTGTGCGAATGTAGGCGTATTGTCCGCTTGTGCGGACCCAAGCGTCGGCTCCGAGTGTGTAGATAGGGGCGAATTGTCCGCTGGTGGAGATGTTGGCGCTGTTTCCATTCGTAGAGATTACGCCGCTCGCGGTAACCGTCGTCGCTCCGACCGCTGCGAAGTTCGCCCCGCCTGAGCCATCCCGCAGGGCGAGCTTGTTGGCGGTCGCTGCGCTGGTCGCATCGGAAATGTCGGCACTGACAAGATTGCGATTCTCCCAGAGAGTTGCCCCGCGCATCAATGCTTGTCCAGCAACTGCGCTTGTGATCAAGACATCCGAAAGTCCGTCGAGTTCTGCGCCATTCTGAACCTTGACGTATATCTCAACGACTGTGTTGCCAGTCTTGCGTGTGACGACTCCGAGATAGACGATATGATTGGGAGCAAATGGTTTATTGGCTGCTCCGAAAACCATGCTGCCAGCGGTTGCTGGCGACAGCCAGATCGGATCGCCTTCGTTTGCGGTTGGGGCTGAGATGCTGACGGTCATCAGTCCCTCGGTGATAACGTAGCCTGTGGCGTTATTAGCGAGGGTTGACTCGCTAATGCCGATCGTCTTGCTGGATGTCTCCTCTGCGTTTGCTCGTGCAAGACCGATAATGATATTGTTGCCGGATGCTCCTGTGACGTAGACAACCTGCCCAGCAGCGATCGCTAGACCGGCCTTGCAAAACACCTCAAGCCCATCACACTTGCCGGTGATCCGAGGAGCGGTGACGATGCCCGTGAACGTGGGCGATGCAAGCGGAGCTTTGAGCGCAAGCGCGTCGAAGACCGCATTGCCAGCGACGGCGTTCGTGCTGCCATCGATGATCGTTTGATCGACGATGACAGTAGGTGCATTGGCTCCGGCTGGCCCTCGTGCTCCGGTGCTTACAGAGTAGCTGGTTGATCCCTCGCCGGTGATGACTGTCACCTGTGTGGAGCCTTGATTGGCGGTAACTGTGACGTTTGTTGCCATGTGATTTTTAGAGGATAAGGTCAGGCTTTACTGTGAGCGTGCCGATAAGCTGCACCTTGATCGTGCTGTCCGCGTCAGTCGTCTCCAGCGCCCATGAGTAGATGCCCGCGTCGAGCGTCAGGAGGCGTTTCTCGACCGTCACCGACCAGAGGCGGGCGGATGTCACGTTCAGCGTGATCTCCGTCCCCACGGCGCTCGTGAGCGTCAGCACGGCCGCCCCAGCCGAGTCTTGCAACTGGAAGCGCGCCGATGACAGCACCGCGTCGTAGTCGGTGCCGTCGGTCGAGTCGATGCGCCAGGTCAGGCCGTCCCATGTCGCGCCCTTGAACGCGCATGGCAGCTCGATGGCTGGAGGTGATGATGGGCAGCAGCTCATCTTACGCGTTAGCAAGGACAGTTACGGTCAAGAAAGTCGATCCGCCGACGATGCTCAGTGCAGTCTCGCCGGTCAGGACGTTGCCGCCAGCGAACAGAATGGACGATCCGCCCTCGATGTCGAGCCCGGCTAGCGTGCCGCCACCGGTCGCAGTCAGTGCGTTCGTTCCGCCATTAACGAAAAGCACTCCATTTGGAACGCAAGTCGGGATAGTCACGCCTTCAAAGTCTTTAGCGTCTCCATCGAGGATGTAAACGCCGCTTGTCACGGTGGCTGCTGTGGTGTCTGCGGATGTGGCTGCGGCAGTGATGCCTGTGGTGCCAGCAGCAATCGCCACATTAAGCGTTGCGTCGGTAGCTACGAAAAGGTTGACCGAGTTTGTGCCATCGGTCAGCACTTGGCCGGGCTTGCGAGTCAGGATGATGGCAGTCGTTGCGCCGGTAATCGTGAAACGCTCGGCGATGACAGCATTAGCGGTAAGCGCACTGCGCACCTTGGTCGCCCATGTGGCTGCCACGTCGCCGTTCAAGATCGGCACACTGACGGCTAGCGGTGAGCCAGTCATACCTGCGCTCGTCACCGTTACAGTGATATCGCCGGAATTTGTGCATGTTCCGGCCGCCGTTGCGGTCTCGACTTGTCCAGAACCAGTCACAAACGCGGTCGATCCGGTTGTTGCACCGGTAGTGAGGTTGACCGCAAATGTAGGGGTTCCAGCAGCGAAGAATGCGCGGATGGAATAGGCGACATCAACATTGGGCAAGCTGATGTTTTGTGAATTGTCACCGATCTGAACGATGCCATTCACGGCGGTGCTGGTCGGTGTGGCTTTTGAAGTCAGGCCGATGACGGCGCGGGAGTTGGAAAGGTTCATAGTGGTGATGGCTTACGCTGATTAGCTGGCTGTCAAACTGAAGGGTTTAGTGCTGAATCGCAGCAGCCAGACACGCGGCGCGCCTGGGGTGGGTGCGAAATCGCTTGTCGCTTTTTTAACTGCTCAAAATGCTCCGCGTTGTTTTCTGCATTTGCTACGCAAGTAATGCAGTTGCCTAAATACGGATGACCTCCGTAAAGGCCGATTGAGCAAGAAAACAGATTATTGCTTGCCGTCGTTCTGCGATGCTGGCAATTAGGTGCTATTTTATTTCTCATGGTGCTATTGCTTGGCATGTAAATTCGGCTGCATAGTAGCTGCCGACGTGGAAAAGGCTGTCGCCAGAGCTAAAATCAACCAAAAACGTGTGCGTTCCGGCTTCAAGAATGTAGGGCGGATTGACCCAGTATGTAACGACAGACGGTCCCATCTCGCAACCTAGATTGCCACCGGGCGATGTAGCTGATGCAACCCGTTCATCGTCCAAGTAAAATGAGATGTTCTCGTAGCCAGAGTCTTGCATCTCTGCTATTCCAGAAAACGCAAACCCAAGCTCTACGTTGGAACCGACGACTGTGATGGTGGCGATCGCTGTGCCTGACTGGACGTTTTCATTTGACCCTCCACAGTTTTCACTGTCTTCCAAATCAATTCTAAGCCCAGACCCGTTGTTGCTGATAGTCCAAGGGTTGCCATTATTTTGTCCGCTGTAAGTAGTGATCCACTCTAAATTGCACGATCCGCAGCATACGCAGGATGCCTTGCCGTTTTTTAAGACAACTCTGCCTGAACTGGTTTTAATCATGCCGATGCTGATGATGATTCGCAGCCTTCTGTTTCGAGCCATTGCACCACGCCATCCACACAGCCGAGGACATATGTTCCTGCGCCGGGAGTTTGCGGCCACTGGTCGAGATACTTAAAATTGGCCATCAGATCCCGCGCGGAGATTTGATACGGGTAGCCGTTGATCCCGACAACTGGTGCTTGCCTGACCTTGCCTTCAAAATCTACGGGCAAACTCATGATTCTCGAGCATAACCGCCATTGTCGCGGATTGAATTGAATTTGACTTCGGAAAATGCGCCGAAGACGTTTTGACTGGTGATCGTCACTTCCGGCAAATAAACCCAAAACGAGATCACGCGATCTGGTGCAGTGGGGCTTGTGAAGGTTGCCGTGTAAGCTTGAATCAAACTATTACGAGTAGAGTCGATGGATGACCGTATAGAATACAACCGATCGCTTGCTCTTTGAAGTTCTGCATAAAACAAATTGTTCGCGGAAAATGGCTTGCCAAGTTCCACGATGGAGGAAAAAGTGTAATCTGCGGATGTAGTTTCAAAAAGTCGCAAATTGAAGGGCATCAGGATATCGTTTGGCAAGTTCAAACTCTCAAAATTCAGCACTTGATCATACCTCAAAGTGATGGTTCCTGACGGTTCATACACGGAATATTTTATCGATCCGGTGTTATTGATAAAAAGCTCCTGATTATGATTTCGGACATTGCTTAATATGTCGGGCGAAGAAGTAGTCAATCGACCATAGGATGAAACGCGGAACTCGGTAAACCCGTCGCCGCGTTCAACCTCGTTAGGTGTTGGATGGATGTATAAGCCGTCGAGTGTGGGGTAAGCATCATTATCTGGCGCTACGCCTCCGAGCACGAGAACGTCTCGGTAATTGGCAGCACTGCTGGTCGCGCAAACATATGTTCGGTCCACGCGGATGATTCCGCTCTCAAACGAGTTGACGGTTCGACCCGGTGTGGCGATCAGCGCGCCGGGAGTTTGTTCGTAAATGATTGCCATGGTTTTGTGATTTAGGCTCCGAGCGCGGCGGTGGGCAGTTTCGGTTCGATCTTTTGAACTAAGGCTAGGATGGCATCCACGGCTTTTTGTAGGGGATCGAAGGCTTGTTCTTTTTCTTTTTTTGCTTCGCCAGGTTTGCCTTCTTTTTTTCCTTCTTCTCCAGGCTTCATTTCTTCTTGACGTTTCTTCATCATCTCATCTTTCGCTTTGTCGGTGCGTTTGGTGAGTTCATCCTTGAGCTCTTTGTTGCTCTTTTTTGTAATGTCAATTCCAGCCTCTTTCGCCATGTCGCGGATGGACTTGGCGGTCTTTTTGTCGCCTCCGAATTCCTCGCGGATCGCAGCATCCTCTTCCTTGCCTTTGATTTTCTTGCGGATGCGTTCAGCCTTGTCGAAATCGCGTTCCTCGATGGCTTCGTTCGCCGCTTTTTCGAGCTTGCCGCCCTTGTCCACGGCTTCTTTGCCTTGGGCTTCCTTGATGCGCTTGACGATCTGCTCGGAGAGGCTGAGGGTTTCCTTGACGGTCTTCGCCGCCTCCTCCATCGCGCCCGCGCCCTCCTTCATGTGATCCTTCATGTTCCATGTGAGCTGCGGGATCTTCTCGATCTCGCTGGTCATGTTCCACGTTAGGCCCGCTGCGGTCTTGTTGACCTCCCCGGCGAGTCGATCAACCTCTTTCATGTCATCCTGGACATTGATGAACGGCTGCGTCGCTTCGTAGGCGGATTTGAATGACTCTGGGAATGCTTTGCCCGCGTCCGTCAAGTCATCCTTAATCATTCCGCCGTAGGCGTTCATCCTTTTCGTGGCACGATCAAGCTCGCCGTCGAGGTTTTTCACTGCCTCCCGCATGCTCTCACCGATCCCTGTGCCGATTACCGGCAATGCCTCGAAAATCGGCGTGAGTGAACTAGCGATTGACGACGCTAGAGATTTTCCAAGAACAACAAAAGCGTTTGAGATGGTTCCATAGATCGCGCTATAAGGTCCGAGCACATCAGTGAGGAATTCAGCTGCCGCGGAAAACGCCGCAACCATGTTGCGATAAATCTCGTTGGCTGTCTGCTTCGCCTGAAGTTTGATCGACGCCCATGCCATCTCAAATGCCAGCGAGAACTCGCCGACTTTGAGTGCGCTCAGTGCCGAGGTGAAGCCATCCATCGCGGCGGTGCCACCGATGAACGCTTGCGCTAGGCGTTGGCCAAATCCGGCCATGTCGATCCCCGCCAACGCGGTGGTGATGGTCTCCAACATCGGTGTCATTTCACCAAGCACGCCAGCGGCGAACTCTTTGAACTTGCCGCCGATGACCGTGATTTTATCGCTGATGGTGTCGAAAACGCGGGCATTCTCGTCCATGACGTCCGGCATGGTTCCTAGCTCGCCTTTTGCGTCCGCGACCGCGCCATCGAAATCTTTCAGGAATGCCAGTGAGCGGCCGCCCGACTTGCCGAAAAATTCCATGGACGCCGCGGCACGCTCTGCCGGTGTCGGCAGTTCTGAGATCGCCTTGGCGATCATCCGTAGCTGCTCGGTGGGTGACTTTGTGGCCAACTCAGACCAGCTTAGGCCGATGGCATTAAATTTCTCCCGAGCTTGGTCAGACCCTTGCGATGCTTCCACCAGCGCCTTCTGGATTTTATTGATCGACGTGCCGACCTTGTCAGCACCGACGCCAGAGTTATCGAACGCGCGTTGCAGAACCAGCAGGTTGCCAGCGGTCTCGCCGGTTTGATCTGACAGGTCGGACAACTCACCGCCGAGGTCGAGCGCGTCTTTGAACGTGCTAAATGTCCCAGAAATCGCGTTAGCTGCTAATTTGATGGCGCCAAAGCCAAGAGCCAGCGCGGCCCCCGCTTTTACCATTGAGCCGAATGATGTTTGAACAGAACTGGCAGTTTTTGCCACCGAGTCATCCATGCTCTTCACCGAGGTCTTGACCTTGGAAACGGTCGAAGTGAATCCTGCATCAGTAGCTGAAAATTTTACGTCGAGGCTCATAATAATTTAGCGAGTGCGTTGTCAATTAGAGCGCGGGAGTCAAACGGCGTTGCATCGTTGCGATAGGTGCGTTGATGGCCGCTTGCGTATGAATCGCAATCAAGGATCTGCAAGCCTGCCGCGATTGGTAGCTCCTCCATGATCTCGGTGTAGCCCCAGCCGGTGATGCTCGCTATGCGCCAGGCATAGCTCGCAAGCCAGTTGGGGATGGCTAGTTTTTTCTCGCTGTCCCGGCGGCGGCGATGCCTCTTGCCTCTTGCACCGCGTTGGACGATGCTGCAAGGTAGGCGTTCATCGCCTCGCCCATCAACTCGCTGTATGGCGAGAGCTGAGAATGGTGCGGGAATTTCGCTTCGATCCAGTCGTCAATCGCGTCGAGGAACGCTGCACGGTCATTGACAACGCTGCGGATTACTTCGCGCGGCTCGCTGTGGAGATAAACGAAAGCCGCAGTTTTTTGCATCGAGTCGCCGTTGTCGCCGAATACGTCATTGCGTTGCAGCCATGACAAGCTCAAAGCCGTCATCGGGCGGATCTTAATGCCGCTGATTTTTTTGTCGCCTTGGGTCATGCCCTGCTCGCGCAGTGCCTCGTCGTCTGTCAGTAGTTCTATGCTCATTTTTTTTGTGGTTAAATCATTTCGGCAATTTGCCGTTTTGTCTCCTCGCTGGCGGTCGCGCTAATGGCGATTTTTTGCCCATCTTTCTCGATCACGACCATTTTGGGCGTGTGATGGATGTCAGCGATTAGTTCGTCTCGGTTGCCCGCGTAGCATCGCAGGTAATTGATGACGTTTTCAGGTTCACTGCGCGCTAGCGCTGAGCCACCTTTGGTCATTCCGTGAAATACGGCAGATGCTTTAAGCCCATCGGGATTTGTTCCAGCGAACCAAAAGACAATGCTGTTTTGCCCGTCGGTGCGTGTTATCGAACTGATCGTGATTTTTTCAAATCCAAGAGTCAGCAACGCAGTGGCGACCTTTACGTTGGTCGTGTGAAAAAGCTCTGTTTTGTTTGTCATAATTTATTTGGCACCCATTAGCCGGGGTGCCATCGGCTTTGAAATCATACACTCATCACTGTTGCATACTGCGTAGCCGAAACACTGATTTTTTTGAATTCGCCTTGAGCGGTGGACTCGTTAACAGAATCGACGATAATCGTTCCGCCGGTGAGCCCGCTCGTGGTGGTATCGTTGGCGATGGTCAGCAAAGCGGCCACGTCATAGGTGGCGGTGCCATTGATAAATCCGTCAAGAGTGATGGCTGCGGTCATGCCAGAATAAGCGACTGCAACGACATCGTTGTCTGCATCGCGCACCTCGGTTTTCACCGAGCTGACGTTACGGGAGAAAGAGGTTAAGATGATATTCGTCTCGTTGACGATACCATACTCTAGGTCAGCGGCGGTGGATGCGGTGTAAACGGTGGCGGCCATAAGTTTGAAGGTTCAAACTTGTGGGTTATGTCAAATCACGGCGGGTCGTTCTGCGCCTGTGGGTCGAATCTTGCACATAGAGTTTCGATGGCAAACGATACCTCGAGCACGCTTTCATCCCACTCCTGCACGCTGCCGGAATACGTCCACGCATAGACTTTGACGAGGTCACTGGTCGCCGCTTTCATGAAACTCACATCAGTCAAGACTGTCTCGATTTGGTCGATCCATGCGTCGATGTCTTCGTCATCACCGGCATGGACACGCAGGGTAGCAGTCAGCTCGATCCGCTCGACAGTCTGGAGTGCCTCGCTGTGGGCGGTGGCGCTGGTCACGTCCACGGCCAGCAACGGCAAGGACAGCTCCCCGCGCTTCTTTGCATCCACGACGCTGATTGATTCATCCGGCTTGCTTGCTTCAAGCACAGCGATCAGGGAGAGTTTGATTCGTTGGGAGGTTGTCATAAAAGTTGCCTGTTGGCTTTCTCGATGGTCTTGGCAGTGGTAATTGTCATCCATTTCAGGCCGTTTTTCATGCCTTCGGCCGCAGCTTTTGCTATGTCCTCAGTAAATTGGATTTTTTTGATGTAGGTAACGTCATTGGAAATCTTAATTGAGGTCTGAATGCCGGTGCCGCTGATCGTGTAGCTGCCCCTTGCGCCTTGCAGATGTCGAGTGATGGTTGAGTCTAGGCCGCTCATTTTTGGTTTACCGAGGTCATTGGCGATCTTGACCCACGCGGCTTTCGCTCGTCCGACCTTTTCCATGGCGATCTTCTTGTAGGTATCGCGCTCAGATGCCGGGATCAGGTCGAGCCATGGCTTGCCCTTCTCTTTACGAAAAAGTCGTTTCGGCACGACGCCATTTCGGCGAGCGCCATAGTGAGCGTCGCGCATGTTGTTTGTAGCCGGGAACGCGCCGAGGTTGGTGCCGAACCATGCACGATCCACTTGGGTTGCAACGCTCTCTTTGAATTTTTCCAGCTTGCCACCTTTTAGCCCATAGGGATGCACGGTGGATGCAAGGCGCTTGCAGGATGCCTTAGCAATTCGCTTCATTCCGTCCTCGGCAGTCTTGCCGGTGGCCTCGGCAAACTCAGCCAGCGTGCGCTCGAACTTGGCGATAGTCGCCGCATCCATCTGTATCTTTGTCTCCACGCTTTAGACGCGGAGTCAAAATCAGGCAGCCTTGCGGCGATTCATGCGCGGACATTGTGGCACCCAGCGCAGCACGTCATCAGTGCGACCGGCGACGTAACGGGCTCGCGGGTTGCGCACCACGGCCCCCTCGCCGCCTGCGATGACGATCTCATCGGCATACTCGACAAGGTGGCGGGTGTCGGTGCAGCGCACTTGCTTGACGATGCCGACGTGGGCGGGAAGGTCGAGGGTCAGCAGATTCTTGTAGCGGGCGCGGAACGGTGCTGCGCTTGGCGCGTCGAACGCTTGGAAGGTCAGGCCGTGCCAACCTGCGGCCATAAGTGTCTGGATTGCGTTAAAGTTGCCGCGTCCGGCGAATAGCTCGCCGTCGAGCGCGACCGCTGGCATGTTAGCCTTGAACCATGCGGGAGCGGCCAGCACGTTGCCCTCGCGGGTCACGAACTCGACACCGTCCCACATGACGCGCCAGCCATCCAACTTCTCGGACATAAGCCAGCCGTCAACCGGTTGGCCTTGGTAGTCGCGGAGGAGAGTTACTTGCACGCCCCCTTATAGGCTTTGCCTAGAAAGTTGTAAAGACCTTTTTTTATCGCGCATCCCCGGCACTTGCCAGGGTGAACGTGATCGCCACGTTACCGACTGCCACCTCTGCCACGCGGAACGCATCACCGTCGATGGTGCAGCGTTTCTGAAGCAGGCTGATGGCGTTCGTGACTGCGCCCGGTTGCGCTACCACGGTCGCTTGCAGGTCACTCTCCAGCCCGCCCAGTGCGCCCTCGTAGCTTTTCCGTGCATCGTTGAACACGACCGCGAATGTCTGCCCGGCGCAGACCATCGTCCGCGTGCCGATCAGCTCGTCCGTCTCGGTGTGTCCGCCGTTCAAAAAATCATCTATGCCGCTCATGCTATGGGGCTGGGTGTCAACTCGGTTCCGGCGCGGCGGTGGTCGCTGCGTCGTGGCGGTAGAAATGCAGTATCTTTGGGATGTGAACAGTCGTTTCGGCCATGCGCCGGGCTTGCTGGCACCATGTCAGGTCTTCGCCGTAGTTTGACTCGCCGAACTGGCAGTGCGCCACTCGGGATCTGCGCCATGCGTTGACGTGCCACGCATCGCGGTTGGTAATGCCGCCCGGTTGGAAATCCTGATCGCCCTGCCCAAGTTGGAAATCAACTACGCTCTGCTGGCCGTTGTAGGTGGCACCTTGCAGGAACGTGATCACGTCGGCACCGCTGGCGGCTGCTGCCAACAACTCCTGGATGTAGCCATCTGCGATGTCGTCATCATCATCCACAAAGGCGATGTATTGACCGCGCGCGATGTTGACCAATGCCTGCCGCTTTGCCCCGATGCTGCGTTTGCGGTTGTCACTGAGGATCAGGTGCTCGACGGCTTGCCCGCTGATTTGCGCTTCGATCTTTGATTGGAGGGATTGAAGCTGCTTCTCGCGTCTTGGTATTGTCGGGGTCAGTATTGATAGGATCATGTGTTTTTTTTCTGAAAATCGCGTCGTAGTTATTTCGGTATGCCGGTGCATCGCCCAGCCGATGCCAGTCGCCTTTGTGACTCATGACTTGAGTTTTTCGTAGGTTGCCAGCCCGGCGGCGTAGTTTGCCGGGTCATTGCTGCGGGCGTATGTCTCATCCATCTCGCCCTTGTCGAACGCTGGGTGCAAGTGCTCGATCACGATGTCCTTCGCCTCGATCACCACGCCGTCGGCATAGGCGCGGTCGGTAAAGTAGTTATCCGAGAACATGCTGAAAAATTCAGGATAGAACATGTAGCCCTGAGCTTTGTAGCGGGCGCGGGTCAAGATAGCCATGCAGAGCAACTGGTCGGTGCGGTGTCCGTCGCTGACAGCAAGCACCGCGGGCTTCGACGTGTCGCCAATCGCAGCCAGTATGAGCTTATCCCAGTGCATCGGCGGCTCCCAGTCATCACTAAGCTGGATCAGGATTTCGCCATTGGAAAACCTTGCCGCTTTGTTCCACGCTGCTACCGGTCCAGCCCCCTGGTTGATGACGTGGCGGCAGGTAATGAATGGCCCGATTGTCTCATCGTCGGGATCAAGCGCGAAGATGTGCTCGATTGCGTCGGGGTCTGCTGCCTTGTCCAGCCATGTCGCGCGCGCTTTATAAGCCATCGCCGGTCTACCGCGGGTTGCGTGGAGCAGGCTGATCTTCGCGCCGTTCCGCGCGAAATGATTCGCCTCGATAGCGTCCGCTTCCTCATAGCGGTCATTCGCCCGCAGGCACATGCCGCGCACTTGCACGCCCTGCCAGCCGTAGAATTTTTTCCGGCTGTTCCACCACCAAGCGGCAGGTGTCGGCAGGCAGGTCATCACTTCCGACCAGCCGAGCGCGAGAGGAAACTGGTTGGCTTTCAGCGCCTCCATGGCAAGCTCGGCGTAGGCTTCGCGCCGGTCAGGTGAAACGGCGATGGCTTGAAGGTAGAGCTGCGAACGTGTCGCCGCATCCGGCACCATCTGACCCATGACGAGAAACGCTTCGTATCGCTCCGGCTGCCCTGCATCGGGTGCCATGCAGAGCTTCGCGGCGGTCGCCGTGGCCTCCTCGATCTGACCGAGGGCGCGCTCGCTCTGCATCGTATAAAAAAGCTGGCTGCTGGTGATCTCGTCTTCTGGGATCGACCGCAGAATCCGCAGGTTGCGTTCGTCGCTGGATGACTTGCGCTTGCCGTGCGGGAGGTGAAGAACCTGCACCTTGTCGAATCGAGCCATAGGAGCGTCAGGAGCGAACTTGAGCGACTCATGGATGGGATTGTGCCACCGTGCCGCTCCTCGCCTCCAGAGGCGTTCTCGGTGCAATGTGATGCCATCGTCGGGGACAGCGTAGGGCATGAGCACGCCTTGAATGTCATCACCGAGCTGAGGGAGCATCTTGCGGATGGTGGCGCAGTCCTCCGGCGTGATGGTGTCGTCGGTGTCTGCCCACATGAGCCATTCACCGGTGGCAAGATCAAGGGCGGCGTTGCGAGCTGCCGCGAAGTCATCGACGTGCGGCCAGTCGTAGAAGTTGAGATACTCGCCGATGATGCACCCGCTCTGCATGGCAATTTCAAGCGTGCCGTCTGGCTCTTGGTTGCCGATTGCCCTCACCACGATAATCTCGTCGGCGATCTTCTCGAAATGATCGAGGAAGCGGGTAATGTAGTTTTCGGCGTTGCCGGTGATGACGCAAAGGCTCAGTTTGTTTTTCATATCTGGAGGCGATGTAATGCAAGCGGGTAGATCTTGCAACACGAAAAAACCGCCACCCCGGTTTCCCGAGATGACGGTAATGACATGCAACCCAGAAAATTTACGCTGGAATCGTAACGATTGCAAGACCGAGAGTCAGCGCAGGCGTAAAGCCGAACAAGCACTCGAAGTTCGCATAGTGGCGACCGGTCGAGGTGTTGTAGTGGCGGCGATAGCCCATCGTGATGCCGTTGCTCGCGGTCACTTGCTCGGCGGCGAGATACTCACCGGCGGCTTGTGGCTCGAGGTAGCGCATTGCGATTGCGATGGAGTCGGGGTGGGCAACAAATCCGCCGAGCTTGGTCATCGCGTTGGCCGGGATGATGTTGGACTCATAGATTTGCATCCCGAGCAAGCGTGGGATCTGGCCGTCACGGACTGCTTCAGCACCGCCGTAGTTGAGCGCTTGGGCGACTCCAGACGAGGTAAGCAAGCCGGTGTAAATCTCGCTGTCGGAGATGAAGCTGAGGCGATCGGTCGGCACGTTGCGCTGGGCAAGTGCTTTGCGGAGTGCGCCCATTTGAGCGATAGTGTAGTTCGCACCGGCAGTCGTCAGGATTGCAGCACCGAAGTTGGCGACCGTGATTGCAGACCAAATGTCTTGCAGCACGATGCGAGCAAGCGACTCACCGGCTTGGATGGCGAGGTTGTCCATGACAGCCGCGGAGCTGTTGGAAACTTGCACATCGGTGAGATCAATAGATGCGATGCGGTGCTGGTTGACGTTGACCGTTGCGAATGTGATTGCACCGCCACCAACCTCATAGGATTGGTTGAAGGTGGTTGCAGTCACGCCGCTGATGAGCGGCACGATGACGGCATCACCTTTGCGTCGAGCGTCGCCGCTGAAGTCACGGGTGAAGGCGTTGAGAGGGGAGAGCTTTGCCACGAACGCCTGAAGGGCGATCTGGGTAAAGATTTTGTCGTTAAGGGCGATGGTGGCCATGGTGGTTGATTAGTTGAGAATTAAAAAATTTGATTAGACTGCGTAACGGTTTTTGTCAGAGAGGATTTCGGCTTTGTGAAGTGCGAAGTATTCGGCTGCCTGAGTTGGGTTCATCGTGGCCATGGCCTTCAGATGACTGACGGGTGCCTCGTGGTTGTCCCCGGCAAGTCCTACAGGCGCAGGATGGCCGGTGCTGGCCAACAGTTCGGACGCGCGTGCGCTTACCTTGTCATCAGAAATTTCGATTTCCTTTTCCAATTCCTCGACCTTGGTTTCAAGCTCTTCGGCTTTTTTCTCAAGCTCTTCAACCTTTTCAGTCACCTCGACTGCCTTTTCTTGCTCGGTGGCAAGCTGGGCGCGAAGTTCGTTAATCGTCTGGGCGTGGCCGCTGAGTTCTTCGATGAGAGATTGGGCGGTTGTAAGGTCAGCGCGAAGGGAATCGTTTTCAGCGATAGCAGCCTCGATCTTGAGTGCTTCGTCGTTGCCAGGAAATAATTTAGCGAGGATGCTCATGCTTTTTGGTTGAGTGTCAAATTGCACGATCTCATCGGCGAAATTCCGCTCCATGGCTTCGGCTGCGCCCATCCACGTTTCGGCTTTCATGAGTTCTCGCATTTCGTCGGGGTCGCCGCCGGTGCGCTTGGCGTAGATCGCGGCGATTTCTTCAGAGATTTCCTCCAGCAATTTCGCAGCGCGGGCGTGCGTGGCTGAATCACCGGCGACTGCTTGGCTGGCTTCGTGGATCATAATGCGCCCGCCCTCGACGATCCGCACCTTGTTGGCGGCCATGAGGATGACGCTGCCCATGGATGCTGCCAGCGTGTTGACTGTGGCGATGATCTCGACGCCGCGACCGCGCATTTGCATGAGCGAGTTGTAGACGCGATACCCGTCGAGCACCGATCCGCCTGGTGAATTAATCTCGATCTCCAGCGTTTCAAGTGCCTCGTCGGCGGAGCATTGGATTGTGCCGACCGTCATGTTCTCAGCTACGGCCTTCTGTCCGTAACTGCGCTCAATGTCGGCGATTAGATCGTCTGCGCTCCATGGCGTGACGGCATCATTCAGCCGCACCTTGGCGACTCGGTTTTCGATGGTGAGGAGTTTCATTGGGGGTCTTGTTGGGAAGTTGGTGCCATTTCGTTTGGGGTGAGCATAGACATTTCGCGGTCGTCAACGTCCACGCCGTAAAGCGTCGCCGCGTCACGGGCTGCAAGTTTCCGCAGCGCGACTTCCTGCGCCCGCTCGGTGTAGTGAGCCTCCAGCGTCTTGCCGCGCATGCTGACGATATCGCGCAGGTTGGCAGCTCCCATTTTCCAAAGAGCTTCAAGCTCCTTGGTAATCCGGCCATCGTCAATCGTGAGCTTGGGCGGTGTGGAGAATTCCCATTGATACCAGTCGGGCGATTGCGGCAGGTCGCCGCGCTTCATCGCCTTGGCGATGGCGTAGCCGCAGAGCCGCTTCGCCGCATAGAAAAGCAGGTCTTGCCGGTCCTCGACCGAGCGTTGAGCCATGGCAATCTCGGTGCGCTGCGCCGTGCCGCCCCCGGCTGCGTGGCCTTCGTAGAGTGCCATCGGCCAGTTGAGTCCAGCGAACGCTCCTTTGAGCAGGCGGTTGTGGAAATCGAGGAACGGGTTCCCGGGGCGGTTGTTGACGAGCGTCTCGATCTTGCCGCCGCTGTTGCTGCGGAAATAGCGGACGGTTCCGCCGTCCAGTGACTCAACGGTCATGCCTTTGCAGGATGCTGTGTCGCCGACGAGCGCGTTGTATGGGTCGTCCAGATCTGGGCCGCCGTTGTCGTTGTATTCAACGAGCGAGATGCTGGACATCTGGAGCATCGCCAAGCGTTCCCACTCGGTGCTCTGGATCATGTCACGGCAATCGTTGATGCAATGCGTGAGGGCGGTCAGGCCGCGTGCCTGGTATTGATACTCGGGATCAAACAGGTGGATGACGTTCTGAGCCGGTAGCCATTGGTCAAGCTCGCCGCGCTTGTCGCAGAACGCATATTCCTTGGCCTCTCCGCTTGGGAAGTAGGTGATGCCGTCTTGCAGCATGGCGCCGCGATAAATCTGCCCGTCGGTGAATCCGCGCGGGGTGGCGATCCGGTGGGATGGGATGCCTTGATATTGCGGAAAGCCGGTAGCTGTCTCGGTGAGCAAAATAAAGATTTCACCGTCCACGTCGATGCTGGTCGAGAATCCGAAGAGGTTGGTCTTTAGATCGTGCATCCCGCCGCGCCCATCGCCGATGGGGTAAAAGCTGTCGATCAGGAACTTGGTGGCGGCTGCGCCAAAGTCTGCATCGCCGCCGGTGTAAATCGGCACGAACGCCCGCCCGACGGTATACATCCCGCGCTGGTTGATGGCGTTCTTGATCGGCCCGAAGTTGAGATAGATCCGGCGAGCGTGGCTTTGCAATGTCACGCGGTCGAGCGCAGGCACCAGGTCGCTGATGTCCTTCTTCTCAACCGGCTCATAGGGGCGATACCGCGTGTCCTGTGCCGCGCGTGCCGCCTTGTAGCTGATCTGTCTGCCGAATTGATCGAGTATTGCCATGGTGTCCGTTGTTAAAATCGACCGATCGACCGGCTGCTGCTTGGCACGAAGCCGATGCCGAGATATTCCATGGCCATTCGTAGGGCGGTCTGCCGCTCAGTTTCGTTCAGCCCGACGAGCTTCGCCATGGTCACACCGTTTTTGGTTGCGGACGTGATGCTGTCCATGCCGCCCTTGGTAAGTGCGCCACTCATTGCCGCGTCGAACGCAGTCTTGATCCCGGCGATCCGCTGAGGGTTGCCGTTGGCGTAGTGGAACAAATTTCTTGCGACTTCTCGGACGTTGGCAGCCATCGACTAGACGCGCATGTCAAACATCGAAGCCGGGTATGATCTTGAGCATGAGCGCCGCCACGATCTGCATAGCCTCCACGTCCCACGCGTGGTTGTTGTTCCGAGTTCGAGTCCAGCGATATTCGACTTGCTTGGTCTTGGAGTTGGTCACCTCCTTCTTGACCTCGCTGTCAATCTGCTTGAGGAAGTCCATCGAGATGTCGTCGGGGATGTCCCACGATCCTGCGATGCCGGTGCGGTGCGCGTGCAGAATGTCTTTAATCCGGTCGCTCGCCCAGTGCGAGTAGCGGGCTTTCCCACCGCCGCTGGCGGTCGCGTCTTGGAATCGAGTGAACGGCCTGTGGATTACATCGCCGTTTTGCTTCTTGTAGGCGAATGACTTCTGCCCGCTCCCGTGAAGTGCTGTCCAGTTCATCCGCGCACATGCCGAATAGACCTGGTCGGTGTCGTAGCCTGCATCGACGAAGACCATCTGCGGCTTGATGCCGTAGCGCAGGGCGAGGTCATGCACACCGTCGAACGTCTCGATCCGGCCATACCAAAGCAGCATCGATTCGCCGCTCGCACGCCATGCCCGCACGCCCGCCCAGAAGTGGTCGCGCTGCTTGTCCACGGTCAGGAATCGGTGTGCCTCTTCCTCGATCTTCTGCCCGGCGGTGAACTCGCTGACGAGGTAGCCATTGCCGACTAGTGCCGCGCGGTTGTCGGTCAAATCCTCCTCCCACGTCTCGGCCAGCCGCTTTTGAATAAACTGCCGCAGCGGATCGACGTTGCCGACGCGCATCGCGGCCTTTGCCTCCAGCCATAGCAGGACGATTTCCCAGAGCGGCTTGCGCCAGTTGGCCAGCACGTTATAGTGGAAGCCGACGTGACCCGGCATGCCGACAGCGGTGGCGACGTATTGCCCAGCCTCGGCCAGCGCCCGCCTCGGTTGCGGTGAATCATCGCACGTCCAGTCGCAGTCGGCGTTGTCGCATTTCAGCCGCGCCAGCTGCGACCGCTCCAGCGGCTTCAGCGTCTCGTCCTCGTAGCCGACGACGTTGCACCACTTCCAAGGCTGCACGATTCCGCAGCTTGGGCAGGAGAAACTGAACTCTCGCTGGTCGGAATGCCCCCATGCTTTGTCCAAGTCATCGCCTTTAACACCTGCCTGAGACAAGATGAAGAACTGCCGGTTCCAGCGGTCGTGCAATCGGCCGCGGGCTTCGTTAAGCATGCCGGGGCGATACTGCCATGCTTCGTCGCAGAACACCCGACGCATCGACTTGGATTGTAGCCCGCTCAAGTTCGCGCCGGTCAAAAACAAGCTCATCGACGGGAACAGGATTTCCATCTTGCGCTTCTTGTGCCTGTCACGCGGGAGCAGTGCAGCCGTCTCCGCAGTTTGCATGATGGCGTAGTCCATCCGAGTTTCTGCCCAGTCTTTGAGGTCGTCGTCGGTTTGACCAACCAGCAGCGTCGGGCCGGGGTCTTCCGCAATGATGTAGCACAGCCCAGCCTCCATGAATGTCGTTTTGCCGGTTCCAATCGGTGCCAGATAAACCACCTCCTTCACCTCTGGGTCGGACACGATGTTGAGCGGCTCGGTCTGCCACGGCGCGTTGACCGTCGAGTATTTCGGCGTCAGTCCGTCGAGAATAACAACGCGATCGCTTGCCCATTGGGCAGGCGTCAGGTCGCTGGGTGGCCGGAAGTTCTTGAAGAATGCCCGCTTAATTCGGCGGGACTTCTCCAGAAATTGGCGCTTTGATTCGCTCACCTTCATCATAAATAATTTGTATTACCTGCGCGGATTTCTCCGCAATCAGTCGTTTCATGCCGGATGCGTCCAGCCCTTCAAGCATCGGCGGCAGGTCCGCTTCCAGCCGCTTGATTGCGTTGCGCACCACGGCTGCGATGCCGTCCATGCCATCCTCGATTTGAGCGATTGAGCAATACCGCTCCTGCTCGACCTGGAGTGAGTAGCCTGCGCGAAGTGCATCAATCTGCACTTTGAGCGTTCTGGCATCGTTGTAGGTGCGGGCTGCTTTGACTTGTCGCAGCAATTCTTGTAGCTCCTGCGGGTCGCCTGTCACACCGCTTCGCTCCATGTGGCTCGCGCCCTCGGTCTTGCTCTTCTGAAGGAACTCGATGTAGCCGCGCACGCTGCGCCAAAGATCGAACTGGTTGCGCTCGGTCTTGAAAATGATCCCATCTTTGGCAAGTTGTCCGATGCGTGCCGAAGTCAGGTTGAACAGGCGGCAGAGCTGTGTGGTGTCCGCCTGCGCGGTTTTCGGCGCAACATGCTTCTCCGGTGCTGTCTTAGTTGCCTTCTTCGCTGGTTGTTTCTTCGCGCTCATGATTTTATATATTCAAAACCTCCAGTGATCCGTTTTATTGAAATGGATTTGTCTTTGCTTTGAATTCCAGTTTTAGGCATTGCAACTCTTCCAAATCTATGACAACGCCAGTTTTTTGAATTGCTGCGATATTTAATCATGCTGGGAGCTGAAGTTGTGCTGATGAAACGATAACCCAAATTGACATAAATTTTGGCGACAAATTCAGACAAGCGATTTCCAATTCCTATTCCTTGAAAGTCTGGCAACACTACGGTTCTATGTTCTCTTTTTAGAATTCTAGAACTAGGATGTGGGAAATGAATCACTGAACAAAAACCAACTGGTTTGTCTTCCCAAGTTGCGAGATAGCATTGAGCCGAATTGCTTAGATTATGATCTAAATAATGATATTTCCTAAACAAGTCCCACGTTTTTCGATCTGTTTTTTCAATGTTGATGATGATTTGAGGGAATCGCCTTCGCTCCCTCCATTCAAATCGCTGCAAATTGACATCAAACACCCAATCTGGATCTAGCCAGTCAATGATGTCATAATGACAAGAAACCGCGACGAACGGAGGACTTTCATTTTTCTGATGAATTTCGAAATTGCGGCGCAACCTATTTTGGCAACGTCTCTATCAACTACTGATGTAAATTCATCAAAAACAATACCGTTTTTTTCAGTTAAAATACATCGCGCTAATTCAACTCTGAATTTTTGCCCATTGCTTAAATGTGAAAAAGGTTTTAACCAATGAGGAGGTGAACTGAATCCCACTGAGTTAAAAGCTGAAACAATTTGTTTCACGTTGAATTCATCAGGGAACCCATCAGCAACTGATTTAGTTAAATCCCATTTATATCCTTCGTGAAATTTGAAGTCCTTAAAAGCTTCTTTTGCCAAAGTTGTTTTGCCAGAGCCTGAAGAACCGACTATCAGACCGATACCCCATTTTTTTTCATGAACGGGCAAAGTTGAATTCCATTCTTCACGAATTGTGGATTGATCAAAATCAAACATCCCACAAATTTGAGAAACTCGAAATGATTTTTCAATTTTTGTTTCTCTTACAATGTGTAGATTCGGCATTTTATTTCTTTCTCGGTTAAGATGTTGTATACCATTTGTTGTTCTTCTTCATGTTCGCATTCAGCGATCACTTCAAAGCAAGAATTTATTTTTACATCATCGTTAGTTTTTACGGTTTCTTGATTTAATTGATCTTCAATTTCTGAATTATCAAAACCAAGCAGTTCGAGATCAAAGTCTGCCTCACGCAGATCGGCAAGTTCTAGTCCGAGCATCTCCTCATCCCACCCGGCGTTCAGCGCGAGCTTGTTGTCGGCGATGATGTAAGCACGTTTCTGGGTGTCGGTCAGGTGTGCCAGGCGAATGCACGGCACCTTCGCCAGCCCCAGCTTGCTCGCGGCCATCACTCGGCCATGACCGGCGATGATGCCGTTTTCGGCGTCGATCAGGATCGGGTTGGTAAAGCCGAACTCGCGGATGCTTCCGGCGATCTGCGCCACCTGCTCGGGTGAGTGGGTGCGCGTGTTGCGGGCGTATGGGATGAGGTCGGCTGTGGGTAATTGTTCAATTTTCATGGGAAAGTAAAACGGTCGTTGGGAAATGGCTCATAAAAGTTTGCAGGGATGATGCGGAAC
>Ga0209492_1000093_pt1 | contig 28072 bp, 24 predicted proteins | sample PPLLak12cMay2015_FD_187253 | JGI IMG/M metagenome (GOLD analysis project Ga0209492, IMG submission 187253) | Freshwater sediment microbial communities from Prairie Pothole Lake near Jamestown, North Dakota, USA - PPLs Lake P7 Core (1) Depth... | ecosystem: Environmental > Aquatic > Freshwater >... | reverse complement strand
AAAAGCTATTATTGGTACTCGTGCCGTTGTTCAGCCCATCAGCAAGTTTGCTGCATTCTTCACTACTGCTGCTGGTGATGTTGGATACGTGCCCGAAAGAATTTCTGAACTTATGAGAACTGGCTATCTCGGTAACTACTACGGTGTTCCGATTATTGCCATCAATCAGGTTTGGGACAATCCTGAAGACTACAACCCACTGTACAGTGAAAACTATGCGCTAGTGGTTGGTGAAAATGTTGGTGAGTTCATTACCTTTGGACCAGAGCGTTCAAAAGAATGGACTGACTACCAGCCAACACCTCCTTACTGGCACTTGGACATTGTGCAGCAGTTCGGTCTTATGATTGATAATGCACAAGGTATCGGTGTTCTACACGTTAACTAAAGTGTAACAAAAATATGGGGGAGGCCAAAACCTCCCCCTAAAAAATTTAATTAAGAAAGGAATTATAAAGGAATGGCAGAACTATCAGTTCACGAAAGATTAAAGGCGGGGGCTCCCTTTACCTCCTACAAAAAAACTACCACAGGAAAAGTATACGTTACGACTAAGAATCCATTCTCTGGTTCACCAGAGGGCGTACTTCTTGAGGGAGAAAAAGGAGCGGAATCCGAAATCATAGATATTTGGAGTGATGAGGATGATGTTTATTTTAGACGAATGAATCAAAAACAGTTTGCACTGGGATTGATTATTCCATTTCAGCATGGTGCCAAGCCAGAGGTTAAACCCTATGAGCAGTATTCGGATGCTGAACTTAAAGAGATTATTGACTTAAAATATTTTGCATTCACAAAAGTTTTAAGTGACATTAAGACAGAAGCTGTACTTGGAAGAATGATAGACCTTGCTCGTGAGATGGAAAAATCTGAGAAGATTATGGAAACTCTTACAGCTAGATTATCAGAACTTCAGAAAGCCTAATACAAAATGTAAGTGGAGAATCTTACAGGAATATTTAATATATGACACTGATTACAGAAAATCTTTCTCTTTATGCTGGAGACTCTTTAGACTTAACAATGTCAGTTACCAATCTTGATGGTACTGTAAAAGACTTGACCAGTGCAGATGTCTCTTGGGGAATTTTTAATGAAAATACTGGAGAATTGCTAGTGCAAAAAAGCACAGTTTCTGGTATAATTATTACTAGTGTTCCGAGTGGTGTCTGTGTTATTAGTGTTCTTCCGGAAGATACAGAAGATATAAGACCAGCTACATGGTACAGACATGAGGGAGAAGTGATAGACGCTCAAGGTAATGTATCAACAGTTCTTGTAGGAAACTTCACAATTATGGAGAGTATAATCTAATGGCTACAGTTGACCCGGGATATTTAATACCGTTTGTTCGTCTTTATCTAGGAGATGTAGACCCTACAGCTTATAGGTACACTCAACCTTGGTTAGATGTAGCTATAGAAGCAGCTATAAAGTCTTCTTGGTTTAGTAATAAGTACACGATGGACTCCTCTGGTCTAGTATCTAGAAACCCTAATGAGTGGTTCTCAGTTGATGAGCCACCAGTTATTATGGCAGAGGATGAGAGACCCATCGTGCTTTTGGCGGCAGCAATCGTTTTGCAAGGCAGCTTGGAGAACTCTGCATGGAATCTAGCTTCATGGAAAGATAACGAAATCTCTTATAGTAATCTTGAAATGGGTCGGTCTAGAAATGCGAGTCTGCAAAGGATTTGGGATGAGCTGCTTTACTTAATGTTGCCGCCTACAAAAAGATTAGCCGGGACACAGAAAGCAAGTCTCCCCGGATATTTAGGGAATGATTACGAAAGAGAAGGATTACTTTAATACGAAAGGAATACAACATGGCAGAAAGAAAAATAAAGGTTTTATGGGTTTCAGATGGAGTAGTACCAACAGGGTTTTCAAGGGTAGCACATTCACTAATAAGCAGGTTTCCAAAAGAAAAGTATGAGATAGTAATGTTGGGTATCAACTATTGGGGAGACCCCCATGACTACCCATTCAAAATCTACCCAGCAGGGATTTCCCATACGGGAGATATTTATGGGCTTGGAAAACTAAGCATCATAATTAAAAAAGAGAAGCCGGATATTGTATTTATCCTCAATGACATTTGGATTATTAAGAGATACCTAAAAGAGATTAAAGAGCTTCTGACAGAAAAAGAAGCACCTCCAAAACCAAAAGTGGTTGTTTACTTTCCCGTAGATGGGTTAAGGCACGACCCCGAATGGTATGAAGAGATGGACATTGTTGATAGGACTGTGGTTTATACAGAGTTTGGAAAGGAAGTCGCCTCTACCGCAGCTCCAGATATTAAGTATGATATCATTCCTCATGGCTTGGACACAGAAGTTTTCTTTAAAGTTGCTCCAACTAGAAGGGAAGTTAGGGATAAATACTTTGTTGAAATTCCAAATAGAGAAGTTCTTGTAGATTCTTTCATGGTTCTAAATGCAAATCGGAACCAGCCAAGAAAGAAACCTGACATCACCATTGAAGCCTTCTCCATGTTTGCTAAAGACAAGCCAGCTAATGTGCATTTGTATCTTCATATGGGTATCAAAGATAGTTACATAGACCTTATTAAATTTATAAAGTACTATAACTTAGAAGACAGAATTCTGTTTACCTCTAAAAAAATTGGGGCACAGATGGTTTCTGACAAGAAACTTAACATGATTTATAATATCTGTGATGTTGGACTCAACACCGGAATTGGTGAAGGTTGGGGTCTTGTAAACATGGAACATGCTGTTACAGGAGCACCGCAGATTGTAGGAAATCATACAGTAAATTATGAGTTCTATAATGATTGTGGTCTTTTGGTAGAGCCAGTAGCCCATGTAACTACAGAGTTTGCAACACAGGGTTCTCTTATTAGACCAGAAGATGTAGCAAAGAAGCTAGAACTTCTCTACAACGATAGGGAGTTACTAGATGAGCTGGGAAGAAAATCGGTTGCTAAGTTTACAAGTCCTGCATTTTCTTGGGGTACAGTAGCCGGAATGTGGGATAAACTGTTCACAGAGGTAATGGATGGCAATAACATTTCCAAGTAATACAAAAGAAATAATAGATGACATTCGAGATGCTATTGGAAGAGAAATCACTTTCGTACAGGAAATCGAATCAGATTGTCCTGCATGTGATACTGATATCTTTACTGGCAACTCAACTAATCCCTTCTGCACAACCTGTTCAGGTATTGGATACCTTATAACAGCGAGTGGAACGGATGTCATGGCACATATTACTTGGGGTGGGAATGACCAACTCGGTTGGGCTACGGGGGGTCAAATGATGGAAGGTGACTGCAGAGTGCAGATAGAATACACTGATACCATTATTTCTACAATAGAAAGCGCTAAATATGTGGAAGTAGATGGTCACCGTATGTCGGTTAGGAAGCAAATCTTGAGGGGGGTGCAACCTATTAACAGGGTTTTATTAGATTTATCAGAGGAGGAATAACATGTCTGAAGGAACACAGGCGATACAAGGCGTTGATATTATTGAACTAATTATGGATGTGGGGCAGAAAAATAAGAAATTTACAGCGAAGACACTTCAAGAAATAGAAAGTATTATGGGGAAGGATTCTCCAGAATACCCATTAGTTAGAAAAGCTGTATTAGACTGCTTCAATAACTATACCCGTTCTATTATGAGAAGTGTGTTTGGAAATGATTTCGAATACACTAAAAATGGCTAGCATATATCAATTAAGACAAGAGTTAGTAGTACTAACAGGCTATGACAATAATCTTAAAGATGTGGTAAGAAGGTGGGACGCACAGGAAGCCACACTAGATGATATTATAAATTCATTAGAAAACCTGCGAGAACTTTTTCAAGAGCGTTCAGAAAATTTTTATTACGAAAGGGTTTCACTGATGAATGGCCTTTCTCTTGAGGCTCTTATGCAAGATGCGGTAGTGCAGGATAAAGTAAAAAATATTCTGTCTACAAACTACCTCGGAGCAATGGGGACTCACACAGAATTTGCAGAATATCCCCTTTTTAAAAAGACTTTAGATAAATTTTTCTTGAATCCTAAAATGAGTTTATTCTCAGTAAGTGCTGTAGGAAATCAAGTAGTTGTTCAGATTCATGCAGAAGAACAAGTAGGAACTCCTGAAGAGTTGGGAAGCGCAATTACAGCAGCTAGAGAAACAATGAAGGAGTGGTCTCAAGAAAATATGTCGGCTTCAGCAAAAAATGCTGGCTTTGGTGGAAAAGAGGTGGATGGGGAAACCGCCACAATGATTTGGTTTATAAAACTCTATGGTCCAGCTCGACTTGGTACTACTTATTGGAGATGGAGAAAACCAAAGGGAAGTAAAAGAAATGATGGACAAGAAAAAATTAAAGTTGAATATAAGCAATTAACTTCAAAATATATTCAATTTTATAAAGCATACATGAAAGCTCGTATAGAAGAGATGGCTCCTAAAGCACCCCTATGGTATCTTTTGGAGAACGGAAACATGAATGTTAAACTTACTTCTGATAAAGGCGGGCATGGAAAACCAGAGTGGGAACCAACATATTTTATTCAGAATTCAGAAACACAAATAGCTAGATATCTAGAATTAGCCCTTTCAGAAAGGAGGTCTTCCGAAGAACCTGTTGGAAATAATTTTGTAGAGGAAGCTAGAAATCAAGAAAGGGTTTATGATGGTCTTGCTGAAAACTGTGCCGACCTTATTGGAATGGCGGAAAGGTTGAAAGATGAGGGAGCTGATTTAGGATATTTAGACAAAGAGTATAAATTTTTCTTTCGGGAGATGGGGGATTTTGTTGATGATGTAAATGTAGGAGAAAAAACTTTAGATAAGATTCAAGTTAAGCAAGTTATAGCAATTAGAAGGGCTGTTCTTGGAGAAATTCCCGAGGGAGAAAGAATGTATATTGTTGGAAAGGATAAGGTAGAAAAAAGAATGACTGCCCAACAAATTCTTAAGCAAGCTGAGCAAGACCCACTAGGCCAGCAAATTCTTAAGGAAGTGCAAAATCTTCCAAGGGATATGCAGAAATCTTTGTTAGAGATAGACCAAATACGGTGGAAAAATCTCTTAATAGAAGAAAAGAGAAAGAGGAAATATTAATGTATATTGAACGTAAACAAGATATGTCTGTGATAGCATGGCTTAAGGTATTATTTGCAGATGCACCTTTTATTAATATAGTAGACGGTTTTCCCAACACGGAACTTACCCTTCCTGTAATAGCAGTGGAAACCGACACAATTGAAACAGTCCCGTACGAGCTCGGGAATAGACAAAGACTGGAAATTCGAAATTGGTATCTAGATATCTTTGCTATGAATAAAGCTCAAAGAGATGAATTTGGTTATAGGATAATACAAGCATTAGAGAATGCAATTCCGGTCTATGACTATGATGCAGGGTTTGTCAATCCACCCGTGATTGGCAGTCTGTTACCAGATACGATTCAAATGAAAATTGTTAGGGTCTTGCCAGAATTGACTGAAGCAATGTATTATCGTTCTGCGGTGATATTCACCTCAGAATATTCGCAACTAATTTAGGAGGATAAAGGTAGATGGTTAAAAGACTAGCAGTTCCATCGAAAGAACTTCAGTTAGCTGTCGTTGGAAAGGGAGGTATGTTCAAAGCTTCTCGTATCCAAAGACTCGGACTGAATACGGACATTCCTAGCACTACTGTAGACGAGTTGGGTAATCCCCTTCACGTTGGAGATGTGAAGGATATTCCTAACGTAACACTAACATTCAGTGCAATGGATGTTGGAATCAAAATTTTTGCAGCTCTAACTGGGGAAAGTGCAACTGCATATCCCGGTGCTGGTGTAGATATTTCAACCTTGGATGCCATTGATGCTATCATCTTTGTAAAAGACCCAAGTGCCACAAGCTACATCAAAGCTGCACATGCAAAAAGACTGTACATTCGTGACTTCACTTTCACTTATAACGTGGATGGTGAATCTACCGAAGACTATACTGCTGTAGGCTCTGAGAAGAGATGGTTCAGCAATGACGTTCAGGTAGATGTATTTAATGCAACTACTACCCCACCAGTGTACGGTGCGCCTAACTCTACTGTAAACTTAAGTGTAGCTCCAGTTGCCTTGAAAAATGGTAACAAAGTGCTATCCGTAATTGCTAATGGTCAATGGCTGGATGAAGTTACAGCTGCACCAGCAGAAGGACAGTTTTCAGTTGCAGGACAGGCAGTAACAATTTATGGTGACTATTCAGCAAATACTGTTGTTGTAGTATATCAAGTAGCTGCTGGAAGTGCTTCACCTGATTGGGCTGACATTTCAGACCCACTGCTTCCCGTTGCCATCCGTGGTAAGGATGTTTTGGTAGAGATTGCAGCTAACGACATTACTAGAGTTCAGTCTGTCACAATTAATGGTACTTTGAACTCACAAGCTGTAAAAGAAATGGGTAACCGTTTCATTGTTGGATATCAGAAGCAGGTTCCTGAAGTTACTGGAACTATCACCGTGCTTGACACTGACACCGAACTAATGAGCTTGCTCCAGTATGGTGTTGTAGCTTCTGGTACTGAATACGCCCCGGGTGAGGGGTGTGTGACTGGTGGAGTTGCACTGAAGATTGAATTGCAGGACCCATGCGACACTGTGGCACCTATCGAAGTAAAGAAAACTATTTACTTGGACAACATCACAGTAACTGGTGACTCATACACTTCAAACGTAAACCAGAATGCAACACAGACCTTCAACTTTAAATCAGTTTCTGCGTCTTGTGTTGTGTATAGCGGTGCAATGCCGTAAACAGAATTTAGAAAGGCAAATTAGTCGTTCTAAGGTTATATAAAGGGACTATAGAGTTTGGAAGAAATTCCTATGCTATAGTCCCTTACTCTCTCGATTGAAAGGAGATTTATAATGGGAATAGTTCCAGAGAAAAATGATGTAGATATCTCTAAGCTCTTCACGTGGGGTAAAGAGGATGTTATTAAGGATAATGACGGTGAGGAAGTCATTAAGTTCTATATTCGATTAATCGGTGATGCCGATATGAATCAAGCAAGGGTTCACGCTCTTAGAAAGAGCTCTGAGCTTAGAAGAAAGTTGAAAGACAATACTTCTGATGAAAGATTGGCTTACATTCCAGAAATGGAAGTGCTGGAGAAAAAGAATTTAGTAACCGCTCTTCTAATGTTGAAAGCAAAAGAAATTGGTGAAGAAGTTGGAAAGCAGATTAATGTTCCATTTCCAAAAGAGCCAGATTCAGAAGCTACGCTTGAAGAGCAAGAAGCCTACCAAAAAGCTGTAGATGAATACCCTGATAAGAGGGATGATATGATTCGAGACAAGGTTAAAGAACGTCTTGAGGCAGAAGAGAAATCCCTTGAAAAGTGGGACCTACAGAAATTATATGATGAGTACGTAGCCTATATTGTAAATGATTTATGTGAGAAGGCTATGTATGATGACTTTAAAAGTTCGTGCGTGTATTATGGCACTTATAAAGATTCTACTTGCAAGGAAAGGGTTTTTAGTTCTTCCTTAGAAGTATCTGCTCTTCCTACAGAAATTAGGCAGCAGTTCATAGACTCTTATGCTACATTAGAGTTAAATTCGGATTACCTAAAAAAATTGCAAGGAGCAACGCAATCGTAAATCTGTGGGGAATTACGAAAGAGTTGCAAATCCCTCTCGATAGTAAGATAGAAAAGTTAGAAGATATTCCCCACAGCATATCCTATGTAGTTAGGAAAAGACAACAAATAGATAGTCTAGCAGAACTACCAAAGGATAAGCGACCACCTGAAAAAATGATTTGGGATGGTACTCCTGAAGAGATGGAAGACTGGATTGACAACGTAGTACTTGGAAACGCTCAAGGTAATATAGATATTATGATAGATGAGGGAGAGATTGAACATGGATAGAATTCAAATTTACTGGGTTACAGATAATGAGGACGGGACTTTTGATATAAAAGGATTTAATTATTCAGAAGAACTGGCCTTAGACTGCAAATTAACTATGGGAACTCCTGAACAGAAAAAGTTTACTGCGGAAATGAAAAAGCGTATAAAAGAGGAAGGAGTAGATACCGAATTAGTGCAACTGAGCACTTGGAGGCTTAGATTTAAATAATGAGTAAGATGTATCCTGTTTTAAGTACCAGACCAGCTATTTTTGGTGATAGAAACTTACCCAGAGTTGCTGTAGTTACCGAGCTTCTTCTAGCAGCTTTTGATATTTCTTTTAACGAATCTCAGGCTAAGTTACCATTATCTGTTAAAGAAATAAGTAGTTTAGATTCCAGAACTCTTATAGACAAGCTTGATACTGATTTAGCAGAATTTGAAATGCTATCTAAACAACTTGACCTCGCTGCACAAAGAGTAGTCCATAACTCCTATTTTACTGGTGCTGGAAATATAAATACTCGCTTTATGAGTACAGAGAAACTCATTCAAAATTTAGATGCTTTTCAGAAAAAAGCTTATCAATTAAGAAAAAGTTTTGCGGCTAAGGGTAGAGGAACACGAGGAATAGATAACGCTCTTTTTGATGTTCAAGTTGTTCTAGAAAATCTATATGTGTCTAAAGCACTTTATGAAAAAGCAGCACAAAATCCCTCTTCTATATATGCAAGAGGTTTAGTGGCTGGAACAATGAGTCCAAATAATTATGACAATGTTGGTGGAACCCTTGAAGTAGACCCCTCTAATTTTAAGCAGCGGGCTCTTTCTATGCAAGCTGCGACACTTTCAAGGGGTTCTCACCCGGGAAATACAGCTGTCCATGAGTTTACCCATCAAATGTGGTTAAATATTGAAGAGAAGTTGCGTGATTATAAGATGAAAAGGATGGAAATTAAACGAGTAAAGGGAATAGACCTTGCCCCGTCTCCAGAAGAAGTAGAATTACGTTCTTTTGTTGATGATATGGAGAAGTTATTAGTAAGCAGACAGGCAAAGCAGCAAGTTAAAACAGCCTATAAAAGTCTCACTAAACTTATGGGAATGGAATATGACCCTAACCACTTAGAATATTTACAGCTTCCAAATGAAATTATAGCTAGAGAAGTGGCTAACTATACTGCTTTTGGTACAACTAAAACAGAAGTTGGGGCTGAAGTTATAAGAAGACTCCAACTTGCTGGATATTTAACACCTAAAGATATTGCTTGGTTAAAAGAAGTAAGAGAGTTTAGTAGGCAAAAGACTAATGAAAGCAAAAGCAGATTGACAGGATTTAAAAAAGTCCTTGGTCTAGGACCATCGGATGAAGGAAGCTTATTATCATATGGTCTTGGAGAAGAGGGAATTTCTGAAACAAACCTTTTATTCAGCATGTCTATAGAGACACCAGCTAGTGGCTCAAAGAAAGCAGCTACTAAGAAGCAAATAGAAAAGGCTCTAATTAAGTATGTTCAAGAAGAGCTTGGAAGAACAGCTACCCCTGAAAATATAGATAGGATAGTTAAGTCCGTAATGGGTACTGAATTAGTAGCACCCGGTAGATTTGCTATTGGAACTGGTAAAGGTTCTAGAGTAGAGAAGCAAGCGGTTATTGATGCTATCAATGCTCGACTTCCAAAAGACAGGTATCTTGGAACCTCTGTAGGATATAGACCTGAAGATGTTGCAATACAAGTTGCACAGCAGACAGCTATTATTCCATCTGGACCTTCTCCAGTAATGGGACCTACCGGAGCAAGAACTAGACTACCTTCTCAAAGTGATGGTGTTTATTGGTTACCCGGGGGTAATCAATCAGTATATCCTCCTATGGGAATGGGTCCCGGTTTTGGTGGAAAAGAGCCACCTATTCCTGCTTCGAGAGCCCTTGTTCCTGCTCCTCCGAGTGCCTTAGCTCTTAATCAAGAGCTTGACCCAAGACGCATTATTAATCTTGGTGCAGCTGGTGGGGCTGGACTTGTTCAAACTATTGCAGGAATGGTTTCAGCTAGACTTACTGCTAATGGACCTGTTGACCCTAGTGAAGTAGCTCGTCAAATCGCTGGTCAATCTGCCGGAGCTTTTAATCCTTTAGGAAGAGTTGCATATAATACCCCTACTTCTGATGCTATGAAGAAGCTTGAGAAGAAGGGTTTTGTCGTTTCTGAAGCTGGAGTTAAGGGTGTATTTAGTAAAGAAGGTTATAATCTTCCTAACCCTAACGGACCGGATATCTTTCCTCCAATAGCTAAGTATGGAAATGTTGCACAAAGAGTTTCCGAAGATTTCTTTGGTGGTGGTACTATTAATCGCCCTATTGGTCTTCAGGTAGATGACCAAAAGAATAGAGTAAAAGTAGCTGTAGAAAATACAATTACTAAAGCTATGGACTATGTTGTATATGAAGTAGACGATGCAGGACGTGCCCTAACAAAAAGTCAAATGGATGTGGCTAAGAGAAAGGGAGCAATATTACAGAAGCAACAAGAAAGTCAAGATAAGCAAGAAGCCATGACTAGAATGACACTTCGTGGTGTAGCAAATGACCCCGCAACAGTTAAGGGACTCTCTAGAATTTATGATTTAGACCCGGAATTCTTAAATAATTCAAGCGTTAAGTACAAAGTAAAAAGAGCGGCTTCTACTGGTATGACTACAATAGATGCTTCTTATAAAGACCAGAGTGGTGTGATGCAACAAGCTTCCGTAGCTGTAACAAGATATGGTGAAGTTCTTGATAACACTAGCAAGAGATTCTTAGATTTTGGACAGGCACTGAAAAGAAATACAAGCGAGTTCTTCAGATGGACTCTAGCAGTATCTCTTATCTATACACCACTTCAAAAACTAGGACAGCTGGTGCAAACTTCCATCGAAGCTCAGAGTAAGTTAGTTAATACTTTGGTTACTTTAGGTGAATCACAATCAGCTGCTAATAAGGTGTTTACTAGTGCATATGAGATAGCTCAGAAAACTGGTGAGTCATTAAATGGTGTTATTGATGGATATAACCAAGCTTTTAGAGCTGTAGGTAATGTTACTGATAAAACAGAAAAATATGCTACAGCAAACAAATTACTGACCGATTCTATTACATTAGCTAAATTGGCAGATATGCAGCAAGCATCTGCTACAGACGCTCTTGTAGCTTCTTTGAAACAAATGAATCTACCACTTCAAGAGGGTGATAAACTTCTTGATAAGTGGGTGAAAACAACTAGGGTTGCAAATGTAGACTTAAATACCCTTGCAACCTCTTTTAGCATTGTAGCAGAAGCCGCAACAAATGCTGGCCTTTCTGTGGATGAACTTAATGGTCTTATTGCAACTGTAGCAGAAGTAACTACTTTGGGAGCTCGTGAAACAGGTAATGCTGTTCGTGCTCTTATTTCTGGATACTCTTCAGATAATGCTAGAAAAGAACTTACTAACTTTGGTATTGCTCTAACTAATGCTGAAGGAGATGCTCGTGGTTTCAAAGATGTTATGGGTGAAATCAAAGCCCTAGCAGATGCTGGTCTTATTACACAAGACCAGATGAACAGAATTGGTATGGCTATTGGTGGTGGTAACAGACGTTCTGCTATTGTAGTAGCATCTCTTTCTAATCTTAATAGAATGAATGAAGTTGCTGCTCAGTCTGCTACAGCAGATGGGGAAGCACAAAAAGCCTTGGCTTTGGAGTTAGATACCGTAGCTACTGCAGTTACAAATCTTTCAAGTACTTTTGAAAAACTAGCCATGACTCTTGGAATGGAAGGTGGAATTCTTAATAGCATGGAAGGTTTAGTTTGGCTTCTAGACCAAGTACTAAAGGGGGTAACAGCTGTTACAGCTGCAATGGGAACCGCTGCTCCAGCTCTAGCTCTTCTTGGAGGAGCAAAATTAGCTGCTGGAAGTGGAAGATTTAATGAGACTATCGGAAGTATTGGTGGTGGTATTGGAAAGGGTCTCGGATTAGCTGGATATGGAATAATGTCCAGATTCAGTAAAAATTTAAGATTACCAGCTGCTGAAGAAACAGAAGAGTTTGGAGACCCTTGGCTGGATAAAGAAGTGCTTGGAAAAATTAAAAAAGCAGAGGGAACTTCAACTGTTTGGAATCAAAAAGGAACCGCTTTTGGTTTGGGGGTTCAGCAATCGTTTGAGAAAAACGCACCAAAAATCGGAGCTTCTATTGCAGTTGGATTGACTGCTGCAATGGCTATGGCAAATGGTGATGTAGGTGGTGGTATTGCTGTAGCTCTTGTTGGTGGCCTTGCTACATGGCTTTATGGACCCGGGGTTGGAATTATCGCTACAACTCTAACTTCTGCTATAGCACAAGCTATACCAGAATATAATGCTGAAGGTCTTACTAGAACTAGTGCAAAGAAAGCAGCCGAAGAAGAAGGTAAAAAAATTATTGGAAGTAAAGAAGAATCAGCGATTCTGCGTCAATTAGGTGGAGGAGGGGAAGTGGTTGGCATGGAATGGCTTGGAAAGTTTCTTTTAGGAACTCAAAGAGCTTTACGTAAAGACGTTACTGAAAAAGAAGCGGCTATGGAGTTAGCTGGTGGCAGAATGCGAGGACTTAATGTTGCTGGAGCACCCCTAACTTGGGCTATAAAAGGCATTTCAGAACTGTTTGGAGTAGATACAGGTTCTAAAATGAAAACCTCCGAAGAAAACATGAGAGAGAAGTTAAACAGATATTCTCTTTCTTTGGGGGCTCCCGGAGGGGAGTTGTATAATGAGCAGTCTCCAGAATTTCTAAAATACTACAACAAAGATTTAATGGGACAAACCCAAAGCTATGCTCGAGAATGGCTGGATAAAGAATACTTCACAAAAGGTAATTTGAGTGGTCGTGAATTTAAAAATAAGAAGACCGCTATTTCTGGTCTTCCTGCGGCTATTCCTCTAACGCTAGCAGATTTAGCTGGTAACTATGAAGGTTTGGGAAACGGAATAAAAACAGCAGAAGATGCTTATAGAGGTCTAGCTGACCTTATGATTAAAGGAACTCCAGAACAAATCGCAGCGGTAGATGACCTAAGAACAACTCTAGACAACTACGTCTCAGACTTAGAAACAGCAAAAGAGGCTGGAGACTTAAAAGTAACAACTTCTGTTGGTGGTCTTGAAACAGAACTTTCTTATGGGGAAGTTGAAAAACTAATTTCTGATACTAGGGCAGAGTTAGTAAGAGTAACTGGAGAAGAAATATTACGTGCCAGAGTAAATGCTGCTGGTGTTCCTAATATTTCTCGACAAGATTGGACACAACAAACTCTAAATCAGGTTATAGCCGCAGCAACAGCTGAAAAAGAAGGCACTATTAAAAAGTTAGTTGAACAAGATAGACCAGATGAGGCTGGTGCGTATAAGAAAAATATGGATAACCAAGTATTCTATCTACGATTAGTAGATGGAACGCTTCAACGCATCGAGGGACTTTCTCAAGAATCTCTTACCCAAGCACATTCAGATTTAGTTGAACTAGGAAAAATTGTAGAAGCATCTAAGGTTACTCCAGTATATTCTGAGTTAGACCCATCAACTATTGCACGTGCTAGACAACAATATCCTGCAGAGTTAGCTAGATTACAAGAGCAAGCTAAACAACAGGGTGTGTTTGATGACATTGATTGGTCTGAATCAACTAAGATTATGGAAACTTCCAATGAAACTATGGAAGTTATGAAAGGTGTTATGTTCATCATAGAACACTTGCTAGAAGAAAATAACAAGCTTCTAGAGAAGAGTGTAGATGGTATTTATAACCTTCCTGAAGGAATGTCTTTCTGGCTTCCTTACAGTGCTTGGCAATACAAGGGTGAAACTGCTGGTGGGGAAGGAACCGGGGCAAATCCCGGAGTGGACGCACTTAATACCGCCGCTCTTAATGCTTCTTATGCACTAAACCAACTTATGCAAGATTTTAGAAAAGCTGATGCTGAGTCTGTGCTTACACCAGCAAAAACTATGGAGGATTTTAGAAAGGGAGAGGAAGAATCTTGGAATTCTTACTTGCTATATAATAAGAACCAAGCAGGGTCTCCAAACAGAACAGCTCCTTGGATGGGACCAAATAAAGCAGAAGAAAAAATGGGTATCATAGAGGGAATCTCTTATGCTCTTGAAACCTTGGTTGCTAACCTAGTAAACCCAATAGAACAAGCTTTTAGAAATATCTTTTCCCCTTCTTCTGGTGGTGGAGGCGGTGGTGGAGGCGGTGGTGGAGGTGGAATAGCAACTACACCACTAGGTGCAGCTATGTCTGTAGCTACCATGAATGTAGCTACCATGAATGTAGGCTCTATGGGAACTGGTGGAGTTGGTGGAGTTTCGGAACCAAGTGCTTTTTCGAAATCAACACCCGGAATGACTAATGGGTTACCTAACTCTGCATATTGGACTAATGAACCTAATATTCTTAAGAATCTCACTGATATGGGATTACTAGAGCAGGGAGAAACAAAAGTAAAACCATGGCAAATGCCTACAGAAAGAACACCATGGTCATATCAAGCAGAAAATAGAGATGCTTTGTCTGCTGGAATGGGTGGAATAACTGCGGAAAGTTTTTCTAGAGCAATGCAAAATATAAGTCAGCTATTCAGCACTTTTTCTGCTACTACCCCTATAACTGGAGCTGGTGCTGGAGCTGGAATGGGTGGTGCGGCTTCACAGCAAAAAATGCAGACACAGTTACAACTTTCTATTGATAACAAACAACAACTTTATATAGACGGTAGACAGCTGGCTAATGTAATAAAGACCTACATTATGCAAGACCTTATCAGATACAATGCTGGAACAGGTTCTGCTGCTAATAACTACCACTGGCAAACGTAAAGGAGGATAAATATGTGGTTCCTTGATTCAACAAGAGTTTTTGCTCAAGAACTTCCAGAGGACGGAAGACAGCAGATAGCTAGGCTCCAGCCTCTGGAGGGTCCTACAGTACATCAAATTTTTGGGTACGAGAGTCCCATATTTAAACTCAATGCCGTTGTAGTGGGACAAGATGACATTGATGCTATTAGGGCTATGTCTAGAGACGCTACAACACATACCTTATCCGGAGCATGGGATACGATTAAAACAGTTTATGTGGCAGGATTCTCTTTTAAACCAAGACGGAATGTTATTTGGCAGAGTGTTCGACAGGATTTAGATTGTGATGCTCCTGTGTTTGATGTTGAAATAGAACTGTTTGAGGAAGAATAATGTCAGTATTAAAATGCACAGCTACGGGAATAACTAGACCAATAAGCGTAGTGATTTCAGAAAGTCACTCCGTAGCTACCACTGCTGCTACTATCCTCTGCACAAGCACCACGCTGGACATTGGTGATGCTATTACTATACGTCTTGGATACACAGATAACTATCCACAAGTTTTTACGGGGTATGTCAAACAAATAGAAAAGAACGTTCCGGATAATGTAGTAACTGTTACTGCTTCTGACAAGATGATTCGTGCGGTAGATTACTTTATCGTAGCAGATGACCCGAATAATCTTACTTCCTATAGAAACATTGCAGCAGAAGAGCTGGTCAGACAGTTGTTAGCTATGGCTGGATTGACAAGCTATACTTATGATACAACATATTTTACTTTTGGAATCTCCCACGACTTTAATGTAAATCTCGTTCCGGTATTTGATTACTGTAGGTCAATTGGTGACGCTCTTACTTGGCATCTTTGGTGTGATTCTGTGGGGACATGCCACTTTGAAAATAGAAAGCCCTATGTAATGACTGGAGATACCGGACAACCCGGGGACACCACAGACGAAACTCCTATAGGAATGGCAAGCCACACAATAGAGAAAGTAGACACAAATAACGTTTACTTCTCTACTACAGATAATAGTCTTCGAAACAGGGTTGTAGTGTATGGAGCTGAGGGGGTTCACTACACAGCTTCTGCGGTGTCACCATATCTTCCCGCTGGTTTTTATAAGTCCGTAGTTGCAGACCTTACAACAATTATAGATGATACTTCTATGGCACACAAAGTAGCGGACTACAACTTAAACCTTCTAAACAGGCTTACGTATTCTTCTAGGATTACTACTGTGGGTGACCCGGATATTGCAGCAAGAGAGATAGTACGACTAAGAAATTCTTACCTTGGAATTGATTCTAACTGGTATGTTTACAGTTGTGAGCATCAGTGGGGTCAAGGTGGATTTACAACTGCTTTGGATTTGAGACAATAATGAGCTTTCAGATTTTATGGAAAAGTACGGATATAACAGCAGACTGTGTCAGTTATGATAGAAGTCATAACATTTGTGAAGGCACAGGAATTTTGAGGTTAAGTACAAAACTTAGGGCATATGCTTATGAGCCCTATGATTTGATTACAATTAAAGAAGATGGGACAACTCATGGTAAGTTTTATATCTCTTCACTAGACCACCAAATTCCTGAAAATACAACCCTAATTACAGCTCAGGATGCGTCTAAAAAACTTACGGACTACTTTGTTGTAGACATAACAGAAACTGGTGATGCCCCCAGCTATACTAGAACTTGGATAGAAAAGTATTTGGATGAAGCCGGAGTTTCTTACACCTTTGATGTTTCTGATTATGGAACTCTTGTATCTAATAACTCTAGCTTTGGCAGAACTACAGCCATGGAAATCATCATAGAGCTTCTAAAGCAAAGTGGTTGGTACATGCATACTGACTATGGTGGAACTATACGAATTGGTAAGACTGAAATAAATATGGCAGAACCCGCTGCCTTTTATGATGACACCGATATCCTATCTGTAAAGACAAATAAAAATGATTCCAGTCTTAGAAATCAGGTAGTGGTATGGGGCAATGGTAATTATGAAACAGGGGACTATGTTTTTGCTAAACTTTCTGTAACTACCCCATGGGATAGAGATGCCCTTGATGTAAGAAAGGTGGGTGTCAATGTAGCTGGGGTTAGAGATAACATGACTGCAGCTGGCATTGCTAGCTCTATCTTGAAAGAAACAAAAAAGATAACTTTTATAAAGCAAATAGAGCTAACTGGGTTTAGAGATATTTCTGTTGGTGATACTGTTTTTATAAGCTCCGATTATTACACCGGGGCGGGACTAATAACTACCCTTTCTGTTACTGTAACTAGTGCTGGAATAATGACTACCATCTTCCTAGATGAGCGTTGTGAAAGAATTATTGGATACTATGACTTTGGGGATTTTGTCTATGTAGGAACCGATGGTGCTGGAGTGTGGAGAAAGCATGTTCGATATGACCACACGTGGTATGACTATTCTACTGGTCTTACCAACTTAGTTGTGCCAGACCTTGCTATCTACAATGGTGTATTTGCTTGTGTGGACGGAAATGGAAAGTTGTGGACAAGATATTCTTCCGAAAGTGCTTGGATTCCCTTCACCACTGCAAATAGATTCATAGACGAAGAAGGAACAGTTTATGGTCTTACAGATGTTACTTGTATGGGATGTACTGTTACTAAAGATACCAGTCATGTCCTAGCTATTTTTAATCTTAATGACCAAGTTAATAGGTTAGAGGTAATGGGGCAAGAGATTTATCAGGTAGTAGGTGACCCTCGATGCTGGGTGTTAGACATGACCAGTCGCTCTACTTTTACTATAACTCAGATGCTGGTAGAAGATAACCCTAACGTTTATGGCATTGATATAGACGATAATGAAGAATACACTTATGTAACTGCTTTATATCAGTTTGGAGGCCCCGGTGGGGGTGGGGAATGGAAGACTTGGGTAAAGCCAAATGCAAACTGTCAGCGTCCTACAACCTATAATAGTATTTCAGGAATGATTTCTCCTGAAATTTATGACTGCAATCCGGTTACTACTGGACCTCAAGGTGTTGGTGATTATATGTGGTATGCAGAAGATAGAAACGATATAGTTAATAAAATACAGGTTGCTGGTTTAGCGTCTGCCAATGAGCAGTCAAAACATGTTTTAAGTGATAGGTATATGTTATATGCTTATTGGGACAACAGCATTGTGGGGGCATGGACTGTTACATACTTAATTGACTATCAATCTGGTCATATTGAACTCGAAGATAGTGTCGATGGTCTATTAAGTTTTGTAGATGATGAAGGACATACATGGACACGTATAGCACCCTCTAGGGCTTGTGTTTTTGTAGAGATGGATGATGAAGGAAATGGATTAGGGTATGCCTTTTGTGGAGTTCGTTATGGTGCTACATATGACGGAAATTCTTATTATAAAGATGCTATCACTAAGTATATATATAATCCAGCCACTCCTTCTATGAGTGCTGGTGCTCTTGTATGGAGTTCAGAGCCTTGGCTAGTATATATAAGCACCCCTTCCCATAATATGAGGTTTTTGTGTATAGAAACTACAGCAGGATTTGTTGGAGTATATGCTCCATCTGGTTCAGGACCGGACCATGGGGGTATTTGGACATCTTCTGGAGGAAGTTTTACTCTTACCACGCAAACAGGCACAAGAAATCTAGGAACAGGCTTAGCTTATGGAAAATCTAATGATACTGTATATGCTATTAAAACTTCCCCTACACTAGAAATAAAAACCCTTGATACAACCACTATTTTTTCTCATGCTACTGCTGACTATGTACAAATTGCTACTAATGAACTTGCTACAGTTTTAGTTACTTCCGATGGAAGTCCGGTTACTTACACTGTTATTGGTTTAGATGGGTCTTCGGCTAATGCTACTTTTAGTGCTCCTTTTTCAATTGGACAGTATGGAGACGATGGTGATGGAAGTTTTTATGTGAGAACTACTGTTGGTGGGGTAACTGGAATATATAAATATGACAAAGATTTTATAAGTGGCAGTTTATTTAGTACAAACACAAGTATCTACTCCCCAACTGTTTATGAAAATATCTTAATGACTGACTATGGGTCAAGATATCTTATTATGGAAGAAGGAAATGTCCTTGGAGAAACAGAAACACTCTATTGGCCTTATGGTTGTCTTAGACCAGCAGCTAGTGGTGGGTATGAAAGTGTGTATGATATTGGATATGTTCCAAGAGTAGATTGCTCACAGCCATCTCCAGTACTTCTTTGGGGAGACGGCCCTGTCCATGGTTGGATGTATGAATCTGATAATGGAGACGAAAACACTTTTAGTCTTATAGACCCGGGGTATACCACAGGATTCTTATACTTTGGACCCCGTACCTATGGTCAGGCAGCTTATAGTGGTGGTGGTGCTTTCAGTGGTGGTGGAGATGGTTATTACAGAAGAATCTTGTATCCACACGCTAACTCTGTTTGGAACTATGATGTAGAGAATGAGATTATGTGGGACCAAGGACATTATACTGATGACCCTGAAGAAGGTGAGTATCATGACTTCGGATATGAAGTAAAAGCTGTTGAGACCTCTAACTTCATGGATAATCAATTTATGTTTGTAGCCTGTTCTGGAGAAAGCGGACCACTTTTCTTTCAGAAGACGGGAAACCTTATTGGAGAGTATGAAGACCTTATATGGAATGAATATTCTGTTGGACTTCCTAGTGGAGCACTAGGACAAATCTTAACTATTAGATTAGATGATAGGAACTAACTATGCCTTTATTTGAACAACAATTTTTTGAGTACTTAAGAAGACCTACCATGAATACCTCAGGTTTCCCTTTGGTTCTTGGTGGAGTCCCTACTTCTGGAGGTGGTGGTGGAGGTCCTGCTGGTGGTTATATAGGATATCTTCCACAGTATAGAGTTACATTTGACTTTCTAGAAGATGACACTACTTGGGAAATTCCCACAGTAAGTGCTAGCCTCTATGATAATCTAAATAGAATAAGGTATAGAATCCGTGGTCTAGAGGAGTCAGTTGCTTCTGGTGTCCCGGGACACATTATCTATGACGAAGGTGACGCTCTTATACAAAGAAGTAAGCTTGTCTTTCTTGGAGACTTGATTACAGTTACAGATAATGAAGCAAATGATTCAACCGATGTTAATATACTCCCACCTAGCGGTGGTATTGATGGACATGTCATAGAAGATAACGGAACTCCCATGACTCAACGTGCCAACTTGAACTTTACTGGCACTGGTGTAACTGTTACAGATGATGATGGCAATGATGCTACTATAATTGATATCACAGTAAGTGGTGGTGGTGGAGGACATACTATAGAAGACGAGGGTGTCCCTCTTACACAAAGAGTTTCTCTTAACTTTGTTGGTGATGGTGTAACTGTTACAGATGATGGAGTTGATACTACTATTGTAACAATTCCAGCTGTTGTTTTTAGTGGTGACACTACTCCGGTAACTTTAGATACAGATGCAGATACTCTACTCAGCCTGTCTACTCAAGAACTTGGACTAGATATACAAGGTGCTAATGAGATTTTTGCTGGACCAGAAACTGGTGCGGATGCTGTTCCTACCTTTCGTCCTTTAGTAGCAGCTGATTTAGGTTCCGGAACACCTACTGGAAGTAAGTATCTTCGTGATGACCTTACTTGGGAACTACCCGCAACAACTTCTGGTGGTGGTGGGGGACATGAAATTCAAGATGAAGGAAATCCCCTAACTCAAAGAACCATTTTAAACTTTGTTGGGGATGGGGTTACAGTAACAGACGATGCTGGTAATGACGCTACTGTTGTTACAATTAGTGGTGGCAGTGAAGGTGGTGGTCATACCATACAAGAAGAAGGCACTCCTCTAACTCAAAGGGCTAACCTTAACTTTGTAGGCGATTTTGTTACTGCTACCGATGACTCTGGAAATGATGCTACTATTGTTACAGTTAATGACACTCGTTGGAATGATATCAATAGATATGGCTTTGTAGACAACACAGAAACTACTCTTACCTTTGATGATGGAACCTACACATTATCTCTCACAATGAATGGTTCAGAGTGGAGTTATTTCTATGATGGAACTTTATGTACCATCTCAGAATCGAAAGAAAAAGTTCTGACTGGGGAGCCACCTAATAAAGCCACTTACTATATCTATATGGATACAACAGATGGCACACTGAAAGAAATGACTAGTCCATGGACTCTTGAAGATGATAAGATTCCTGTGGCAATAGTTATTTGGGACGACACACTTACACCCAAGTATCACTTGATGGATGAGCGTCATACGGCTTCTATAGACAGAATGGTTCATACATATCTGCATCATGTTATGGGAACTAGATTGTATACTGGGGACATTCCAACAGGATACACTATTAATACAGATACTGATGCTGCTTTAACTTATGGTATTCCGGAAGCAGAAATCTATGATGAAGACCTAGACTGGATTCTTTCAGAGTTGGTTGAGCCCAATGGAGTAGACCTAGCTTATGACATCTTCTATAGGGATGGAGCTACTACTTATGTGTGGGAACGCTCTGCACTCCCATTTAGCTATACTCCTGCTGGATATATCAATTGGGATAGTGCTGGAACCCTTACAGAAGGACAAAATAATAAATACTATAATTACTATCTGATTTATACTAATATTCAGGGGAATGCTCGCTTTGTACTTCTTCCCGGTAGAGGACAATTCAATACTGCAGCTTTAGCATATGCTGAAGACCCTAAAACATTTAACTACACAGGATTCCCAATTGCTGAAACTGTGTTGATGTATCAGTTTACATATCATGCATCCGCTAGTTATAGTACAACTGGTCAGGTAGAACAGACTCGTATTCCTCAAAGAATAGCAACCGCTATTTCTGTGGCAACTACCTCTCCGAGCTTTATCCCGGGTCATGTAGTTTTGGACGAAAGCCTTCTTGTTATGCCACAAAGAGGTTCCGTTGCTTTTAGTGGTGCTGGAACTGTTACTGTAGATGTTTCTGATAACTCTGTAGATAACTACACCCTAGTAACTATTAGTGGCAGTGAGGGCACTGGTGGGGTAAGTGGAACTGGAGAAGCAGATAGAATTACTGTTTGGCAAGATGCAACAACCATAACTGAAAGTGACCACTTGCAAGTAGACACAGTTCATGATATAATTAGGCTTGGAGACCAAATAAGGCCCTCTATTTATGGAACTGGAATTCGAGTAGTTGGTTCTGACCAGACTACAGATAAGGCAGCTTATTTCAGTCTTAGAACTTATGATGACAGTGCTGCCTGTGATAATGAGTTTGGAATGTGGAGGTCTAGAGGAACTAGTGCTTCTCCTTCACCTCTAGAGGATGATGATTGTGTTGGTAGAGTAATCTATCTAGGGCAACACGGAAGTGGTGGATATGACTATGCTATGGGGGTATCTATTGGAGCCTATGCAGCAGAAAATCTAACCACAGACAATAGGGGAATGGAACTTAAAATTAATGTTACTACGGCTGGTCAGTCTTCTCAGCTGGATAAAGAATATCTCTTTAGAGATGGTAACTTAACTATTGATAATAGGCTTTATGCTGGAGATGATGGTTCTATAGTTGCACCTACTTTTATTAGTGTTGATGATGGTAGCATAGTTTTAGATGGAGCGGATGATAGTATAACCACCCCCGGTCCAATTATAGGAGCAACATTTCATGGGGACATGTATCATGATAGAAATATCTACATTGATTGGAATAAATTTGTAATCATTGCTGACCATTTTGAATTAGAAGAAGATGTTGTTCTTGAGATTGAAGATGGTGGAATCTTGGAGGTAACATAATGTCAGAAGTATTATTTACAACTGTTTCTAGTAAACCATATGCACCAGCTGCGGGAAAAAGAAAGATATATGCTAAAGCAGATGGAATCTATGAACAAGACTCTGCTGGAATAGAGTATTTACTTGGTTCGTATGTTTCAGGCAGCTGGTATTCCGATGTTGCAAATACATGGTCATATTCTTCTGCAGACGCACCAACATTTATTATTTCAATAAATGCGGATATGACTTCAATTCTGTGCCCCGGCATGAGAATAAAACTCACCCAGACTACGGAAAAATATTTTATTGTAACAGCTGTGGGTGCTTATAGTGGTGGGGCAACACTGGTTACAGTTTATGGTGGCACAGACTATACTTTAACAGCAGCTGCTATAACTTACCCTTACTACTCTAACGTGAAAGCACCTCTAGGCTTTTCACTCGACCCATCAAAATGGACTGTAGAAACATCAGATACTACTGACACAGACCAAGCAGCTCCGGGAACAAATACATGGTATAATGTAGTCTCTGGATTAAATATTTCCATTCCAATAGGACTTTGGAGAGTATATTATTCACTGGCTTTAAGAGGTTCCATGCTAACTAGCACCGCTGTAAGGGCCAGAGTAACACTGTCTACGGCTAATAACTCAGAAAGTGATGCTGATATGACTGCCTATGTTGGTATTGGGGGTGCAAGTGGGACTCTAGTTAATGTAGTTACAGTGTCAAGAGAAAAAATTTATTCCTTAGCTGCAAAAGCAACATACTATCCAAATGTGTCTTTAAATACAGCTTCTGGAGAATTGGTTGGGTTTAGAGGCTCACTATCAAAATCTATTGTAAGAGCGGAGTGTGTATATCTATGAGTAAACTAGTTTTTACGGAGGCAACTGCTCCCGGAGCTTCAGCATCAGGAAAGGTTGCTATGTATGCTAAGACAGATGGAAGAGTCTACACTAAAGATGATGCTGGAGTAGAACATCTCCTAAGTCAAGACCAGTTTGGAGTGAGTTTTACGGTTGGGGACGGGGTAAATGTAGTGACTACAGGATATAAAGGAGCAATTCAAATCCCATACGATTGTACTATTACCGAAGTAAGTCTTGTAGCTGATGTATCTGGAAGCGCAGTAGTAGACATATGGAAAGACACTATTGCCAACTATCCTCCGACAGATGCCGACTCTATTACTTCCGCAACCCCACCAACACTGGCCTCAGAAATTTATTCTGTTGATAGCACTTTGTCTGGGTGGGATGTAGATATTACTAGCAAAGACTTTTTAGGGTTTAACATTGATAGTTGTAGCACTTGTAAATTATTAACACTCTCCATAATTGGGAAAAAAGCCTAATGGGACAAGTAACCTATTTATCAGCAGAGGAGTTGTCCAGTTTTAATTCCGAAACCACCAGAACATTAACTGTTCCAGATGAAGAAAACGTGCAGCTATTGTTATATATTTGTGCTTATAAGGTTGCTGACAACTGCAGTATCAGTCCAAAATGTGATGGAAACTCTATGCCGTGGGAAGTTGCATTTGGTGATAATATTGGAGCGGATGACTATTATTACAGCGTGCATAGTTATTATCCATTAACTCCAAATGACGAAATAGATATTACATTTACTAGTAGCGTGCTTACTAATGGATATAACATTCCAGTGTGGGTATCTAATGCTGGTAAAGACTCTACGGGCTATGGAGTACTATGTTCATCACAGGCACAAGATAGCTTTAATCCAAGTTCCCCATATGATTTCGACTTAGTGTTGGAAGGTAGAAGTACTGATATATGTGTTGGAATAGGAGCGACCGATGCTTTTGGTCGCACTATGACTATTGATTCCGATGGCACACTGATTAGTACAGTGAGTATTGGGGGCAGCATATTTTATGCCTTCTATGAGCCTTCTGTGGAAGACATCACAACAATCGAAGGTCATCTTAGTGGAGCACCGGGAGCTAATATTAACCTCCTTAGAGCAGTATCAGTTCTTTGTCCAAGAGAGCCCGTCTCAAAAGGTCTTATATTTTAATTTATGTGAGGAAAAATGAGTTATATAAAATTTACAGAAACAGTTACACCAGACACCCCCTCGGCTGGTAAAATACTTTTTTATGGAAAAAGTGATGGGAAGATATATTTTATGGGGGATGATGGTATAGAGATAGCTATCTCTAATTCTGATGCCTCTAAAATTCAGGGATTTGATATCTCTGCTACAGACCCTTCTGATGGGGATGGTTTAATTTACGATGGTACAGCAGGAGAGTATGTTCCACACACATTCCTAAGTGTTATTGGAGGAGATGGCAGTGATGGCAATGTTAATATCGCTGCAGGAACAACTACTCTTGCTAGAGATATGATGTATGATACTCTTACCTTAGCTGATACTGCTAGACTTAACACTGCTAATTTTAGAGTATTTGCCAATAAAATAGTAGGTCCTGCTTCTGGTATGGCTTATATTTCCTGTAATGGGGCTACTGGTGGTAATGGAGGAAACGCAAATCTAAACACTGCTGGAGCAGCTGGTGCTGCAGGGGCTGCCATTGTTGCTGGGTCTATGCCAGCAGGACTTATTGGTACTGCAGGAAAGATTGGTGCGGCTGGAAGGTCAGCTTCTACTGGTAATGGTACTGCGGGTGGTGCCGGAGTAGCTGGAACAGCAGCAACAACTATTGCCGGGGTTCAAGGCGGTTCTGGTGTTAGTAATGCTGCAGGAAAGGGGGGAAATGCTGGAGCATATACGGGTGGTTCTGGTGGAGCAGGTGCTGCTGGTGGGGCAATAACAGCTTTAACAGCAGTTCAAGGTTCTATAAAGAATATTGTCTCAGTATTAAAAATACAGACAAATGCACAAACTGTGACAACCTTCAATATTAATTCTTCTTCTGGAAGTGGTGGTTCTGGTGGTGCTGGAGCTACTGCAAATGCAACTGGTACTTCTGGAGGTGGTGGTGGTTCTGGTGGAACAGGCAGCACTGGTGGATACTGTGTTGTGGTTGCTAAACAGATTGTTAATGGCACACAGATAACAATTGAATCTATGGGTGGAACTGGCGGTAATGGTGGGAATGGTGGAAATGCTGGTGCTACTGGTAATAATGGGGGTGGTCAAGGTGGTTCTGGTGGAACCGGAGGAAGTGGAGGACTTGCTTGCTTAATTTACAGTTTTGCAGATGTAGTTCCCACAGTAAGCGCCTCTGGAGGAACTGGAGGAGCAAAAGGATTACTAGGAAATGGTACGGGTTCTGGTTTTCCCGGAACAGATGGCACAGATGGCAATGATGGGGTTGCTGGAATAGCCTTGACATTTAAAATATAATGTATTACAATTAAGTAGGAGGATAGAGATATGGGTATTAGTGGTGTTGGTTTTTATGTAGTTGCACTGTCAGGTATCATGGCTTTTGCTTCAGGAGTTCTTCTAGTAGAAAGAACCATGATAACTAGAGATTACGCTCTATTGGCTAGAGCTATCCCTAGGTTCTATCTGGCAGTAGCCTGTCTTTTATATGTGTCTTTTCCAACAGACCTAGACATGACAATTATTGGGATGGGAGTATTTTTACTTCTATTTGCAGATACAGTTGTGGGGATTCTTTTTCTTGCTGGTAAGAAATATCGTGATGAAGCTGTTACTAATCAGATGATAGACTTACTAGAAAAAACTCATAACAAATATGCAGCTATCTTAGATAACTGTCAGGTGGGATTTTTCATTATTGACTTGCGTGGGAGAATAGAGTATGTAAACAATGCTTTCCTTAGATTGATTGGAAACAGCAAAGAAAATTCAATTAATCAGAACATTTTTGATTATCTTCCAGAAGGAACAAAGAAAGTAGTTCAAGAAAAGATGAAAGAAAAAGCTGCTGGAAATGCACAAGTAACTTGCTATGAAACGGTTATAAAAACAAAAGACGGAAGGATGATTCCCGTAAGGGTTGCTAGCTACCCAACTAAGAATGGACATGATACAATTACCGGAAGCATTGTTCCGATTAATTCAGAGGATTATGATTGTATTATACCTCCAACAGGGAGGTAGAAATGGAACCTTCTATTATTGTAGCAATCCTATCGTTGTTAGGAGTAATAACTCTTGGCAGTCTACAATTCACCGTATGGAAAAGTCAAGCGAAAGTAAATGCTAAAACAGAAAAGAAGTTAGAAGTAGATGTTGCTTCTGTGTTGATTGACAGAGCCATGTCCCTCAACAAAGAAGAGTATGCTACTCTAAAAGACGTAAATGAAAAGTTGAGAACAGAGATAGATTCATTGACCACACAACTTGAAAAAGTACAGGGAGCACTCGATGAGTGTGAGAGTTCAAAAAGAAAGGAGGGAAAATGAATCCACAGGAAGTAGCAACACTATTAAGTCATACAGAAGTTCAATGGGCCATTTCATCTTTGATGGGATTTATAGTATTTGTTATTATTATGGGAATTGCAAGGCTTCTAAAAATACAGTGTGGTTTTCTTATATATGCAATAGCTTTTGGTGTAGCGTGCTACTTTATCTTTCTTACTTTGACCGGACTGCACTACATAGTGGATTGGAACTCATTAACTCCATTCCCAGCATACACACATGAATTAAATTCGTAAAGGAGAATTAGATGGAAAAAAGAACGGAATATTGTGACATATCTTTCTGGCAAGGAAACATTGATTGGGACCTTATGGACCCACTAATTCACGGGTTCATTATCAAAACAACAGAAGCAAACTATGTAGATAAAATGTTCCCTGTCTACAGGAAGGGGTGTAATGATAATGGGAAAGAATATGGGGTCTATCATTTCTTTAGATTTTATATCCCGGGTACTACTACTAAACTTTCGGGGGCTAAACAGGCAGAAAACGTTGTGAGAGTTCTAGGGGATGAATTACCACAACTTCCTATCTGCTTAGACCTTGAAACGCTTAGTGGTGCAAACGCAGGAGCCGTTGCTGATGAGTGTAGGGCTTTTTGTGAACGTATTACACAATTGACAAAACGTACGCCAATGATATATACATCCTCAGGCTTTATGGGAAACTTCTATGCGTTCCAATCAAAGATTGAGTGGATGAAAAACTACCCGCTCTGGCTGGCATCTTATCCATGGGAAAAGTTACCGGACTATATCAATAACTTTACTGTATATAGAGAACGGGCTGTTTCGGGGACTTATGTGCCTAAAGCTCCTTACCCTTGGACACATTGGGACTTGTGGCAGTGGACGGGGCATGGTCGTGCGACTGGTTTACGGGGTGATGTGGATATGAATGTAGCCTCTGAGGAACTAGCTCAAGTTCCTGAGACTCCTCCACCTCCCCCACCACCTCCTCCCCCTCCTCCTCCACCCCCATCAGAGCACGTCTATGTAGTAACAGCTCAATTAGGGCTAAGAGTAAGAAGTGCGCCTAATCTTTCTGGTACTATCATCAATGTGCTTCCCTATGGGACTAAGACGGATATCTATAAGATTGAATCA
>Ga0209492_1000092_pt1 | contig 28158 bp, 39 predicted proteins | sample PPLLak12cMay2015_FD_187253 | JGI IMG/M metagenome (GOLD analysis project Ga0209492, IMG submission 187253) | Freshwater sediment microbial communities from Prairie Pothole Lake near Jamestown, North Dakota, USA - PPLs Lake P7 Core (1) Depth... | ecosystem: Environmental > Aquatic > Freshwater >... | reverse complement strand
TTAATCTAAATAGAGATAAAGGACTGGGGAGTATGACCTTAAGGGTCTGGGGGCTATACGTTCCGTTCGCGCGACTGAGGGACTGGGGTAGTGGGTAAGTATAAAGTATTAGTAATCAAATAGTTATATCTTATACTCTAATAGTCTGGTAGGGTCTTCCTCTCTTTCTGCATATTGACTTATTCTAGCAGAGAGGTCTTCATGGAACTCTTTTGGTATACCTCTGAGTGTATAAGGGAACCACTTCTCCAGGAACGAAAGGTCTAATCCTTTATACTCTTGTAGCTCTGGTATATCGAATCCATACTTATTCATAGCATGTATAAGTCCTGAAGCCTGCTTAAGTGGTCTCTTAGTTATATAGGTCATTATCTCTTTAGAATCTTTATAGGGTATAAGCTCTCCTTTAAGCATACTTTTTCTAAAGCATTTGTAGCAGTTGTTACATCCTTGTCCTCTGGACCCTCTCATACATGGCTGTGTAAATAGTCCTTCTGCTGTTACTATCTTTGTAGTAAGAGCTTCAGAGCATAGAGTAATAGGAAGATATAGAGGAAGGCCTGCTCTTTCGAATAGGCCAAAGAAGGTCTTATAGTGTTCCGTATTAGGCCAGTCCTGGTAGTATTGTCCAGAGTGTATCCAGGAGTTCTCTATTAGTCTACCCTGAGAGAGGTAGCCTAATCCTAGTTCATCAGCCATAAGAACTATTCCTGCGAAAAAGGAATAGTCATTCATGAACCCAGGTCTTAATCCTCTTAGTTGTCTGAGGTCTTCAAACGTAGAAGGAATCCTTATTATACCTCTCCGGAATCTCTTTATAGTTGTGTCTTCGAAAACATCTGCACAGAAAGTCTGGTTATCTGGTTTATATACTGTTTTAGTTGTTGCTAATCTTAAATGGTGGAAAGGAATAGTTCTATCTTCAGGTAAGAGGAAAGCCATAGAGGCAGAATCTGTTCCTCCAGAATAGGCCATACCTATATTGCTACCTGTTGGCGTTCTGGTATACTCATGATTATAAATATCCCTATTCAGGGGGTAGAATAGAAGGGTAAGGCATAGTATTTTAAGGTCCTCACTTACCTCTTTTATACTAAATCCAGGAGGCATTCTAAACCATGTTGTAGCTCCTTTATGAGTTATAAACAGGTCCTGTTTATCCTGAACGAAAGTGTTAGGACTTAAGAGGTATTTCATAAGTTGTATATGTTATTAATAGAAACCTGCTTATATCCTATATCCTTAAAGTAGGATTTATAAATATCTCTATGGGTCTTAAACTGACCATTCTTTATAATCTGAGTTATATAGGCGAAGGCATTAGTGGATATAGAGGCATCGAAGTTCCAGAAGTATTTCCATGCATCCTCTACTCCGCCCATTATACAGTCCTCTCTATCTTGCTGGGAGAAGTTAAACTTATTTGCTAATCCATTGCTCATCTTAAAGAACATCCCCATAAGTTCTGCAGTAGCGCATGAGGAGTCCTTGGATTTTATTATCTCTAAATAGAGCTCTTTATTTTTAACGTAGTGTAAAGCCATATATCTTATAATAAAAACCCTCTCCTGAGATTTCAGGAGAGGGAAAAAAAACATAATTCCGAAAGAGCCTCCAAAGATAAAAGGAAGCATAGTATATATCCTACTCCAGATTTACTCTTCCGTAAGGTAATAACTCATTATGCTCCTTCTCCCACTGGTCGGCATACATAATCTTATATCCTATCTTTTCCCTACTCTTTTTAGGAACCTTCTCTATTCTATTCATGCATAAGTCTGTTACTATATTCTGACCTATATGTAAATATCTAGAGGCATCTGCTACAGAAAGGGCTAATAGTTCTGGTTCTAAGTTTTCAGGATTAAGGAAAACTACTCTCTTGTTTCTCCTATAATCCATTTCTGGTTCCTGTTGTTTCATAGTTCTACTTCTTTATAGGTGTTAGTTACTTTATCCAAATAAGGGTTTTCTAGGCCAAAAGCTATTCCCTTATTCATATTCTTTATGACGTTAGCATAGTGTTTTCTTAGGGGGGACTGGAGTCCTGTTTTTGGAGATATAGTAAGATTATGGTCATGAAGTCTTCTCTCGAATAAGACCTCATTTATCTTCATAGTCTTAAGTATACCTGTTCTCTCTATGCGATATAGTATTTCAGAATCCGCTCCACATAGCCATGGCATATACCCTCCTACAACATCGAAGACCCTACGCTTAAAGTAAGAGCACCCCTGACCATACATAACGTCTTTTTGTAAATAGGGCTCAGCAGGTTCTCCATTATTATGGAAGTTATGGTAAAAATATCTCACTAAGTCATATCCATCCTTCTCGTCCATAATCCTTTCGACCATAGTAGTCCTCATTATGTCATCTGCATCGAATCTAATAAACTGATTATACTTATATAGGTCTATAAGAGTGTTCATAGTTATAAAGGTCCCCTTATTAGAGTCCATCATAAAAACTCTTATATTCCTAAATCCCCTCCTAAGCATTATTTCTTGTATAGCAGTTAGAGTAGGCTCACATCCATCTACTCCTATTAAGACCTCATAGTTATCGTTGTCCTTAAAATAGGTCTGTGTCTCTATAGAATATAAACATCTATCTATAAAGTCCTGCGCCTGAAAAGCCGTTATTAAAATAGATATACCTTCTTTCATGATTATTTTTCGATATATTCAAACTTATATCCTCTCCAGATTTTTCCTGCTATAATAGCATCTCTTATTTTCACCTGATTTGTTCTAAAGTATTTAGCCGCATCTGTTGTTGTTCGGAATAGTATCTTATCCCCTTCATCTATTCCTATAGCTCTTACAGGTAGTGATTTATTAGCTCTTATTTCATCCTTACGAATCCATCTAAGATTATCTAATCTATTATTCTTCTTATTTCTATCCAAATGGGTTATGACATGTTCACTAAAAGGTCTGGGTCTAGGAACTCCCCATGCTTCCATAACGAGTTGGTGGATTAAGACAGTAGCTCTCTTTCCATCCTCCTTAGTTAGATTTACAACGTCATAATCGTAAGCATGATTTATTTCCTGAAGTCTTATAGGTTCTTCCCCTTTATAACTCCATACCTCTCCATCTATGGTTACTCCATATCCAGGAAAGTATTTTAAGTTTCTAATCTCGTTCATTTTGGATTTTTATTAAAGTCTTCTACATCTATTTTCCAGTTCCTATTAACTACTTCTAAATCTAATTCTGAACCTGTAGCTTCTCTAGCCGAGTGGCTATTATGACAGGGAGCGCATAGGGCTTCTAGGTTATTAGGGTCTAATCGTCCTTCCGGGAAATAGGCTAAATCCACTCTATGGTGTATTTCAGTTGCTGGAGTTATTCTATCCTTTTTAAGGCATCTCTCGCATAGTGGATTCTTAGAGAGAATATACTGTCTAAGCATAAGCCATTCTGTAGAGCGATAAAAATCTGCTCTACCCTCTTTAGTCCTAACGTCTATGTTCTTCTTCATAATCGAGGGAACTTCCATAATCCTTATAAAAACGAATAAGCCCTGCTTTCCCCCCTATAAGGAAAGAACAGAAACTTAAAAAAGATATAAATAGGAATATAATTAATCCAAAAAACCAGTTAAGAATAACCGCTCCTACAGCATCTATAACTTGTAAAAAGGATTTAAGTAGTTTTTTCATATTTAAGCCATTTATCTATATATTATGGAAAAGTTTAAGAAAGTTCTAGAAAAGCAGGTTAGAGCTTATGAGAAGGCCAATGGGCCGGAAAGTAAATCCTATTTTGGAGTATGTAAAAGTAAGCCAAAAAATAAGGGGACCGCTGAAACCAATAAAACAGCAGTCCCCCATGAGAAAAGAAACGCAGACCTAAAATAAGGGAATAGAACCTCCCCTTCTAATATCTAAGAGTATCTTCTGAAAGTGTAGTAGCTCGTCAGTAGCTTTAGAGTGGTAGTCTGCTACCCATACCTCTATAGCTTTGTTTATAGCTATGTCATCTGCTCTTGCATTAAGAAGTTTATGAACCCATACGGAATCTGAAACTATAGCACCAAAAGGCCTTGTAGAGCTATACGAGAAATGGAGTTCCTTTATATAGTCATTAGGACCAAAGTCATTCCATCCTTTCTCAGTATAGAGTATGGGTTTAGTAAACCACTTAAAGCTGTTGCTGTCAGGGTCATAGAGCATATGGGACTTGGCGAACGGAGACCTATTCTTAATAAGCCAGTTAAAGGTTCCATGGAAGTAAGCTTCATTCTTATCCCTAAGAAGTTTAATCGTATGGAGTAAGGTCTTTACTCCTAATTCATCTCTTTCTAAAACATTCATTATACGTAGTTGTTAAGGTTATTATTCTTTCTTCTCTTAATATCCTTCATAGTAAGTATGGATTATTCTTAAATAAGTTCTATCCCTTCTTGTTAAAGCTATGTTAAGAACGTTAAGGAAACGTTAATTAACGAGACTTTAACTTTTTTAACGAAATCTTAACGAAACTCAAAACATACATAAGTAGAGGGCTTTACCTGAGACGTAGGAGAAACTCTGTTTCTCCGAAGTCGAAGGCTGGACAACGTCGAGACGGCTTCAGAGCTCGTCTCTGAAACGTTATCGAGACGTTGGACAACTAAACTTAGACTCTGAGGCAGAACGGGAAGAAGTTCTTTATTCATAACCATATCTCCTTAAAAAAGACCTTCACCAGATTTAATAATAGAATCCAGTTGTGAAGAGGATTCCTTATTAGTTTCCCTCTCCTCTAGCTCGCCATATAGGAACTCCATTATATCTCCTTCGAGACCTTCATCGTTTATCTCTCCTTCGGAGTCCTTTACGTAGTTAATAAAGCCTAAGGCTCTTTCCAATAATTCTACTGCTTTTTTCATAGTTCTTTTTTTTTATATTTATACTCATTATAAATCCATTAGATTTATCCCCCTATTAGTCCATTAGGGAATATATCTCGTCATCATCAAATCTTAGCTTATCGTAAGCAGCGGCCTGCTTCTCTATCTTAGCATAGTTCTTACGGATATAGTCTACATCAGTGGAGAAGCATTCCATACCCATCCATGAGCAGAACATAAGAACCAGAAGAGCTTTATAGACTGTAAGACTATCTACCAGGGTCTCCCCGTCATACGCGTGAAGTAATATGACTTCTCCCTTCTCCCTGTTTCTGGGAAAGAGGTAGCCATTCTTAGTGAAGGACCTATGCTGCATAGTCATCATAATATGGTCTACAGCCATAGAGAGACCTTCCCACTCCTGAGAATCCCTAAAGGCCATAATATGTATTGGGTAAAGAACTTTACCCATAAGCGGGCTGTTCATGAGTTCATGAGGACTAGGAAATAGTTCCAGAACTCTCTTTGCGTTTTCTACGGTTTTCTGTTTCATTTCTGTATTATGTTAATTATGTAGTCCAAATATAATAAATCCATTCTACATACAGACGAAATAAATCGTTAAGGATTCGTTAAAATCGTTAAGGATTCGTTAAGATTTATCGCAGTCTCTTTCTCCAGTATAGAGAAAAGTATAATTAAGAGTCTGGACCATGACATGGCCGTCATCCACCATCCTCATGTAGTCCCTGAGCTCCTCTATCTCCATAGCGGACTGAGCCCAGACTTCAACATCAGGGAACTCCTTGTCTCTCTCCGTAATAAATCTATTCACCCACTTCTTCCCGTTCTTAAGCGGTTCATGGCTACCCCATATAGGATATACGCCGGCCTTCTGTAAGACCTTTTCGAGTTCTTTTACATCACGCATACATTCTGCGCGGAACCTGTAATCGTAGTGTTTCATCTTTTTCATCTCGTTATTTTTTATTATTTTTATAAATAAGTTCCAAATATGTTCCTATTAAAAGTCCCATAAAAACTCCCCTTTTACCTTCAGAGCTTACGTCCACCATTATGCATGGCTTAATATCTCTATCCTCCAGAGCATGCATCCTTTGGGCTAAAGTCCAGTCTGCGGGGTATTCCACTACAGCCATTAAGACTGCTCCTTTAGGAATAGTTAGAGGAAGCCCTCCTATAGAGGCTTTAAGGACTGGGAAAAGTCCTTCATCTAGTTTATCTCCCCATAGTTTCTTTGTTGTCCAGAAAAAATCTTTTTTGTATTCCATTTTATTATATAATTAAATCGTTAAGGAATCGTTAAGGGAATAGGCTCTCACCCATTCCCTAGAACTTATTTACTTAGAGTAATCCATTAATATAGCAGCTCCATTTCCTGCTGTTCCATTTATAAGAGCGCCGAACCATGACCAGAAGAACCTTTCTGCTATAGGATTATGAGCATAATAGTAAGCAGGAGTCTCTTTGTTAATCCCATCGCTTACGACTACTACTAAGCATTTGTCCTGATTCTTACGAATCCATTTCTTATATTGGGATTTGGTTAAGCCCTTCAATAAGTGTATGGGCCTTGTAGCATCGCCGTCTATGTCTTCTCCCCTATCGGAGATTCTGCTTATCATATTCTTCTGCGGCTGAAAGAGAATGTCATAAAATCTTGTTTCCATTTTGTTATTCTTTTATTGGTTATACAGAGTAAATATAAACATTCCTACTCACATGGCAACGAAATAAATCGTTAAAAATCGTTAGGAACGTTAAGGAATCGTTAAGGAATCTATTCTACGATTCTCTATACCTAATCCTTTCTCATGGATATATAGTAAGCAAATAAAGCCATATTTGTAATTATTTTATTTCTCGTTGAAGGTCTTCCCGCCATGGAAGACCTTCTCTATTAGTCCCTCTATATCTTATTCGTATACGCCTATACGTAGCGTATACTAAACGATATACCTTCACCCTTACTTACCCACTACCCCAGTCCCTCAGTCGCGCGAACGGAACGTATAGCCCCCAGACCCTTAAGGTCATACTCCCCAGTCCTTTATCTCTATTTAGATTAAGTATAGACAGTAAGAACCCCAGGGAGGTCCCATGAGCTCTACATACTAAAGGGGTGGAGAAAACGATAAGAATCGCGAGCCGCCCGTGAGCGCCGGAAAAAAAAACTCACCACTAGAGGGCTTTCGGGCCGACTCCCCTGAAGGAACATGAGACGGTCTTCGGGTATACTTAAACCTATTGTTCGGGCCTTATTTAGAAAGATTCTAAATAGTAGGACTCTATGACTCTAGTCTCACTTACGAGGGCTGTGGAAATAAGGGTCCTGTTCGCGCGAAAAACCCCTCTATAGCTTTGGAGTCCTAGAGGGGTTTACATGAAACAACTACTTCTTACATAGCCTACAGAACTTCGGCCATATGTAATCTAAAAGTTTCTTAACGATATATCCAGTTAAGGCTCCTATTGCTGCTACTAATATAGTTTCTAAAACTATTCCGCTATGAGTAATCGTTGAACTTGTGACCTCGGGAACTTTGGTTATAGCTCCTAGTGTTCCGCCTCCTACAGGAAACGAAAAGTTGTATATCTTATCTAGCATACTCTTCATCTTACTTTATATTATTGAGTCTTTTAAGTTAAATCTGTCCTGAACGACAGTGTGTCTTTGAGCTGTATTATCTATTATGACCTCATAAACATAATCGCCTGCTGCTATATCCAGGTCTTCTGAAGACATTTTGAATAGGAAAGAACCTGCAGAAGCATCCTTTGTAATATAAGACTTAGCTACATCTATTGGGTTTCCCGGTCTAATAGGGTATTTCTTCATATAGAGGGAAGCGTCATAATCTGTTATATCCATCAGATTTCCAGAAGCATCGTAAACGACTACTAGAACGTCCTTGGTGTTCCCCTGAAAGCCTTCTAGTTTATTGTTGTATAAGTTATAAGTTCCCATATACTCTATTTATTTATATTCCCTGATTATATATTTGGCTAACCTGTGAAGCAGGTAGAGGGTATCCAAAAATCTTAACCTCATCTAAGTATCCCCAGAAGCCATTTCTTATAATAAATCCCTGGTCTATCCATTCTGCTCCTAAATATGTAGAATCGAATCCAGTTATTAAATAGTCTGTTACTGGGTCAGCAGTATACGTAAGAGCTCCATCTAGATATACCTTAGAGACTTTTGTAATAGAATTATAGGTATGGATTATATTATGCCATGTGTCGTCTCCTACTACTGAACTATCACTTGTCCATCCCCACCACCAGTCTCCCCCCCATACCTCTATTCTTCTTGCGAAAACCTTTCCATCACTATCTATACCTATATCTATTCCCACCTCTCCATTTCCATGGTTAGAGAAGACCATAGCTCCACCCCTATAACTTACAGGAAGGTGAGGAGCTTTGAACCATACTGAATTAGACCATCCAGGCTCTCTATTATATAGATTTGTAGTATTATTAGTGCTAAGAACTATATTTTGTATAACTGCTCCCTTATCATTAATTAAGAATATACATGAGGAGTCTACAGAAGCTACATCATAGTAATAGTAGTCTGTAGGGATTGGAGGGTATGCATATCCTACTGAAGCTTCTAGATTATACGTTCCAGAAGAAGAATCCAATAGATTATTCTCGAACTTCCACCATGAATCTAGGGAGAGATTATAATAGCCATATGAAGTATCCATGACCATAGTCTCATTGTTAAAGACTATAGAAACATCTGCATATGGAACGCTTACATCTGAATTAGCTGTAAGAACCACTTCATAAGTCCCATATGTTCCTGAAGTTCTACTGGCTGTAATCCAGTCTGGAGTATATAGATTCCACTCCTCTGTTCTACCCTCTATTGTTAATATCATAGAGGAGTCATAATTAGTAAATGAATAAGTTGAAGGGTTAATAGAGTTTCCAGCAGTATATCCTTCGAAAACTGTTTGAAGCAGAGAAAATCTATCTTGAACAATGGTTATTCTTAATCCAGCAGTGTCAGTAATAAGAATCTCATATAAGTAATCTCCAATAGATATATCTGTAATAAAAGGATATAGGTGGAAGCAGAACATTTTCTTATCCAGGTCCTTACTATAATATCCTATTGAAATATCTAAATCTGCTGAACTAGAAATAGGAAACTTCTTTGCATAGAAATAAGCGCTTAAGTCAGCTATAGAAGTTACGGAGCCTGAAGCATCATTAAGAAAGACATTAACTATCTTATCCTTTGCCCTCCATTCCACTATTCTATTGTTTATGCCTACAGGAAGAAGCCCCATATTTTCATTTCTTTTATATTAAGTCAGCTGTTAAGCCCTGCATTATTTCATCTAGCTTTTTCATTCTTTCATAACTTCCTATTTCTTCTCCTAAATAACTAGCCCCTTTAAGAGGAGGATATATCATAGCTCTTATAAATCTTTCCTTTTTTTCATCGCCCCATGTAGGGTCTATATTTCCATCATAAGGACAGCCTCTTTTATTATAGCTACCTCCAGTTTCCTGTTTTTTTCCTTTATACTCATTAAGAACATGATTAAAAGCTTTTTGAAAGTCTTTTAGGGCCTCGAACATAACTCTATAATAAAGTGTTATTTGAGTATCGAAGTCCTCTACTTTTATTGAATCCCGAAGTATTATATTCCCGCCATCTATATCTGGAGTTAAATAGTGAAAAGAATAGCCAACGAACTTCTCCCCCTCTATCATAGCCCATGTTAAACTAGAACATCCCTTATATTTAGGAAGAAGAGAAGGGTGAAGATTAAAAGCCTTTCCTTCAGCAGATTTTATCACATCGTCAGGTATAATATAGGAATAGTATATTGAACATATTATATCAGGAATAAACGGAAGATTCCCCATACTAATCTTCTCCAGAGAATAGGGAACCCCTCTTTTTTCACATAGGCTTTTTAAGGAGTTTATATGGTCTGGATTTTCATGAGTGTATACGAATATATCATGACCCTCTTCTAATAAGAGTTCTAGAGCTTTACATCCTGACCAGTTATATCCGCATAGAATAACTTTTTTTCTTTCCATTTTTTTATTTTTTTATATTCCACTTCCCCCATTATATAATTGAGTTATATCCCCAGTGCTTATTGCCTTATTATAGAAATAAACTAAATCGATTTCGCCCATAAGAATCTGGTCTGTTGCTACAGCATTTGCCCCTATTCCACATATATCCGCGCCTGTTAGATTAACTCGAGAGCCCGAAGCTACTTCTGCTGTGTCAACATAAAGTTTTATATTTGTTGCATCCATATTAAGAACATAATTATGCCAACTACTATCCCTATAGTCATTATTATATCCTATTATTTCTCCGGAGGCGCCATAAACTATTAGTCTTGGTGTGCCTGGATTATACCATCCTACTTTTATTTTTTCTGTTGAAGGGCTATCATTCCATGTAACTCCATATCCTAACGTCATCCCGGCGGTTGTAATCTTTGCCCAAAAAGAAACGGCCCATTCCTTTCCAGTTCCGTTAACCATACCATAAAGGCTTGCATCTGTTACATTTTTTAAGCATTTTTTTGGCTGAGCTCCACCAGACGACCACCCTGTTGTTACATTTGTCTTAAAGTCCTTATTTATAACTCCTGACTCCCCATAAGACCATTCTGCCGGGGTTGCTTGAGACTCCCATCCATTGAAACTACCATAAGTATCATTAAGAGTATCATTAAAATCGTATCTCGCCAAAAGTCCATCAGTCGGGTATGACGGGGTCGGCGGGGTTGCTACCTGTATTTCCTGCTCTAATATACCATGTCTTAAGATTATCATATTTTTTATATAGTCTTTTTTTATAAAGGTTTAATAATTAACGTATTTTAACCTTTTAAGTTGCCCCACGCATACCAGATTCCAGAGCCATAGTGAACTGCTGAAGCCCCTGCATATAGATTCTTTAATTGAGTTGAGCTATCTGTTGTTCTAAGAGTTGAAGCATCCAGCCTTACATATCCTGTTGAAGCATTAAGGACTGTGCATTGGAATCCTGTTGTTAAGCTATCTGGGAAAGTAACTACTAAGGAAGCATCACATTTTATAATCTTATTATTATCAGTAGAAAGAACTACATAAGCTGTGGAGACTTCAGTAAAAGCAGTATTTAGGTTTGCTTTTAACGCTATTGAAGTGTCCTGAACTCCTCTATAGGTATTTAAGAAAGCTATTGAAACGTCTCTAAATCCTAGAGAAGAATCTACATAAGTTTTATCCACTCCAGCTATTGAAGCTATTGAAGCATCTTGAATTATTCTATAAGCATTTAACCATGCTATAGAAGCGTCTCTAGCTCCTAAAGAAGAATCTACATAAGTCTTTGTAGTAAACTCATTTACTACTTCCTGAATAGCTGCTTGAACATTTGTAGCTTCTATAGTTTCATATGGGCTAAACGTTACAGAAGCAGCAGAAACAGTTGAAGTTCCTGCGCCGGGTAAACTTGTCTGTAATCTTAAGTCCTGATTCTGAATATAATCTGGGGTTCCACTGTTATTCTGCCATACTGTTCTATATAATAGTTTATATTCTGGGCTTATTATATTAGGAATAGTAGGAGCAGGGTCTAATAGAGCATCTGAAAGTTTGTTATATTGAGCCTGGCCTACTACGAAGAATATAGGGTATTCCATATTAGTCTCCGCATATACCCAGTTGCAGATATAATAGTTATTTGTAACGTTTGTTAGAGTTCCAGCATTATCATATTGTAGAACTCCTCCTATAACTTTAGCAGCATATGGGAGAGTGGAACTATCGAAAGTCATTTCTAATCCACCTGTCTTTCTATACCATGGTCTTAATAAAGTCTGGGTAGAAATATAGAAGTCTATATCTTCGTCATGAATATATCCGGCTGTAAAAGAGGTAGACCCATCTTGGAAAGTTCCTGCTAATCCGCTCTCATATCTAGTTCCTATAGTGTCGTGAGCCCATTCGTGCCATTCTAAGTTTCTACCGGCTGAGTGTCTTTCTTCGTTTAGAGTTCCTTTTGAACCATCCCAATAGACTGTTGCTACTGGAGCATTATTTGAAACTATACTCCATGCTGTAATTGCATGTTGTAGGGAGGCTGAAGAGTCATACCAGATATAGTGTATTCCAACATCATCAGAGAGTTGAGTAGAAGCATCCGCAGAAATAGTAGACTTTATACTTTCATTATAAATAGAATAAGAACTTCCTGTTGAAATAGTAAAGACTCTAGTAGAACTATCGAAAGCCAAAGAAGAATCTGTTCTATTAACGAAACCCGTTGTGAAATAAGTGTCTCTGGCTATTTGAAATGGGAGTTTCTCTGCTATTGAAGTATCTTGAACCTCCCTATAAGAATCTAGCCACGCTATAGAAGTGTCATTGGCCGAGACTCCTGTTTGAAGAGTAGAAATAGAAGTATCCTGAACTACTCTATAAGTATTTAAGAAAGCTATGCTTACATCGTTAGCTGAGACCCTACTCTCTAGTGTAGAAATAGAAGTATCCTGAACCCCTCTATAGGTATTTAAGAAAGCTATTGAAACATCCTGAGCCGTATTCTTAGTCAGAGCATTAGCTATTGAAACATCCTGAATAGTATCATAAGAAGCTGAAGCAGCATATGCTCCATTTATAGAGGAATCCAGATTATTTATCCATGTTGTTGAAACCTGAGTAGATAAATAAGGCCCTGTATTTGAGGTTTGTAACGGAAAAATGGTTTGAAACCCCTTTATAGTGACAGAAGGGCCTTCACTTGAGTTTATAAGAGACCAGCTCGCGCCTATACCCGGGTCATTTATAACTTCCTCTACATAATTAGAAGCTATATAAGCTATTGAAGCGTCCATTGAAGAAAGAGAAGAATCGACATAAGTCTTATCTGCTTTAAGGGATAAAGAGCCATCTACATAAGTTTTATCAGCTTTAAGTCCTATTGAAGTGTCCTGAATTGTATCATATGATTTGAGCCAGGCTATAGAAGTATCTCTAGCTCCTAAAGACCCATCGACATAGGCTTGCGTTACATCATCGCTAGCTAAAGCTGCTATACTTGCATCTTGAATAGCATTATAGGCTTTTAGAAAGTCTATTGAAGTGTCCCTTGCAGAGAGCGAGGAGTCCACATAAGTTATAGTTGCATATCCTGAAGCTGAAAGAGAGGAGGCCACGTCGGCTACCCATCCATATATTGAAGAATCGAAAACTCTTCCTTGGATTTGTGACATAAGAAATAGTTATTTAGATTATATATCTTCATTTAGAAATAGGGAGTTTCTCCTATTTATCCTCCCCTTCCAGAGTTCCATAAAAGGCCTACTTCTTCATCAGTAATCCATCTATCATAGATATACATCACATCTATCATAAGACCAGGAGCTGCATTATCAGGGTCAGGGTGAGTTATAAGACTATACCAGTCTCTTCCTAACCAAAAGTAAAGAGGAGTTATAGTATAATAGTTTCCAGGAACTGAAGCAGTTCCAGAATAACCCCCATTATCTGATTGAAACTTCATTGTAGTTCCATCGAATCTTGCTGTATACATAGTCCATGTATTAGCAGACGGAGTTCCATTAAGAACTGCTGTTCTGTTACTATCGTAGAACTGGTTCATTCTATTAAAAAGGACATTATTTGCCAGTATTCTAGAATTATCAGTTCCAACAGGGGCGTAGGAAATAGACCATGCAGTATTGACATATCCTGTAGAGGGACTTGTAGAAGGAACGTTCATCCACCAGTTAATAGTAAAAGGGGAGTTAGGTGGTCCTGGACCACCTATACCCCATAGTTCGGTGGGGACATTAAAATAAGTGCTTCCATCGAAATATAGACTTTTTGTCCCTTCCTTTCTATTAGTTGAGTATATTATAGAGCCGTCAGCTAAAGTAAGAACATAATTATTATAGGAATCTATTAGAGTGTCATTAAAATCCCATCTTGCCAATAATCCTTTTCTGGAGTATTTAGCAGAGTTACCCATTAAAGGACTTCCATTCCTTAATAAAGGGTTTCCATTTCTATTAATAGGTCTATACATTAGTAATTATTTTCTCCTAAAAATCTCATCCATACATTAGTGCTTGTGCATAGATAAAAATAAGAAGCATCATAAGCCATTTGTCCTGGAAGCCCTGTTGCTGAAGAATCTTTTGACCCGAACTCTATTAACTCTTCCGAAGGCTGATTCTCCCATTTAGAAGTATCAGTATTAAATAGAAGAAAGTCATTATCATTAAGGGACGTTATATTTACATCCTGTAAACCATTAAGGTCTGTGATTAAGGAAGCATCTAATCTAGCTCTTATAACTACTATTGAAGCATCTTGGGAAGTATTTGTAGCTCTTAAAGAAACTATTGAAGCATCTTGGGAGACATTCTTATTAAAAAGAGAATTAAGAGAACCATCTATTCTTATTATAGAAGCATCTCTTGGAACGAACATATCATCTACCTCAGCCTTAGTATACATATATGTCCTTAGCCATGCTATAGAAGTATCCTGTTCGTCATTATATCCTACTAGCCATGCTATTGAAACATCTCGCTCATTTAGAGAGCCATCCACATAAGTATATGTAGCAGAACCTGCTGTAGAACTATCAGCAGGAACCCAGTATGTTCCATCCCATGAAAGAACTTGATTTAGAGTAACCCCAGAAACTGAAACATCATTTAACTCTCCTAAAGTAAATCCTAAAAGATTCCCATTTAGATATAGATTGCCATCTATAGAAACATCATTTGTTACATGAAGATTTACTAAAGTTAAGTCCCCTCCATTTATATCTCCTTCTACATATAAGTCTCCTTTTATAGAAACATCCATTCCGAAAGTTGCCCATGAAGAAGCATCTAATCCTCCTAAAATAGAAACATCATTATTGAATATAGCGCTAGAATCCCATATCTTTATGCCGGAAGCTATTTGGTCCCCCGTTGTTCTAACTACCCCAGAAACAGAACCACCTCCGCCACCACCTGTAGCTGAGGAATAAGGAGAGGCTCCACTAGCTACTGAACTACCCCCCTCAACTGAATCGTAATAGGCTGTTTTAACCCTTGAGTAATATATACTTACGTCGTATGACATATCTTACATATTTTTTATATTCTTCTAGAAGTCCTTGTAGTAGAAGTAGAAGTCGGGACTGTTCTATCCCCTACGCTTCTAACTGTTCCTGTAGTAGTTCCGGCGCTTCTATCTCTAGTTGACCTGGGGTCTACTAAAGTATCTGGTCTCTGTCCTGCTCCAGTTATGTTTATAACTGAATTGTTATCATATTCTAGCCATGTGCAGTTATAAGAATCTTCGTCTATTTTATAAGTGTAGCCCGTAAGAACATATTTTCTTGTGCTAGGGTCATTTATATCATACCAGCATGACATGGGCTTTAAGTAGCCAGGATATATTATATTCCCACTTATCTCTCTTCTATTTCTATTATAGAGCATATACCTGTCATGAATATACCATTCTACTAAAGACCTAGCAGTAGTCTTTCCGTGTTCTTTCCATAAACTAGTTCTTGTTGAGAAGTTAGAAGCTGTCTGAACTCCGTTATCCAACATAAGAGAACTAGTGTCATAGATTTTCATCTGTATTTTCTTACTATTTAAGACATTCTTATTTAACTGGGCTATTATTTTATTATTAGCTTTGTCTATACCACTCTGCCCCGTTATAAAAACATCACCATATCCAGCGAATAGGACATAATTAGAAGTATTCCATGTAGTAGTTGCTGTCTTTCTTATATCTTCGCCTAAAATAGAAAAGATTAAATCTTTATCCCCTGTATTAACCCATCCACTTACATCTCCAATAGGAATATCTACAGCTATATCCGCATATCCGGCTTCATTTAGGTCTGGGCCTGTAACCTCTATAGTATTAACGTAGTCTGCTAAAGTGTTAGAGTATTTATATTCCCATATATCGGAATCCTCATTATAAACTATCCAATAGCTTCCTGTGGGGGCTCTAAGAGTCCAGTAGCATTTATAATCCCATGCTTTTGGCCCTCCAGAGCCAACAGATATAGGAAGAAACTTCCATTTTATATTTAGTTTAGTTTCCTCATTATATAGGCTCACTTTGAATCTTGTAGAAAGACCTGCATAGTGTTTATTATTCTCTTGAAAAACTCCGCCTGCCCATCTAGAAGGAACCCCCCATCTAAGTATGGAGTTCTGTATTCCACTGTATGGCTTACCAGGTCCTGTTCGATATAGTCCTATAGCAGAAGAGTCAGCAGTCCATTTTATATTATAGGATTCTTCGAACGAATATCCTGTAGAAGTGCTTAATAAAAGTGTAGCTGTATATCCAGGAAAGTGCCACCCAGTTCCTGTTGTAGGAGTTGTGAATCTAGAAGCATTCCATTTCTTATAAGGGGGGTAGTGGACTGAGGGAAAAGAACCTCCTTGTATTCCAGTGAAGTCATTTACTGTTAGGTTTAAGCATTCGCTTTCATCTAGACTTATTTCTAAGAACTCCAGACCAGGTATCATACTAATAGTTTGAGAAGCTCCTCCAAAAACTACTGAAGAATCTATAGAAGATATAGGTAGATTTATAGAAGGTTCATTTATAGGAGTATAAACCCCTTTATCGCTATACCAGTAAGAGACGTCTGCAGTTGCATAAGTATATTTTACATATCCCTTATTTCCTGTTGAAGGACATAAATCTGCATATCTTTCTGCATACCAGGCTCCATTCCACCAGTATAAATAACTATTAAAAGGGGTAAGAATATCCGCTACCATATCTAATCCACTCTCTCTATTAGCATTATCATCCATAAAGATTGTAGGATTAAGCCCGCATTTATTAAATAGGGTCGTGCTTGAATCTATTATTCCTCCAGAGGGCTCTAAAGTGCAGTTTACATATATTGGGTCTATTTTACCTGTTAGCTGAACTGCTCCATTTATTAAATCTATTATACTTCTTGTATCTCCATTAGAAGCATCCTGAGTATTGATTATAGGGGGGCTTAACTTATCCATCTTCTGAATAAAGTTAGACCCCGTTATGTTTATAACTGAATTATTAAGGTATTTCTGAACAACAGGGGAGGAGTTTATCCATCCATCGAATAGTTTTACATTCTGGCCATTATAAGAAGCATCTATTAATATCTTAAACTCTTTATCCTCTAGTGTAAATAAGTCCTCATAAGCATACCAGTTAGAGGCGTCATTAAGTATATTTAGTTTAGAACTCATGACCATCACTGTTTCGTCCCAGTCTTTTAGGTCATAATCTATTGTTAAACCTCCTTTTGTAAGTTTCAGCCTAGACGCTGAACCTGAATAGCCATCCTTCTGAAGCCTTACATAATATCTTATTCCAGCATTGGAATAGTGGTCTATATAGTATTTAGTTGCATATGCCATATTATATTGCTGCTTTTACTTGTGCTCCATTATTAAGAACTCCTACTAATTGGTCATATTCTATTCTGAAAACTACCTCACCGCCACTTCCTAGCATTCTTTGTAGCTTATCTAGAGGAGCTACTACTTCAGGGTTTGTTCTTGCTCCTGCATATTCCCCGATTAAAGCATTTACTGGTCCAAAAGCTAAACCCCCCTGAGCTAAAGGCTGAGAAGCTATTGCTGCTACTTGAGCCAGACCTGCAGCTGCCGTTGCAGCAGCCAGAATAAAGTTCATTGGAGGAGGAGAACCACTTAAAGCTTTTGTGAAGGCTAGAGCTGTATTGATTAAAGCCTGAACGATTGCTATTCCTTTTTCCCTCTTAGCATACTTTTTCATTATTTTAGCCTTAGCCTCTTCATTATCCCCTGCTGCTTTTAACTCTCTTTGTTTAGCTGCTTCGAATATAGAGGCTGTAGCTTCTGTAAGTAGTTGAGCAGATTCGAATCCTGCTGCTATCATTTCATCCTTCTTATCCTTCTTATCCTGTTCTATCTCTAACTCTACTCCAGCCACCTCTCTTGCAGCGGTTTCTGCTAAAGCTTTCTTAGCCTCTAAGTATTGTGACTCTAATATAAGTTCTTTTTTGTATTTTTCTTCTAAGATTGCCAGTTCAGCATCTGTAGCATCTTTAATAGCTTGAATCCTACCCTCATAAGAAGCTTGCTGCTTATCTGCCTTGTTTCTATCTATAATAGCCTGAGCATATTCCCCTTCTTTTTGTTTAAGGGTCTCTAGAGCTTTAGCTTCAGCATCAGTTTTAGCTTTAGTTGCAGCTTCTTCTGCTTTTATTGTATTAGTTATTTCTACGTGTTGAGCTGTAACTTCTCTTAACTGGTCTGAAACTGCTTTTTGCTGAGCTATAAGAGCTGCATAGGCTTCAGCTTCTTTTTTAACCTCCTCGGGTCCATTTTCTGTAAGAGCCATTTTAGCTCTTTGAATATCTAGTTCTTCCTGAGCTATAGCTATTTTTAGAGCTCCCTCTTGTTGTATTAGCTTCTGAGCTTCTTCATTGAACTTAAGCCTCTGCTCATTAGAATAGGTCTCCTTATCGATTGACTTTAGTTTTAGGTCTGCTATTTTTGCATCTAAGTCTGCATAGGTCTTAAGAGCTGTAGCTTTCTTTAGTTCTAATCTTACCTCCTGAGCCTTTATAGCTGCTAAAGCTTTACCATCCTTAATAGCCTCTTTAGTAAAGTTAGATATAGCATCGAAAATCTCTGACCTTTGAGCTTTATCCAGACCGGTAGCTACTTGAACTGCAGCATCACCCATATCTAATAGGTTCTGCTTAGCTGCTTCCCAGTATTTCTTAGCCTCATCTTTAGCGTCTTTATCGAATAAACCTTTTATAGTCTCTTTAAGAGCTGCGAATCCATTTTTAAGAAAATCGAAAGACTTGCTAAAGAACATAACTAATCCTTCCCACCTATTCCATATATTTGTTTTGATTGCTTCCCATAGGTCGGCGATTGCCTGTTTTGGGTCTTCGAAAGCTTTAACTATAATCCTACCTAAGGCTATGAAAGCATCTTGAATAGCTCCTAAGACTCCTTGAAGGAATCCCATAATCTGAGCGAACTTTTCAGCTCCATCAGTAGAGCCTTTGAAATATGCAGAAAGAGCTTTTACTGCTATGGCTATTGCCGCGATTATTAAACCAATGGGGCCTAGAGCTGCATTAAGAAGTTTTGCTCCGCCTGCTAAAGCTTGGAATCCTCCAACGCTTTGTTGTGCAGCAGGTCCAAAAGCTGAAAGCCCGCCAGTCATTTGAGACATAGCGCTTCCAGCATTCTTAGACATGTCACCGAAGCTCTTGCTAGCGTTAGCAGTAGCGGTCTTAGTATCAGAGTTATATTTCTTTACGCTTGAACTAGCTTCTGTTAAGCCCTTTTTAAGTTCAGAGACTTGAGCGTAAAGTCGTAGAGCGAGGTCGGATAAAATAGTAGCCATTAATAGGGGTTTATTTATGTATTTATCCTAAAAAAAAGAGAAGTTATTTTAACTTCTCTTGTATTAAGGCCAGCTCCTCCAGATTTAGAGTTTTAGATTCTACAGATTCTTTTTTAGGCTCTCTTATCTTTCTTATTCTTTCCCACCATTGGTCAGGAGTTAAGGGCTCTTCTTTAGTTAAGTATTCTTCTTCATCATAGTCCTTCGAGCGTTTCATCTTATCCCATGTAAAAGGAAGGTGTTCGGCCTTAAATCTTTGGAAAGAGGGATTTCTATTCTTCTTGGAAATAGAGCAGTATATGTAGTAAACTATTATTCTTGTCTGTTCCCATGAGGACTGGATTCCTTCCTCTCTTCTTTCATTCCATGAATCTAAAATATACGAAAACTCCCTCGGCGTAAGGGTCCAAAAATCGTTTGGACTTAATCCTACGGAACCTACGGCTATACCGAAAAGTTCATCGAGGGTTATTATTTTTTTTTATCGTTTCCTCCTTTAGAATCTGGAAACGAAGCCATAAGGATTTTATTAAAATCCGCTAAGCATTCGTCTAGCATGAACTCCATATCCTCTTTCTTCAGTTTCATAGGCTTATCTTCAGCCTTTGAACCTGCTATTAGAGCATAATAGAGTAGAATCTCGAGGTTACCTATTTCTTGGTCTATGGTCTCTATACCTTTTCCTGTTTCTAACTGGAACTGTTTTAGAGCATAGTAAGAAACTCTAATCGGAAACTCGACTCCTTTGTAAGTTAAATAGTTCATAGAATAGATTTTTATTTGTCTATATATCTATGAAGAGTTTTTATCTTTTTATCTTAAGACGTAGTCTGCTGAGTTAGAGGTCCATCTCCTGCTATTTCTCCACTAAAAGTAACTGGTGAACCTACTCCACCGTCCATTGAAAGGCTAGAGAGGTAACCAGCTCCACTTAAATAGTGGTTTGAAGAAACATCAGGGTAGATATAAATCGAAACAGAAGCATCGCTTGTAATAAGCTTATTTGCTAAAAAATCGTAGCTTAAATATCCTGAATCGACAGAAGCGCTCTGCATTCTTAATCCGCTAAAAGAAACTGTCCAGCCATAAAGGTCAGGGACTTGTTGTTTAGCTCCAGTAGCAGTTAAACAGGCGATTTCTATCATATCTTTAGTGATTGCTAGCGAAAAATCCGTGCCGCATATTAGGGTAGAACCATCTATCACTATCGACATACTTTTCGAAAATAAGGGTGTAGCCATTTTTCTATTATTATTTTTGGTTATATTCTATATATTATGATTCTAAATAGTAGCTTCTAAACTCCATAGTATTAGTGTATATGTCTTGCTGTTGATTAAAAGAGGTTTGGTCTCTTACGAAAGCTATATCTAATATATTTCCAGCTTCATATCCATTAAGGTAATCGACTAATCGGTCTGTAATTAAATCGATATATGTATTAGTGCTTCTCTGTATAACTACTATATTTAGAGTATATGTCATATAGACATTTTTAGAGTTTAAGCAGTCGGTTTGCTCCGATTTATTAAAGTCATAAACTATCCATATATCATCATTAGTTTCAGCTAACCAGTTATCGATTAGGTTTTCATAGTGAATCCCCCCATCGATATAAGAGTTAATAGAAGCATCTCCTATTAAAACTGCATTTATATCTGTTGCGAAACTCATTTCTTTTTAGTTATTTTTTTAGTATATTTTTCTGTTTGCTTCACTAGAGCTTCTCCATATTCTTTTGCAGCATCCTTTTGTATTTTAGGAGCTTTATTATCGAAGAAAGGCTCTATTTCATGTTTCCCAGTAATCTTACCAGCATATCTTCCTGCTTTTGTATATCTTTCTACAGTTCCCTTATCCAAAAAACGAATAAGAAAAGAATCTGACGTAGGCCCTACCATAACTGCATTAGGGTGACTTTGTCCATCCACCTTAGCTGCTCTTACTCTAATCTCCTTTTTTAACCATGGAGCATAGGACAGAGAAGAAGCCATCTCATTTCTTAAGGGGGTTATTATATCCCTATTAGATTTTTTAAGAATCTCATTAATCGCCTTGTCGTTTCCTAGTTCCTGAAGCAGTTTGAGTATCTCATCATATCCCTCTAAGTTCCCTGTTTCCATCTTAATAGTTTGTTGCTCTTTCCCAGACTATGCATCTTATTCTCATCCAGTGTTTACGGCCTATCTCCTCTATACTTTCTATTTTGAAATAGTTATTATTATAGATTAATCTACATTTGTAATCCACGTCTTCATCATATCTTATTGTAAAGACTGTTTGGGAGAAAGGAAGCGAACCAGTGGTTGAGTATTGAGTAGTAACGGCTTGAATATAAATATCCGCATAAGTATCCTTTAGAAAAGTATAACTCTCCTGAGGCGTTCCCACTCTATTAGTAGAAGTTGATTCCTTCTCTATAGTTATCTGTTTGCTTAACTTACTGGTTATCATATCTTAAAACTCTACTAAGCGAAACGAATCCAAAAGGTATTCGAAGGCTTTGCTCTCTTTTATACTTCCCTCTGTATAGCTTTGCCTGTCTATATCGAAGAGGTCAGCTATTTTTATTAAAACGGCTTGTTTAATAGAGGGGGGACATTCCCCTTCTGTATAACCAGTTGAATATGAAATAGTTAACGGGTCTGCATCATAAGAAGTATCGAACTCTATATAAACTCCATTATATCTTATATCTGTTTTAGATATAGTTGCATAAACAGAAGTATCTGTTACAGCATAATCTAAAGAACGGAAGTTTCCTTCCGGAATCCATAAATAGCTCCCTAGGAAGTCATATAGAGCCTGAACAGAAGTAGTTTCTGCTATGTCTTTTCCGATATACCTTTCTGCTTTTTCTGTTGCTGCTTGAATTAAGACTGAGATATAGTCATCATCATCATGAAAGTCCTCATCCACCCTTAAGTGTCTTTTAGCTTCAGAAAGAGAAACAGGCCACGAGCTTTTTGTTTTAACTGGAATAGCCATTTCTAGAAGTTATTTTAAGAAAGGGGAGTTATTAGCCCCCCTTCCAAAATAGATTAAACTACTGAAGCATCAGTCATAATAGCGAAAGCTCTCTTATTGAAACATCCAGTATCTACTAGACCTACAATAGTAAGAACGATTTCACCCTGTTTAGCTTTAGTATAAGGGTCTACGATTATTTCTAGATTCCCCCATGAACCTACTGCTGTTCTTGACCAGTCACCGAAGTAAATCTTGTCAGTATTAGCAGCGGGAACGCCATAAGCCTTATAGCCATTAATCTCCTCATCCATCCATATGTTCTTTCCATACGTGGATTCTACAGTTTGCTTTAAGTAAGCCTTAACTGCAGGAGTTGTAACGTATGCAGGAGTATTTACAGAAAGACCTCCTATGGAAGCTTCCATGTTAACTAAATCTCTGTATACTACAGGTCCACCTCCGAAACCGCCTATCTGAGTAGCAGCATCAGCTTCTAGAGTGTCGAAGAGGTCGTTTGCTACAGCTTTCCAAAAACCGTTTACTAGATTCTGAACGATTCCATTGTAAATAGCAGGATTTGTCTGTGCTAAGGTTTCTCTTGTAACGCCCTGGAAGTGAGTAAGCCTTCTAGCTGCTAAAGTAAGAGCTTCTGGAGTCATATCTGCAGAGGCTGCGCTTGCATCTTCACCTGGGAAGGTTGCTAAATCTTCAGCCATTGCAGGAATAACGAAGTTTCCTACTAGTCCTGGGTAGAAAGTAACTCCTAGCTCTCTTAAAAAAGCTTCACCTGGAGAAACTAAAATATCTACTGAGTTATTAACTTCTTTATTAATAACTGCTGTAGTTGTGCTTGAAAGAATAGGGTCAGCCCTTAGGGAAAACTTAGAAGTTCCACCCCTTTCGACAGCGTCGATTAAGAAGTCTCTGAACTGAGCTCCGAGTGATTTGGATTCTTCCTTTTCCTCTACGGTATTTGAATTAACCATTCTCTTGTTTAGTTCTTCCTGCTTCTCTAATCTTTCTATGTCTTTAGAGAGACCTTCTACTTTTTCATTAAGTCCGTCCCATTCTGAACGTAGCTTATCGGTCATATCTTGGCCAGTGATTTCTTCCATCCTGGTTATGAACTGGGACCTTTCAGCTTTTAAGTCTTTGAGTGTTTTCATTTTTGATTTATTTATTTTACATATTTGAGTTTAACGATTTTCATTCGCTTTTTATATATTTCGGTCAGCTTTCTATTTGCATCCTCTTCTTCTTCCTCCCCCGGTTCCTCTTCAGGAGCGGGTTCTTCTGTAGGTTCCTCTTCAGGCTCTTCTTCAGGTTCTTCCTCTGGCTTAAGGGCCATAAGTTTTTCTTGAAGTTGAGAGACTAAATCCATAACTTCTTTAAGAGCTTCTTCAGCTACCTCTACAGCAGGTATTTCTTCACCTGTTTCGGGGTCTACTAGTTGACGAGCTTTTACTCTAGTTGCGCTATACGCAGGAAAAGTAACTACGGCCACGTCACGAAGCGTCTGAACTTCTGTTACAACATATAGGTCCGTTCCGTCTTCGGCTTTATCAGACCTATAACCTCTTTTAGAAGGGAGAAAGGCGAAGGAGTTTTGAAATAAATCGCCTCTTTTTACTAAGCTATAAACGTCTTTCGCATAGCTTGTGTCAGGGAGTGTCGCTCTAAAGAATAAACCAGTATCGTCTGAACTTAGAGTAAGGGTTCCATTTACCGTTCTTCCCATTATCTGGGAATTGTTATGGTTAAAGTTAAGAACCACGTCTAACTCTTTGTTCTTCAGAACTTTATCGAAAGCTCCTCTCTCGATTGTTTCATAGAACTGATTAAATAGTAATTGAGAACGAACATTATATAAGGCGGCATATCCTTCTAGAACCATTCCTTTGCTTTCATCCTCTACCGCTCTTATTTGAAGGTCCTTACTATTGTAGACCCTCTCTTGAATCTTATTATATTTCATGTTATTAGATTTATTTTGCATAATCTTAAATATAGAGATATATTAGAGGCATATATCTATTTATTCGTTTATATTTTCTTGCTCTTCATCCCCTTGTTCGGGTTCAGGAGGAGCCGCTTTATTAGAGTCCCTATCCTCTATAGGAAGAGTTTGACTTGACATATAGTGTTTATCTCCTTCAGGGAAAGTAGGAAGTCCTTCTAATAGAGCTATCTGGTTAGGCGTCATAACTCCTAAGTCCTGCATAGTCCTATAATAGTTGCTTCTTGTTACAATATCCGTTTCTACTAGGGCCTGAGTAACGAACTCTATACTCTTTCCAGCCTTTCTCTCTTCTGAGGTTAAGAGTTTCATTTCCAGCTCTTGTCTATACATACGAGCTATAGAAGCTACCGTATTAACCTTGAAGTTTAGCTGAGCCTGCTCTACGTTATTATATTTGGAGTATTCGTAAACCCCCACCATATCTGGAGGAACTCCATAGAAAGCAGCTATTTGAGTTGTATCGAACTTTTGAGATTCTATAAACTTAGAATCTACAGGGTCCATTGTGAGCTGCTGTATTTCTGTGAAGGGTGGAAGTTTTATAAGGGTCCCTGCATTAGGAACTCCAGCATTATTATTCTTGAATCCCTCCATTGCTTCTGAGAACTGCTTTTGGAAAGCCTGGTCAGGAATAACCGATTTTAAGACTAGAGGGGAGAAAGCATTGTTTTCATAAAAAACATCTACTGTATTCTTAGCTTTCCATAAAGTTGAGAGATTAAGACGTTGAGCTTCTATAGGGTTTATCCCCCATATCCCATTTTTCGTCACCATCTTAAAGTGAAGCATATCTTGGGAGTTAATAACGGTCTCCTTTGTGCTCCCGTTTTCCTTCTTTAGGTAAACTATATAATATAGTTGTCCCCGGACCATTTTATATCCCCCGACATAATTAGAAGGAATAAGCTCCAGAGATATAACGTCTCCAGACATACGGTCTCTATGTATTCTAGCGAAGGCGTTTCCTTTAAGATTCCTGTTATATTCTAGCGCTGAGAAAAAAGCCTGGGAAGTTATTATTCCATCTGGCGAAAAGTGAAGTAGGTCATATCTATAATCTGACTTATCTACTTGGTTTCCTGAGTCTGTCGTTTGGTATACATTTATAGGAAGACGCCCCATAGTATCTCCTAAAACCTTTATAGCCGTCATACATGTAGCTACCTTTTCAGCATCAGAGTTTTGGAAGGTATTTCTTTTATTCCCCATACGTAAAGGGTCCAAAACCTGGTCTATATATGTTTCGTTAGTTCCTAAAACCATACTTGGCTGACTTGAGCCTCCTCCGAAGACATAACTTAATTGTCTTTTTATATTTTCGAACATCTTTAAGTAGTTATTTTACTATATATTAGTTATTCCAAAGATTCGATTTTATTAGTGTCCCCCTGTTTGTCTGTTCATAAGCTCCCATCGCCATTCCTAAAGCTACGGCTCCATCTATACTATCGAGAGAGCGGTTCTTATCCATTTTTATGTTCCCGTTTTGGTCCCTTTGTAAAATAGCGTTGTTTATGTTCCATTTTATAACTGGGCTTTTCATTATTATATTCTCATTGAAAAACTCTTTTTCCAGTTTCTTAAGAGGCTCATTAAAACGAATAGCTCTCTGTTCGAAAGGACCCATTGGTATACCTATTTCATATAGCTTGTTTATTATAGAAGCTATATTATAAGGGTCATACGAACATAGTCGAATATCGAACTTGTCATTTAGTTCCCTAAACTTCTCAGCTATTAAATCGTAATCCACCGTCGGAGTCTGACATAGAGTAACGAATCCTTCTTCTATCCATGTCTTTAAGTTGACTCCTCCACTTCTTAAAAACTTCTCTGCATTATTAGCCATGAAGAAATAAGGAAGAACATAGTATTTATCCTGATTCGGAATTAAGCATACTAGGGCTGTTAGGTCTCTCGTTGAAGATAAATCCACTCCTATATAGCATTCCTTACCGTATAGCTCCTTCTCATCGAAGTCTCGAATAGACTTCGTTAAGGTTTCGTTAGGAATCCAGGCTCTCTCCTGGTCGACAAATATGTTTAAGTGTTTAGTAAGAAAGTTATCTATTTGGGTCTTTGAGTATTTACTCTGATTAAACTCGCTAAGTAGGTCGTCTAAGTGATTTATCTCTCCTAAAGCAGGATTAGCCTTAATCCATACCGAAGGGTCTTTATAATCGTCATTGTCATCTATACAGTATAGCATTGGAAATAGCGTGTCATCTACTATATCTCCATTAAGAACGTTCTTAGAATATAGAAGAAAGTTATAGCAGAAAGAGGTTAGACTATATCCAGCCGTAGATATAAGAAAGAGCATAGGATTCTCCCTAGCTAAGGTCGAGGACTTTACAACATTAAAAAGCTTGTCGTCGGGGTAGCTGTGTATCTCATCTAATATAGCTCCATTTGCAGAATATCCATCTAGCTTATGAGCTATAGAGGCTAAGGTCTTACTAAATCCTCCTTTAGTTCTATCCCTAAATATGATTTTATATCTTTGAGCTTCCAGTCGCTTAGAAAGAGCAGGAGAGTTGTTTATTATACCTGTAGCATATTCCAGACATATAGAGGCCTGTTCTCTTGTAGAGGCTAATAGTAAAGACTGAGGGTCTGCTACTCCATCTGCGACTAAGAAGTATAGCTGCAGAGCTGCTGAAAAAACGCTCTTACCGTTCTTTCGGGCCATAAAGAGAAAGACATACTTATATCTTCTCTTACCTGTCTTCTTATAAAAAAACCCGAACAGAGCCGCTAGTATGAAAGCTTGGAAAGGAAGTGGTTCGAACCTGGAATATCTATTGGATTTATTAATCCGTATGAAATAGAAAAACTTGAAGACTCTATCTACTGCTTCAGTTCTATATTCGAGGTCTTCTCTGTTCAGGTCTTTTAAGAAGTTCTTTACAGAGAGCTTAACCCATTTATTAGTTATTATAGTTTCATTCGTTACTCCTGTAATATACTCCTCTACTAGGTCCCAGCATCTCTTTACATATTCTTCTAATTGCATAATCTATCTAGGTGTCTTACGAAGTGAACTATTAATATAGCATGGGCTATATTCTTACTCTCTGCAGCCTTAGTCATATAATAGAGCTTATTAAGACCCCTCTTCTTCAGTTGTTGTTCCATGGGCTTTTACTAATATCTTTTTACAACATCTACTATCTCTAGGAAGCTCTTCAGTTTCGAAGACTATAGTATCTGGGTCTACTCCTTCAGCTATTAACTGGTCCCTTAAGTAGTTGTCTATACTAAGCCTTACTGTGGGAATCCTAGTATACATCGGTTTATCCGCTATTGTTTCTACTGACTTTTCCATAATTAAAATATCTCGTCGAACTCATCCTTTTTAGAGGAGAGCTCTATTTTTAGTTTCTGACGTTCACTTGGAGACAGGGCTAACTGTCTAAATAGACCCTGTAGATTCTTAAGGGCCTGCTGATATATGTCTATAGACTTATTCTTTATATAATATGGCTCTTTCTTTGGGTCCCTAGTTATATTAACTTCTATCCCATTAGCCTTTATATCCTCTTTAGCCTCTTTTGCTAAGTCTATATTAAAGACCAGTTCATCCACTAATATCTCATCAGACTCATGGTATAGGTCTTTATCTTTTAAGTAATCTGTTATAATCTTTTTAAGGGACATATTTTTGGAGCATTTATTTTATTTATCCCCGAAAACAAAACAGATTTGCGAACCGGGATATATATAAGGAATCGTGAGATTCGTTGTTACGTAGTTGTTTCATGTAAACCCCTCTAGGACTCCAAAGCTATAGAGGGGTTTTTCGCGCGAACAGGACCCTTATTTCCACAGCCCTCGTAAGTGAGACTAGAGTCATAGAGTCCTACTATTTAGAA
>Ga0209492_1000091_pt1 | contig 28492 bp, 22 predicted proteins | sample PPLLak12cMay2015_FD_187253 | JGI IMG/M metagenome (GOLD analysis project Ga0209492, IMG submission 187253) | Freshwater sediment microbial communities from Prairie Pothole Lake near Jamestown, North Dakota, USA - PPLs Lake P7 Core (1) Depth... | ecosystem: Environmental > Aquatic > Freshwater >... | reverse complement strand
AACGTATTATTAACATCTAACTCTTCATCAGTATCTTGATTCATCCAAAGTCTTCTAGAACCAAGATCTAATCCATATCCCATCTGACCACCATAAGCAGCAGTTTGCATATCATATCCCATATTAGAATCTTGGTCTTGTGATTCAACACCTTGCAATTCTTGATACATTTGCATAATGGTTTGTTTTTGTTCTTCTTCTTCCATTTGTTGAAGTTGTTGAACAAGTTGTTGAGGATCGACATTTTTAGCTTGAGCATATGCTTGTATAACTTGCATAATTTGCTCTTGAGGATTACCACTTTGTTGTTGCATTGTCATATCTCCACCATCTTGATATTTAGCAGGATACTTTTTTATTTTGACTTTGTATTTCATTATTGTAAATTTAATCTAAAAATTCTAACTGACCACCAGCTTTTAAAAATTGTTGAATTTGATCTTCATCCATTTCTACCACCTGTCCACCAAGTTGACCACCTTTTTTCATAAGTTCAATGTGTATATGATCATTCTCATATATTATATCTTCAATGCCAAATTGTTTTTTAATTGATGGATTGGATTTTAAATAATTTTTTAATTCGGAATATGTTTTTTTATTTGAACTATTTGCACCAATATCTATAGCTTTATTGCTATAATGTTTTGAGCCTTTCATATGTCTGCTATCATTTCCAGAACTTAAAACTACACCAGGAAATATTTGAGATACTACATTTGCAAAACTAATTAAATTTGGATGTAAGTTTTTAATATTAACATTTGATGATTTAGTTTTTATATTAGAAGCATTAGAATAGTTGTTATACATATTATTTCGAACTGGTTCAAGTTTTCTTAGCTCATTATAATTTATAGAATTACCTGACAATTTATTATATAAATTTAATTTTTCTTTAAAATCATTTCCCCAAGTTTTTTTGTTACCATAATCAGAACGTGGAACTATATCATAAACAGATAAATCTCCTGATGCAGCACGTTTTGCAAATGCAGGATAATACCAAGCTCCTAATGAATATGGACCATAATTTTTAATATGCTGCTGCATTATAGTTTTTGCAGCAATGTATTCTGCATTGGCATCTGTCTTTACAGCATTTTTAAATTCATTAAACGTAGAATATTGTTTTTTTATTTGGGGATTTTTATATGCTTCTTTTATTGTGTCATCTGTCATTTGATAAGTACCAATAGCACTTGCTCTTTTTCCACCTTTTCCAACAAGATTAGTTCTTTTTCCAAGAGCAGTTTCTCCAGGTGCGGAACTAGATTCAATTCCAGCAACAGCTTGCAATGCTAAATCAACATCAATATTTTCTTGTTTTGGAATTTCATAATTAGGTTGCGCATTTTGCAAAATGCGAACATAATCTTTTGGAGAAACAACAGGTGAAGAAGGAATAAATGGAGTGGTAATATTACTAAAGTCTCTAAATTCTACTTCTAGTTCTTTAGGTTTTTTCTCAATACCATACTCAGATAAAGTGGCTAAATCAGGAGTATATCCACCAACCTGATAACTAGGAACTTCCATACCATACTTACCGTACATACCTTTATAAGAAAATGTACCTGTATTATAAGGTTTAAATGCACCATATGTAGAACCTGTTACACCATAATCACCTTTACTAGAACCTTGAGGATTTGTAAACATAGCTGCTGTACTACCCATATTCATAGCAGCAGCATCCATATTTCTTTTTCTATTTCTTTCGTTTAATACATTACCAATAGTACCAGCAAGTTCTACACCAGTTTGCATTGTATTTGCAATTTTACCAGCAGTTCTACCAAACTTCTGTATATCTGTTTGACCTGTTCTAAATCTAGCACCTTTTCCTTCTTCTTTAAGTTGTTCCCAAAGTTCAGGATCTTGTTTCTTTATGTTAGTTAATTGTTTATTATCTTTAGACCATGTAGTAAAACCTGTATTTGGATCTACCGCATTACTGTATTGACTTGAATCAAAAGGTTCAATATTTTGTTGTTCTTCATCATACTGCTCTTCATCCATATTTAATCCACCAAGGTCAGGACTTTCATATAATTCATTTCTTCTATTTCTCCTACTACCGTTTACCCCGTCACCATATATTCCAGATTCTTGATTTTCATCTTCAATATCATATTGGAAATTTGTATCAATGTTGTACGAACCATCGCCAGAAGCAGACCAAGATTGTCCAGCAGAAACATCTACAGGACTACCTGATGTGGGAGGTGTAGATGATGTTACTGTAGAACCATCTTGAAAATAATATCCACTACCTGTTACATATGTACCAGAGTCTGTATTTCTATGAAACTTACCATCCATTCCATAATACCCACCTTTTTTAAACATAGTTCTCATTGCGGGAAATATAGCAGTACCACCTTTTTCATACATGCCTCCACATTCATAACAAGGTTGACCACCTTGTTTCATTTTAGAAACATAATTAATAAGCTCGTTATTTTGTGTAGCACTACCCGTATAATTTTTTAAACCATATGATTCAGCAAGTTTTTTTCTTTCTGCAAATGAACTGTCTTTACCTTTTGATTTTAATAAATCAACAATGCTTGAATACTTATTTAATGGTGTAGAATAAGATGCACCAATAGCCCCCACTTCACGCATTGTTTGTGCGGGAGACATTGTAGATTGCAATGTTTTAGCAGCACCAAAATCTTTTAAAGGTACAGTTTGTAAATTATTCTTAATTAATTCTTTAGGAAGATTATAATTATTTACAATAGGTGCTAAAACTTTAAGAGGTTGTAATGTTTTACTTCTATCTATATAAGGAGTATTAGCTGCCATTCCAGGTCTTGACCACATACCAGTAGATGTTTGCCATCCTGCGGTAGGTTGATTGCTCGCATATCCTTCAAAATCAGGATTGATATATCCGCCAGGTTCATTTACAGTAGGTATTTTATCAAAAGTTTCAACCATTGGACCAATAGCTCTACCCATTCTGTCAAATGATCTAGGTCTTTTAAAAGTACCAGATTCATCACGTACCATTGGTTGTAGTTGTGGAGTATAATTAATCATACCTACATTTCCTTGTGTATTAACTCCAACTCTATTACGTAAATTTTCAGGAATTTCTACATTTATTCCATTTTGTGCTTCCATTAATTCACCACACATATCGGGGTAGTCTGAACAAAAAGATGCTTGATCAGGATATTGATTATAAAAATCATCTTCTGATAATCCTGTTAATTCTAAAATACTTTGTTTATTCATATTATAAACTTTTAAAGTTTAATTATTTTATATTAAACTATATATTATTAATTTACTTAATTTTATTGAGATGTCCTAATTTTTAAGATATTCTAACCAATTTCTATTATCTTTCTTAACAATAGGGTTTAATGTAGATTGTCCTCCTATTGCAAACGTTTGTCCACCTTCTTCCCAAGTACCAAATCTTTTATGCCAGTATAAAGGACTAAATGGATCTGTTGCTTTAGAACTGTTTTTACCACCCATTCTATTCCAGAAGTTTTCTCTTCTTTGTTCAGAATGGTGTTGTTTAAAATCTTGCATTCCTTTATATCCACCATGTACTACTTTATAATCATCACCTTTTTTAGCTAACACCATCCATTTTTTACCAGGTCTTGTACTTTGTTTTTTTGCACCTACTTTTGTAAAGCCCATATTTCTATATCTTTCTGGAATACCACCTCCTTCAGCATAATTTGTATCTATAAAACTATTACCTCCTCTTGGTGCATAATGATGCTCACCTATATAATTTTGATCAACAACTCCTTCACTATCACCCATAAATTCTTGTCTTATAAAATTACCTTTTCTATCATATATATCTACAGGATAAGTTCTTGGCTGTATTAAATTTGTTAAATTTACAGTTTGTTTTGGAGAAATTGGAAGTAATTCACCACGTGTTACAATTTTAGGGTTAACTAAAGTAGGTGCTACCATTTCTAATCTTTCTAAATGTTCTATAGGATGTGTAGATGCAGGTTGATATATTACTGGTTGTACTGGTTTTTTGTACTCAACAGCATGACTTCCTGAAAATTTAGGATTGTTATATTCTTTTCCTTTTGGTAATATTTTGTTTGCTGCACTAAGTCTTTTAAATGCTGGACTAACTTTTTTAGTATTTTTATCATACCATTTATTTAAATAGTTTATCCATACATCTTCTGCATTTGGTAAGTTGTTAACTACTTTTAAATCATTTATCAATCCTTTACTTGCATTATACAAAATTAAACTATCATTATACATTCTTTGAGCTTGTTCAAACTGTTTTCTGTCTGTATAAACTTTAGGTGGGTTTTGTTTTTGCCCACCAGGTCCATACATAGGAATACCACCATATTCCATTTCTTCTATAGGAAGTTCCATCATTCCTTTAGTTTCAGGATTATACATCATATAATCAGATACTGAATTTGCATAATCATCTACCATAGTAAGTTTAGAACTAACCCATGGTTCTAAATTAGAATTTGGTTGAATAAATTTACGAAGATTAGTTAGTTTATTAATAGCAGCATCAATTTGACCAATAGCCATTTCACCATCAGGTTCTCCTCCATTATTATACATAGAAATATTTCCTCCATTTTGATATTTCATACCATACATATCATTAGCTGCACGCTTATATCCTTTAGCTGCAAAATAATCAGCTATATCTTCTGTTGGAGTTTGTATATATTCTTCCATTTGATTAGGTTGATATGATAATTGTTGAGGACCCGTTTGTATTATTGTAGGAAATACTTGATTATCTCCAAAAGACATTAATAAATTAGATGTATTATTACTATTAGGATCTTGTCCTTCAATATATCTTGTAGGAATACCTCCTTGATAACCTAATCCAGCAGCACGTTGCATAAAATTTTTATCTTGATTTCTTTGTAATAAAACTTTAGAAATAGCATCCATGCTTGGATCATTTACCATAGGTTTTTTTGTTCTCCAATAAACTTCTTCTTCACCTCCATCTTGATAATGACTTTTAATTTTTCTTTCTTGATCCAACATTTGTTTTGTTGGTACTTTACCAGATCCTCTGTTATCCCTGATATTATCCCATAATCCACGTTTAGAATATGAACCATCAGCACGTTTAATCATTTCTCCACCTTGTTCTTTTTTAGGATAATATATTCTATTATATATTGAATACGGCATACCTTTTGTTCTTTTTTGAGCAAAATCTTTTAAATCATATCTATCATAATATGATAAGTAATCCCCTTGTTTATCACGACCTCTACTAACACCAAATCTACCTAATAAACCAGCTCCATCTTTTCCACTTATAGGGGTTTCAATTTCTGATTCATCCGTTTGTAAAATTTCTTCAAGTTTTACTTTATCTTTATACGAATTAAATATATCTTGTTCAAGCTGAGGATCTACAGTATAATAATTTTTATCTACAGCATTAATTGTTGGTATATATTTAGATTTTTTTAAATACTTTAATTCATCTGGTGTACTTAAACCTAAATAAAATTTAAATGCTTCTTCACTTCTGGGGTCATAAGATTCCTCCCTTTGTTCATCCGAAACCCATCTTCCATAATTGCGTAAATCAAGATAACTAGAAGGATTAATTGTACGATAGGCTTTTTGTCTTTGAGGTAATGTTTCAGCAGGAAATGTTCTACTATTATAATTATTATAAGCATCTACATATGCTTTTTTTAAATTAGAAATAAACCCTCCTCCTCTTTGCATCATAGGATACTCTGTAACTGGAGCTTGGTTAAATGTATAATCACCTCCAGGTTGCATCATAATTTTTTGACCATCCGCACCAACTCCTAACACTGGATAGTTTACACCACGCATTGTAATATTAGGACTACCAATTTGTGTCACTTGTCCTGGATGGGCCCATTGTCCTCTGTTGTCTTTTATTACCCCACCATATTTATTTTTTGGAAGATTTAAAAAATCTTCAAGAGGTAATTCATATGATTGATTAAAATAATTTTTATAATATTCACCAACATCTTTCATTGCATCTTTTTCTGCAAGTTTAATTGCTTCTGAATTTGGTGACTTACTTACATAAGGATGATATGGATATATGTAATCTTCTATATCAGGTGCATAAATTATATTTTCACTAACAGGACCTTTATGTCTAAACTGATAAAAAGCAGTTCCTCCAGGATTTTGCAAAAAAACTGGATCATGTGAATAAGGTAAAGATATTTTATTAGGAATTACTTTAGCGTTGGCAAGCCCTCTATAAATAAAAGAATTTTTTAAATTATCAACTGCTTTATTATATTCTGCTTTAGAAATATTTACACCTGGATATTTCCAACCTTCTCCTTCTTTAATATCTTCATAAATTTTTTTAGTCTCAAGATCTATATTTTTTAATCTTTCTGCTTCACTTATTGATTTAGTAAATGTTGGAATATCAATTTGTGATTCATATATTATTGGTTTTTTAATTTTAATTGTTTTTGTTGAAGGAATAATTCCAGCTAAAGGATTAGCTAAGTTATTTACAAATTGTCCTGTTGTTTTAGAACCTAATCCTGCTAAAGCTCCTACAGCTAAAGGTGCACCTATACCTGTTACATAAGGCATGTAAGAATTAGTTACATTAGACATTAAAGGAGCTCCACCTAATCCTGCTGCCATATCATACAACATAGTAATAGGATTAAATGTATTTAAAAATGGTTGTTCAACTTGGTTTTCATTCCACCTACCTTTATTTCTTAAAGATTGTGCATCAACATATGCACGTTCTTTAACATTCATATCTTTATATTTCTTACTAGCTCCTGTGGGTAGAGTAAATACAGTTCCTTTTTCTTTAGCTTGTCTTGCAGATATTTCTTCTTGTAATTTTCTTCTTTCAGCATTTTTTTGTGCTAAAATAGCATTTTGCATTGCAGCTTGTTGCGCTGGTGTATATGCAACATTTGAAAAATTTCTACGGTCTACAATAGGTTTATTTTTTAGAAACAACTGATCTCTGAAATTTACTTGACCTTTATCTTGATATTGATCTAATTCTCCACCTTCTCTCATCTTAATATCACCACCACATTTATGACATGTCATAGGATCCATTCCACCATCAGATAATTTCCATGACCAACCACAATTAGAACATGTTACTTTTCTATTTAGTGAATTTTTAGATACTAATCCACCTTCTGCATATTTATCTAACCACTTTTTCATTTACTATTATTTTTGAGATATTTGGAGTTTTGTATTAATAAATTTGAATATCATTTTAATATCCCCTCTTCCATCTACACCTTCTTTTCTTATTTCTGGAGGATTCTTTCTAAGAAGCACCTTGCTTACATTGTGTCTAAATTTCTTTTTCTGTGTAGACAACTTATAATAATCTACACTAAAAGGATTTACAAACCAGTTATATCCATTAGGAAATGTTGTTATTAGAATATTTTCGACACCACTAAATTCTCCCCTGTCTTTTGTAATATCATTAAACTGATTAAATCTATATTTTTGTTCTTCTTTAGAGAATAATATTTCTGTAGATCCTGTAGGATTAATTATTGGATAATTAAGATATTGGAAAGGATTAGACTTAGATTTTAAATTAAGATTAAGCAATCCAGATATTTGTTCTGAGTTATAAACAATAGCTGAATCAAAGTTATAATCTAATAAATGAAACTTATCTTGTCCATTAGCACTGTATTTATATGCTTCTAAATAATATTCTACATTACGCATTGTAGTAACAGTAGTTCCTGTTGGAAATGCATATTCTATTTCAAATGGATGATAGGTACCATAAAAATTACAAAAATCATCCCATCTGTCGTTATGTCTCCACAATCCAGTTTGTGTTTGAAAACAAGTTTTATATGCTGTATAAAAATGTCTCTTAGAAGGAAGCATAAATGTAGGATGCCAATCATGAAAACTAATCCATTGTTTATTCTTTACATCATAAGAAATAGTCCAAGATGCATCTTCAAAATATGCAGGGTCACATAATGAAATAGGAATTTTAGAAAAAACACTAACAGGAGGAAGTATTTCTGTGTTATATTCTAAAGATTCTGTTAATGTATATACACACACAGGTTCTTCCACACCATATGTATATTCTAAAACACCAGCACCTGAACAAGTATATTCATAATCTATAAATTCAGATTTATCATTTGTTGTAAATATTACATTAAGATCAGAAAATGAAGTTGCATTTAATATTTCAAATTGTGTATTATCTATTAATGCAGCACCAAATCCTTCATAGGAGCCCTCAAGCTTTAATGTGTTGTTAACTTCAGTTATCTGTATAGGATAGATATGAAGATATGTATTAGATACATCATCACCAGATGAACCCGGAAGTCTACTATCAGCATTCATTGCAGCAAGATCTGGATCTAATATTACCTGACCATTTAATGTAATTCTAAAATTAGTATATGCTGTAGTAGGGTCTACACTATAAGAACATATTGCAACATAATAAATCTTTTCATTAGGTACATTATTCAAATAAATATTATATGTAATTGTATCATTAGGAATACCAGATGTAGCTGTTGTCTTAATCATTAGATAGTTTACAGGTCCATCTGAAGATGTTCCTGTATCATTAATCCAAAAATTATTAAGTTGTCCAATATTAGTGTATGTACCAACAGCTGAACCATTATATCCAAGATCATACAATGCAGTTCCTAATGTGCCATATGTTACACTTCCTAAAGGTTCTGTAGAATAATTAGTTGTAGATATTACAGGTGGCTCTGTTGTAACTTGTTGACATTGACCATTTATATACTGATATCCAGAAGGACAGTCATATGTATATAATGGCTCTACATTAACATTTATATTTCCATTATTTAAATAAAATCCAAATGCAGGATCGTATTGTATATCATTACGTTTTGGTATATAGTCTCTTTTAGAAAAATATACCACCTCATTAATATTGTCATATACAGTTGTTATACCAGCACCAATAACAGGATTATCACTTAAATTAAAATTAGGAAAATAATTAATAAGTTGTAAAGGAAGATATCTGCTAAACCACCATTTCATATTTGATTTAGAAATTTCTTCAAGTTGTCCCGTGTATGCAAAAATCTTACCTTGGTCTTGACTTACATAAAATACACCATAAGGTGTAGATGTAATACCCCATCTGCTTTGACATGAACCATATTCATATATTTGGTCTGAATTAACAAGACTCTGTAAAGGTTGATTAAATAATCCTCCATCTCCAATTGTTACTTTAATTCCTGTATCTGTTTGTAAACTATCAACACCCATAATTTGCATTGGGGATTGTCTATCTAACATTATTAAAGCACCTGTTTTATTTATTTGTTTTACAGAAGTAACTTTAGTAGGCATGTCTTTATAGTTATTAACTAAAAAACTTTGCCAATTATCACGTTTAAGTTCTTCTTGTTGCGGTAAAGAATATTGAATTCTTCTTGGATAATAAGTGTAACATGTAGCCGCTACAAGTGGATTAAATGAACGTGGTAAAACTTGACCCCATGTAACAAATTGATTATACATTCTAGATACAGAAAGAGAATAATCATACTTATAAAATGCTGAAAATTTTACATAATCGCTTCTAAATAATGTAACAAGGTCTGTGTATCCATAAGGATCATAAAATCTTTTGCTTGCTTCATCTTCCCAATCTCTATATCCAACATTCACTTCAGATTCTACAAAAAAATCTCTTACACCATTGCAAAATAAATAAAAGTTAGCAGCATCTACTTTCCAACCAGGATCGCCATTATAATCTTTACCAACAATAGTACCTCCTTTGTTAAGTCTATAATATTTTTTAGGGCTTATTAAAATAGAATTGTCCACATATTGTTTTCTATTATCTACAAAATAATATGTACCGACAATATTTTGATATTGTAAATAGTTATATGTAACATCTTCTGGTTGTTCAATAAGCCAATCATTAAAATATAAATAATTATTTTTCTCTGTGTACCGGTTTAAATATATGTCACCACCGAATAATATTGGTACTTCATTTATTGTATATACACAACTAGAAATGGGAATTTGTCTAATAGAATCAATCTGCCCATACTGCGATGCAAAATCTACTTTAATTGCACCATAATTAGATGATATTGTTCTTGTAAAACAATCCCCATTTACACCTAATATATTTTTAGAATCATCTACAATACCGGGATTAGGCATTGCTGAATTTAATTTCATAATTATATATGGATTTCTATATAAATTATTTACAGAAAGTCCGTCAAATGATTGCACACTATCTTTTATATATCCATAATCAGATGTTGAAATTGTACTTGTTGTTGGGTTAAATGAGTTGTAAAATCCATGTGAATTAAACTGTGCGGCTAATTGCTCAGGTCCAATTAATGATGTAACAAGTTCTGCTAATTTTTGTCCATTTGCTTTTAATCCTACAGCAATTTGCCATGCAGCTGTTATCACTGTATTTGCAAAAATTCTAGCAATATATGATGCATTTCCAAATGTGTCTGGAGCTGAACCTATATTTACACCTAGTGTTAAATTATAAGGCATATCTGAATTACCTTGAACAGTAATTGGTTCAGCACCTAAAGCAGCACTAAGAGTTTGAAATGCAGCTACTGTAATTGCAAAAATATTAACTAAATCAGCACTACGTTGACCAAGCAATTTAAATTCTGGATGTTTATATGGAGCAGAATAACATCCAGACATTTGTCCATATGTATATCCATATATTCTTAAATTAAATGCACCTATGTATGGATTTTGAAATGTTGTGTCTGGTGAATGAAATGTTGCATAATTTGTTAATGCAGTCATTCCAACAGCACTTTCATAAAATGGATCTATTGTACTAATATCATTATAAGGATAGTTTTGCATTAAAACTTGTTGTCCTGTAGGATTACTTGTTTTAGCATCTATAATATTGTATATCTCCATGTTGTTAACCATACCTTTGGCAATAACAGACTTATATCCTTCTCTTGAACCCCTTAATATTTCATATCCAACTATTGAATCTATTATATTTCCATTAATATCTTTAGGAGCTGTAATACCTTCAAATGATACACCAAGCACTCTAATCTTACCACCACCATTTGTAAAATGATTATCCAATGCATTATCAGGAAACTTATGATGTCTTATATTTTTTCCACATAAATCAAATGAACCATTACCAGTGCTGTTAGGTTGATTCCATACAACAGGATTATCATCAGGATATTTTTCTGTAGATTGCCAATATCCCATATATCCTGTTTTAACTAAAATACCACCATCGAGTTGTAACAAATTGGGAGATGCAGTAATTGTTGCAGTGTTTTTAGTTTGCCAGTTGGTATCGTTTATACCACTGTAATTAATAGGTCTACCGGGAATATGATAAGATGCAGATCTATCCCCAGTATTATATATCCATCTTATAAAAAATGAATACACCTCATCTCTCATGTATCCAACATTAGAACCAGCTTTATGATAATAATCTTCAGGATATTCTACGGAATTCCACTTTGAAATAATTTTATTAGCTTGTGGTTGATAGTTAAAATCAGATTTTGTATATGGACCAACTCTTAACAAATAATTATTTAAAGGAAAGATTCCATCTGATTTATCAATTGCTGGTGTAATCAAAGGAATATTAGAAATTGGAATATTAACTAATGTAGGATCTATACTATCAATATAAATAGTGGATTGTCTTGTAGAATATACACCAAGTTGTTTTGCTACTGTTTGTGAATTGACAATAGAAATTACAACCACCTCCATTTCAGTAAAGTCCGGATCTGTATTAGATACACTCAGCTTAATAGCTCCACCTACACCACTATGACTCCATATAGATACAGGATTAGAAACCATAAGATAATCCGTCACTTTGATTTGATTAATCATATAAGCAATAGCCACTTGATATGTACCATTTTGTAATGTTCCAGACCCACTTCCTTTTTCAACTCGTAAACATGGTGTGTTTAATAATGGAGCAAGTCTTAATTGTTCACAATTTAATTGTGTAGTGTCTGTACATGTAACACAACCTGTAGGAGAACCTGCTGGCCAAATTCCTGGAGGATTTGATATGCTGACATTGTTATCATCAACGCAAACTTGTTTCCAAGGAATATTATTAATATCCATCACTCTATCTGGATTATTTCCATCAGACCAATATATTTTTTCTGAACAATCAAATGTTCTTCTTGAAGCCCCTGTTATTAAATGCTTGGTATTAAAACTTAAACAATCATCATTAACCAATGTTGTATAGGTGCAAGTTAATTCATTAAAAATACCTATCTCAGAATTAACATCATTTGTAGTAAATATTGCCCATCTATTTTCGTCTAAAGAAATGCAACCAATTAATGTATATGGAAGATTAACACAAAAAAGATTGGAAGGTTCATTACCTACTACGCCAACCTGACCATCATGAGAATTATTAACTAAATTCCTAGCATGTGTCCATTGCCCTTCGCCAATAAAAGTATCATTAGGATCTTTAAGCATCCCTTTGGTAAACGAATTCAGTTGATTTGGTGTTTCTTTATTTGCCATCTTACTTAATTTCTAATTTCTTTTTTTTAATAAAAGAATATGCTTGTTCAGTAAGAAAACCACATAGCCAAGCTTGTGTTTCTTCATCTACAACATCTCTGTCTTCTGTTATTCTAACTACAGCATGATAAATTTCGTGTGCAATTGTGTTATGTGAAAGATATTTCTGTTCTATAATTAAATAATAAGACTCCATTTCAGCACTAATCAATATTCCTTCTAATTCATAATCATTATTTGAAGTAACATTATATTTTTTGTAAACCTTATCTACTTCTTTTTTTATATTATCAGAAATAATAAATTGTAATTTACAATTAAATGTTTCAATATTTATTATCTTTTTAACTATCATTACAAATTTATATAATATGATTTAAACATATTGTAATACTTACCGTACATTGCTTCTCTGTTCATTTTCCAAACATTATACATTTCTTTAAAGTCAGGAGTATTTACAATAGTGAGAGCATTGTTTCTTGCAGGTCTCATTCTTTGTTCAACCAATTGCATTCTTTGTGTAACATCTTCACCATTCATGTATAGATTTTCAAGAATACGTTGTTTAATCGCATATTCATAATATTCATTAATCATAGGATGATCTAATACAAGAAGATTACCATTCTCATCTTCTAAGTTACCCAAATAGTTTACATACACGGTACCTGTTTCAATTCCTATAACGTATAAATATCCATCTCTGAGTTCTGCTTCCATCCAATTGTCATATTCTGGTTTCTTAGAACATATAGGATCTACTGCTCTAGCAGGTCTTACCCAAAGTCTCTTAAACTCTCTAAATTCTCTTGTTAAATAATTTCTTTTTTCTATAACTTTTACATAAGTGTCTTCACAAACTACATAAGTACTTTCACAAGCACATGTAGATTCAGGTTCTTTGCAAGTATTACAACATGTTGCTGTTGGTTCTACTATAACATTTTCTGTATGTCTTCCTTGCATCACTTCTTCTTTTACATGATAGTCAGCACAAAGAACAGCCATAGTAAGTACATAAAAATCATCTGGAAGTTTAACTCTACCGTTTATGATTTCTAAAACTTTTTGTTTTTCAGTGTTAATTCTAAGTCCAAGATCATAATTAATTCTTTGTGCAACTTTAATAAGTTGACCAGGCTCAATCATACCTTCCATTTCATAAGTGAAAAAGTCAGTGCGTACCTCATCCATTAACTCATCAAATGTTCTATATTTTACAAATGTGTTTGCCATTTTTATCTTGATATATTTTTATTATCTTGGGTGTTATCTGTAGGTATCTGTAGCATAATACCAAGATCTTTCATAACATTAGACTCTATTTCACCATACAAATAATCAGGAACATTAAATGCAGAATCTTGTCTAGATGCACAATTGTATTCTTGGTTTTCATTACATGTAATACATTTATACTTAGATATATCATCTTCAAACACTCCTTCTATTCTTACACTAGGCCATATAATATCTGGAAAATATAAATGATCATTTAAATACCAATAATAATTTGTTTTGTTATATTTAAAATTTTTAGAATTAGACATTTGTACATACTGTGTAGGACTAATTGGTTGTAAATCAATTTGACCATCTAAAGAAGTCACTTGTCTAATAAGTGGTCCCCAATACCCTTGCATAAAAATTGGAATATTTTCTTTTGTTCTCATAACTGTTATATTAGTTTTTAAACCAGTACAATTTGCTTCTATCCTATCTACCTCAATTAATTCAACATTATCAAGTGTTTGCATAATTGAATTAAATTTCATAAGATTACTTTTAGAATCTTCTCTTTTCATTAACCACTTTGCATGTTTAGAAACAATGCTATAAAGAAATCTGTCCGTAAGAAATGCATCCTGACGAACTGCTTTTATTTGGTTTCTAACCCTTGATAATACTTCTCCAATTGTTGTCTTGCTCATTTTATTATTATTATGTCATATCAAATTCATCATAGCTTTCCATTAATAATTCAGTTTCTTTATCTTTTTTGTCTGTAAAGACTTGTTTTCTGAATAATCTTGAAACTCTAGCCATATTGTCAACAACAACATATTTCTTCCATTCGGTAGGATATGTTTTGCTGACAGTTCTTTTAAAATCTCTTAATGCAGTAAAACCCCACACTTCGTGAAATTTAAATCTGTATTTAGTTTCAAAATTTGTGTAAAATATTTTAGCTAAAAGCTGGTCAGATTCCCAATTTTGATGCTGCACTTTTACACCGTATTTTAAAGAGCTTTTTACATCGGTGTTTTGTCTTTTTTTCTTTTGACATGTACCAATGAATACATACCCAAGTTGTTCTAGTAGCTCCAGTCCATCTCTTTTTTCTATCACAGTCTTCCACAAATTTTCATTAAAAGTTTTAACAACTTCTTTAATTTGCTTATCTGTTAGATTTTTATATTCTTCTTTTTTTTCTCTGATTTTATTACAAAATTCAGCGTTTAGAATATTATATCTTTTAGCCCTATATCTAGGTGCATTAAGATCTGGCTTATTATAACTAGTCATTACTGGGTATATTATAATTTACGTAATTTTTAATTATTTTCCTATTTAAACTTTTAATATTTAAAATAATATTTTATGTTCAAATATTCTATCAGTATTTTTTTCTACAATATCAAATGAACATCCAGCTTTTGTAGGTCCAAAGTTTGTTCCAATCCATTTAGAACCTCCAAACAAAGACAATGCATTTCTATATCTGAAGTTATATGATTGTTCTGAAGTGTTTTTATGAAGATCACCTTTTATAAAACTTACATAAGAAACATCTGGATCTATTCTATTATACATTAAGTATTTATTAATGTAATTCTCTGTCTTATCATTAAGATGAAGAGGAAGTCCGTGTTTCATATCTTCTGTATCTTTTCCATGAGATAACAAGAACACGTGTTTACCATAATAAATATGATCTATAAACTTCTCTTGTACAGATGTTTTAACATAGGGATATTTTGCATTAACATAAATCTCAAGTGCTCTACTTACCATGTAGTCAAATATGCCACCATGATTAGAACATGCGTTTGATATAATGTGATAGCTTTCTGCATAATCACTTGTAAATACAACATCATAAAAGTTTTTTTCTACAGTAAGAACATTTTCAAATGCTTCTTTATCTGTCATATTTTGTGGCAGTTTATGCCCACCTCTAGTAGTTTGAGCATTCATACCATCCATTCTATCTCCAAGATCTATAATGTATATATCACTAAATCTTTTATAAAGGTTGTGCAGATATTGTATTTCATACAACACATTATACATCCTAGATTTAAATGTTAAAAAATTGTAATTGTTCTTGTACATTGCTTCTACATCATCTACATAAGCTGAAATGTGTTTATCTGAAGTGTATACAAATAATGCTTTTTCATTAGTTATTTTAACAGAATCTGTTCTTTTGTGCACTTGCACATTACTAAAAACTTTATTTAATATTTCATTAAAATCTTCTACATTAAGTTCATTTTCTTGCTTTTTAGTAATCATTGCAGAAATAACCCAATAGTCATTACCATTGTTTTTATGTTGTTTATTCCAATAGGAAGAAAGCTTCCATTTGGTAATGTCAATCTTTAAAATTTTTTCTATTTCTTCTGCTGTTTTTGGCTCTTCTAAAGCAATTGCTTTAATTTTTGCTGTACCTTCAGATACATTTTCAGAAAACTCAATAATCTTTTCTTCTAATACGCCTATATAGGAATTCTTTTCTACATCTTCAATTGTTTTATTAATAAAAAACTGTTTTTTACTAAGGTATTCTGCAATATTAATACCTAATCTTTTAGCGCATTCTTTATTAGATTTTTTAGATTTAATAGCTTTTAAAATGTCATTATCTGAAATCATATATTTATATTTTATATAAAGGTAAATAATATTTTTAAAATATCAATACTTCAATGTTTGAAATGTGTTTATAATTAAAGACCCCAGTTAAGAATAACTAGGGTCTTTGCCAGAAAACCAACAAACTGACAATTTTTTAAAAATGATTAAGTTATTTCAATACATGGTTAAGGTGGGTTTTATACTTTCACCATTGTAAATAATGTATAAGCACTTGTTCTCATAGAGGGTTTTGCTTTAATATTGTTTTAAAATTTATTTTTATAAAATGACGTAATATATTTTTTATAAATTAGGGATATGTTACTGTTTGCCAAGACCCCTCAACAAACGTATATAATACATTAGTAGAAGTATCAAGTCCAAGTCTTCCTTCAACTATATTAGTTATGGGAAAAATAGATACAGATGCTCCTGTAATCAAAGAAATACTATCCAGTGTATTTGATGTGTTTTCTATATCAGCAATAAGTTTATTAACAACAGCAATTCTGTTATTGATATCTTTTGCAGTTGCAAAATATGAATTTTTACTTAAATTTTTTATTCCAGACATTTCTTTATATTTTTATGTTATTGGAGCACATGGTTCGCAAGGGCATGCTGTAACACAAAACTGTGCATTTAAATATTGTGTATTTTTAATTGTATTGAGCATGTCTAAAATGTATTGTTTAGAAAAAACACTACATAAAGATGAATTAATATTTTCTAATATTTCTATACTATTAGGATTTTCAATTTCTAATTGATTATTATTTGTAACAAATAAATTATTATTTTCACATGTTGCATTTAAATTTCCTACATATACTGCGCATTCAGCAGGAATATAATAAGCACATCCTTCAGTATCACATTGTACAACAGGATCTTGTGGATTACAATCTTCTGTATAAGGATTACATGGTAAAGTGCTAAATATCTCTACATCTCCGTATAATGTACTTACGCTATTTGTAGCAAAAGCTCGTATATAATATGTTTTGTCGTTTGTAAGACCAGACAATTCTGTAATAAATGGATTTGTTTGTGCATAATTAGGATCATTTATTACATTAGAATTACTTGTAGTAGGTAGTATTTGTGTACTACTCCAACATATTCCACGTGCTGTAATTGCTACACCACCATTAAAAACAACATCACAACCTGTAATAGCTGTATTACTTGTTATAGAATACGGAGGAACAGTAATTACAGTGGGGCCTCCCAATGTTGCTACACTAAAAATTTCTCCATAAGTTGTACCATTTGTATTAGTAGCAAATGCTCTAATATAATAAGTTGTACCAGCTGTAAGACCACTAACTGTACCAGTAAATGCACCTGTACCAGTTCCCATTGTAGTGTTAGTAGCAGAAGACATATCTATACTAAGACTTCTTTGTATTCCTCTAGAAGTAACAGTAGAGCCACCACTTGCTGTAACATTACCACCAGCAACAAAAGATGTAGATGTTAAACTTGTTATTGTAGGGCTTGTAGTAACAGAAGGAGTAATAGAACTTGTAGTAAATGTTTTTACATCACCATATGATACTCCAGATATTGTCTCTACATAACATCTTATTTTATATATTGTATTAGGCAATAAACCTAATAAAATACTTGTAAACACTCCACCAACAGAAACATCAGTAGTTTTACTATCATTAATATCTGGATCTGGATTTGTTGATATATCCCAACATACACCTACGTTACTAATGGTTCCTACAATTCCTGTAAAAGAACCTCCGGAAATAGCAGTGCTAGATGTTATAGAACTAGCGGCAGTTGTTACTAAACTAGGTGTAGTGAATGACCACTGATTTCCATAATATACATTAGACAAAGCATCAATAATATATGCTCTAACATAGTATGTAGAACCTGCACTAAGAGATGTTAAATTTAATGAGTAATTAGCTGTACTATTTCCTGCAATACTGTTTGTAGAATTAGCAGTGGTAGGATTACCAGTTGTATTCCAACACAAACCTCTAAATGCAACAGTACCACTACCTATAATAGAGTTACCTCCACTAGTTGCACTAGTAGAAGTAATTGCTGTAATATTATTAGTGTTAAGACTGTATGCCATTATTAAAGATTAGTAAATGGTGGAATTAATTCTGGTGTATAAATAAATTTATTACAATCTAAATTTTTAATTTCTCGTTCTGTATACGGTGTTCCAAATGTACCATCATCATTTAATGGAAGTCTTGGAGAAAGACCACTATAACAGTCATCATGTCCTGTTTCTGCCAGAATTAAAATTAAATAATTAAAATTATAATCAGTTCCTGTTAATGTAGTTGTTAATATAGTTGGTGTTGAACCATATGTACCAGTGTGTACATATTCCCATCCATATTGTGCAGTGTATACACCAGCTGGATCTTCTTTATACCAATGTACTGTATATGATGTAATAGGATAAAACCCAACAGGAATGTTTTCTGTAGTAAATGCAAAGTTAAGAGTTCCATCACCATTTACTGTAAATGTTGGAGTATTGCTTTCGTTAATGCATGCTTGTCTACATAATTCTTCAGTAGGAGCTGTATAAAGTCCTACACCACAGTTTTCACTTACAACATCATAATCAATTGGTTCTAAAGCATTATTAACTAAAAACCCAGAAGAACATTCTGAATTTAATGCATCTTGTGCTAATACACTAACCATCCAATTTTTATTACCTGTATTGTCATATGGTGAGGTTACACTAACAACAGCTTCTCCTGTAGTGTCTGATGGAAAAATAATATCAGAACCCCATACAGCAGATGATACATTTCCTACATAATAATAGTTGCCCGTATCTAATCTGTATATAGCAGCAGTGTATGTAGTTTTTGTTGCTGTAAATACAATAGGACCAACAACACTTTGTGATACGCTGACAGTCCATGAAACTCCTGCACCAGCAGTAATAAAAGTATTAGGAGCTACACCACTACCTGTAATCTTCATACCTACAGAAATAGAACCTACACCTGGAGGCGTTGTCACTGTAAGAGTTGTACCAACTATACCACCGCTAAATGTAATGCTAGAACCACCTATAACTTGATTAAAGTCAATAGTGATAGTATCTACACTAGGATCAGAAATAGAATTGTATGTTGCATCTATTACAGATGGACATGTTAATGCACATTCACAATTACAATCAGAAATAATATTACAAAACAAAAGACTTAATTCTTCATCATTTTGAATATTAGTTAATAATTGTGTAATAAAATCTTTAGAAAATATATAACAAAGTTGCTCATTAATATTTTCTAAAATATTAACAAAGTTTCTTTCTGTTGTAGATGACTCTTCAAGAACTAAAAAATGAATAACATTAGGATAGAGCATCAATGCTTCTGAACTACATTTAATATCTTCACCAGTATAAATTACACACTGTAATGGATAAAGCTCACTGCATGGATTTGGGTCTTCACATGTTACTGTAGGCATAACAATAGGATCTGGAGGACATACACAACTTGTACAGTTGTATCCACAGCTTCCGCAATTTGTAGTTGTGCTAGTTGTTACTTTATTACAAGGACATCCCATTTCTTATATTTTATAATGTTTTAATAGATTGTGCAGTACAATCAACGTATGAAAGACTACCCACACTTGTAGACATTTTTACATAATATGTTGTAGCTGTAGTTAAACCAGAAATTGTATACGTAATTAAATTAGTTGTTGGATTAATAAATGTCTGCGTACTACCTGCTACTAATGTTGTGCATGCAGGATCAGTAAATGTTTGTAATCTATACGTTACTACATATCCGTTTGGTTGAATAAAATAAGTTCCTGTAAATGATGTACTAGAAAGTGCATTTAATGAACCCACTGTACATGCTGTAGCAATAGGAGATACACTAACAGTTCGAACATTATTACATACTAAATCATTATTTGTCAAACTATATGTTAACTGTAATGATAAAGGTGTATATAAATTAATATTTGTAGAAGATAAATCTATAATTACACCGTTGGTATTTAAATTTGCTTCTGTAACGTTTACATTAACAGTAAATGTTTTAGGAACGGCAGAACCATCTGTTATTAATAAGGAACCGCCAACAGAATTAACATCTCTAAATCCACTAGGAATTGTACAATTACCTACAAAAAATAATGTTAATCTTTTGTTTAAAACATCCGGTACCACAGTAAATGAAACAGATACAGAACTACAAGATGTTACACCTCTTACAGTGAGATAATTACTCATTGCAAGTCTCATATCATTTACTGTAATCCATAAATTTTTAATAGTATCAGCTGCGCTTGCAGGACTTACCACCCAATTAGGTACATCTGCCATTGTAGCATAAGGTGCAAACAACGGAGGTTGTGATGCTAATGTAGAAGGAGAATAGAGCTCATCTTGAAATGTAGTTGCGGATACTAAACTTGTTGAATCACCCGTACCATTTTCTAATGTAAGTAATTGATTACCAATAGCTAATGTAATATCTTCTATGGAATGAACAAGACTATCACCCATAATACCTGGAAATGCAAAATCAGGAACTGGATCAACAGCTGTATACAGGTTATTTACACTTGTATTAATTGCTGTCACTGTACTATAAAGACTATTTAAACTACTAATTAATTGTGTAATATAATTATCATGTTGTATAACCTTATTACCAATTAATCTTGAATAATCCAATGCTTGATCTGCATCATTCAAAGGAAGTGTAGTAATAGCTGGATCAGGTTGTAACTGAGCTAATAAATTTACTAATATGTCTACTTTAGGTGTTGGCATTAGGTATTTTGTATTCTATTAATAATAGCTTGCAATACATTTGCAAGTGTTCTAGTACCATCTCCAGGTAAAGGAGATAAATCTCCTAAGTTTAATACAGATAAATCAAGTAATGCTTTATGATGACATACTTCTTGAGAAGTTTTAAACATAACATTACTCATTGTATCACCTGCACATTCTGGAATACAACATAAATCTGGACCATCCCAGATAACACAGTTTGATGCAACTGGTGCACAACTGATGTCTCCTAAATTTGATTTAACTGGTTTCATATAATATAATATACACTTTTTTTAAATATTTTCAAAAAAAGTATTATTATATTACTCTGCTCCGTTATTTAATGTTTCTAATATTGCACCTTTAACAAATAAGAATACAGTATCGTTAGTTTCTATAAAGTTATATAATAATCTTTTATCAGAATCATCTAAAATCAATTCATCTGAATTTTCTAAAGTAACGTACCACCCATAAGCTTTTATAGGATTTTCTATTTTACTAGCTATTGCTAATATATTTCTTAAAGCTGTTGATAATTTCATACTTTCAGAATTATCAAATGTTTTAATTAGTCTACTAAAATTATATTTTTTCATTTTGTAAAAATAAAATATTAAATAAATTCATAAATCAAATGTGGATAAGTTTCTAATAATTTACTTATTACATAATTTTGTAATGCGTTAATTAAATTTGTATAAGGATTAACTTCTGATTCTTCATAGATTAAATCAGTAATATCAGTATAAGGAATACATCCTTTTACATCACCATTTAAATTTGTAATATTAACATCCATATTTATTTTACCATAAGGTTCTAAATGTGGTACCAATACTAAAATAGGATTTTTAAATATTTGTTCATTAGTTGGATTTTCAAACAATCCTGTAATTTTTATTGCCATTTTATTTTATTTTTATGTTATTTAAGATAAAATTCCCATATTGCGAAGTTGTACTACTACTTGTCCAATTGTATAGCCATCAAAAGTATCTAAGTCAATTGAGCCATTATTTGTATAAGTTGCAGCAGCCATAGCAGTAGTTCCTTGTATAGTAGGAGTTGCATTGTACAAACCAATTTTGTTATCGCCTTTTACACAAAGTACATCTCTAGAATTATTTGAAAGTTTTAAAAGCGTGTCATTTGCGTTGTTTCGACTTATGGCTTCAATAGCTCTATAGTCAGCTGCGGCTGTTAAAGTTGGATTAATGTATATACCTCGAGTGATACCATTTGCACCTCCAGTTTGATTAATAGTTCCCTCTACATTTAACCAACTCCAAGTGGCATTACCTGAAGTAGGTGCAAAGTTACCAATAACAGTAAGCATATTCATAGCACCGGCTGTAAGAGTATCTAAAGAATTTGCAGGTCTACCAACAGTTAAACTTGGGTAAGACAAATTGCCACTAGCGTGTGTGTAACCTATAAATAATCCACCTGAGCCTGTATTAATGGAAGCACCTTTATCTACACTAGGATACATGGCGATTTGAGCTCCACCAAATGTTATCCGACCTGTGTTATTTATTGTAAATAATGGACCTGGCGTAGAATTCTGTACAATAAAAGCTGTTCCTGTAGTTGCGCTCACTCCTCTTACTTGAAGAGAAGCTGATAATCCAGTAGTAATTCCTATGCCTAAACCAGCATACGGAATATATTGTGCAATAGTTGCTCCATTTCCAATAGTTATTATATTACTTGTATCATTAAATGAACTATTCCCTAACGTATTACGCAGTTGTCCAACTAGTTTTATATTCCCTCGGACATCTAATTTTTCATTTGGAGTACTAGTACCGATGCCTATTCTCAAAGATGGATCCATAACAAATCCTGATGTTGCAGAAGCATTTCCAAATTCAACTATATTAGATATTTGTGAAGCACCCCCATATACACTAAGAGCTATATTACTTCCACCTTGTGTTGCTAATACAACATCTCTTCCTGTTAATGGTAGAGCAAAAGTACTTGGAGCTACAATCAGTTTACCATCAGAACTTCCTGCATTAATTCGTAATCTATTAAATTGATCTATTACTAATGTAGTATTACCATATAAGTCAATACTTTCTAAAATATTAGCTGTATGTGAAGTTATAGATTCTAGTAAAATAGTCTTTGATGTAGTAGAAGTAGTTTTTACATGAAGCATAGCTCCTAGACTTGTAGTTCCTATACCCAAGTTACCATTTGGGGTAAGTTGCATTAATTGTGTGGCAGATTTATACCATCTATAACCATCTACACTAGAAGTATGTAACCCAAAAGCAATTCCTGTAAATGTATTCCCAATTTGTATATTATTATCCGAAGCTGATATACCTCGTATTGTTTCCGTATAAAAAGAATAACCTCCTGCAAGTTGCATATGCCCTCCCGTAAAGTAAGATGCACCAACTACATGTAATTTACTTGTAGGAGCTCCTATACCTATACCAACATTACCGTTATTCAACACAGCAAATAAACCCGTAGGTGTAGAATTTTGTACTAATAATGCTGTTCCTGTGCTAGCAGATGCACCTTGTACAGCTAGTCTAGCCAAATCGGATGTAGTTCCTATAGAAACATTACCACCGCTACCAAACAATCTCATTCTCTCTACACCACCAGCCATAAGTAAGTAATTCATACCACCCATGTCGCCTGAATATGTATTAGGTGTCGAACCGCTAGTTATTCCAAATTCACCGTATGTATTCCCATTAGCTCCAATATACCGTATCATAGTTCCAAAAGAAACATCGTTTTGTCGTATAGCTACAGGAATAGTATTCGCCCCTGTTTTTACAATATGTAATTGGTGTAAAGGATTAGATGTGCCTATACCTATTCTATTAGCAAATAAATTATTAGCTCCTAAATCTACATTAGCAGTTGCACCCGTATAAGGTACATATCCAGTTAAATTAGATGTTAATGCTATAGTTCCAGCAGTATCAGGTAATGTATATATTCTATCTGCTGTATTAGTATTAGTAAAAGATGCGTTAAACGTATTCGCTACGTTTCTTAATAAAAATGTTGTATCTAAAAATGTTTTAGCTCCTAAATTAGTTTGTACAAAGGCTAACTTCATATCTCCTTTTGTATCAGCATATGCTTTAACTGCTTTTTGTGAAGGTACAAGTAAATCACTATCAGCAGATAATAGTGGATCAGTATCTATAGGTACCCCTCTTGTAGTTCCTTGTGCCAAAATATTTTAATTTAAGTTGTTAATAATCTGCTGAAATGTTGATATTAAATTTATTTCTTCGTTTCTTTTTTTTGGATGATGTTTTTTGCACAAACATATTCCATTATTTATATCATATCTTAATTCAGGGTAATCTTTCCATGATAATATATGATGAGATTCTAATCTTCCTTCACAATCTAAATTATTAATCTTACATTTCCAATCATCTCTTTTCTTTACTGAAATACTCCATTCTCTATGTAATTGACCTCCACGTTCTTTACTATCATCTTTTAATTTTGTTCTATCTTCTATCCATTGATATGCTTTTTCTTTTGTGTATTTACCTGTTAATGTTTTAGATATTTTTTCTTTAACATGATTAGGAACAGAAAATCCTTTTCTAACTTTTCTTGATTTTGCAGTACAACTTCTAGAACAATATTTAGGATTTTTATTTGATGAAGTGTAATTATTTCCACAACAAATACAAATATATTCTTTAGTAAAATAAGCTCCTTTATTTTTTACATTTTTGTTAGAATTACTTATTTTTTGTTTATGCTCTTCAGTTAATTTATGTCCTTTGGTATGAGTGTTTCCATTCAACCAATAATATTTTTTAATAAATTCTGCTGTTCCTTGTGCCATGTTTTTTTTATTATCTACTTACTTCTTCCCAATCCATTGATGCAACAAGAGTATCACTAGCACTATCAGATGCTACTATTAATGTTAACTCATAAGGTGTTGATGATAAACTATTTCTTTCTAATTGAAATTTAAAAAGTGCATCTTTTAAAATATCTACTTGACTTCCTCCTTGGTTAGTCTCACTAAAAAATCCACTTCCAAGTATTTTTCCTCCTGCAAAACTAGTTCCTGTTATATTATATTCTACAGAAGAATTTGTTCCTGCACTTACCCAAGAACCACCTGTAGTAGCTCCTGTTCCTACAAGTTGCCAATTATAATTACCTGTAGTAATTGGTAATATAGATAATGCAGAAGGAATTACTACAGCGTCTAATCTTGTAGATTTAAGACGTAAACTTATTATAGGATAAAATGTTCCTGATGTTCCTAATGTTCTTGGTGTATTAACAGGAATTCCAATAGCTTGTTGTGATCCATTAAGTTCATACCCCCCTTCAGATAATACAGTAGAACATATTTGTTTTAATGTACTTGCCCCACTTGTAATTCCTGTATTTGTTATTTCATATCTTAATGGTAAAGAAGCTGTAGTAATATATGTAGATGCAATTATGTTAGCATGATGAAAGTTATGACAAACATAAAAATTACCATTTATAACAAAACCTATTCTAACTGTTCCCACTCCTAACCACTCAAGATCCATAAATAAAATCTGAGATTTTGTTAAATCAAGTGTTATTCCACTAGGACCTGTTCCATTCATAGGATCAACATTCCAACTTGATTGAGCAACAGGTGTATTTACTAATGCACCTGAAACTGAAGTTCTTTCAACAAAACTAACTGTACTATCATTTTGTTCTAAATAATAACCATTAGCTGCTCCATAATATCCAATTCTTTGTCTAAGGTTAGTTTTAGCAGGGCTCATTACAAAAGTACTAAGTACTAACAAACTTTTACCAGGTTGGTATGAAAATACTTTAAAAGTCTCTCTAACAACTTCAGAACCTGATGCTGTTGTTACAGCAAGGTCAACTAATCCTTGAGCAGAATTAAATGTTGCTGTTCCACTTGTAGCAGTGGCTGTAGCCCACAACCCATTATCTGCATATCTATGACTAGAGTCAAACAATGTAAATGGTTCACTAACTCTTAATCTACCAAATGCATCTATGTTAGGAGAGTTTGCATATGAGATAGCTGGACTTATTATACTATATCCTGAATAATTCTGTGCCATAATTAACTAATTTCTGTACCCCAAACTTGAAATGATAGGCTACTGTTTCCTGAATAAATTCTTATTTTATCTGTAGTTGCAAGTGTTACACCTATTGTAGCAATGAATGTATCATTACCAGCTAACGTTACATCATAGTAAAGATAGTCTTTATTAGATGTTGCTGCGCCTGCTTCTGATATAGAAATTCTAAATGTTGTTTGTGAACTTCCTCTATTACATACGGATAAAGAACTACATACAGTTGATGTAGCAGAAGGAACGGTATACAAATCTGTTTCCGTTGTTGCTGATGGACTACTTTGTCCTAATATTTTATATACGTTACCCATAATTTTATGCTCCCATTAATAAAAAGTTTTGTTCAAAACCTGCTGCATTGCTTCCTGCTGAAATCCAAGCTGTACCATTCCATATAAATAATGCTAATAATGTTGTATCAAAAACTATATATCCTTTATCAGATGTAGTTAAACTTAATGCATTTCTTTGTGTAGTAGTTAAATTATATATTCTACCTGCTTTGATTTCATTTGAATCAAGGTCAAGATTATGATAATATTTTTTGTCTATATTTGGCATTATGATAAATAAGCATAACCTGAAACAGGTTCTGAAAAAGTTATTTGTAAAATAGATGTAGTTGCATCTGTAACCACTCCAGAAATTTCATTACCAGATACATCAGTAATAAGAACATTAGGTACAAACCCAAGATTATGAGAAATATTCCACACAGCAGAAGCAGTAGGAATATAGTACTGATACGAACCATTATTTATTGTTATATTAGGATTTATGTTAATTCTTGTACAGCATCCACCAACATTAACATCTACAATATTTACATTTCCATCTCCTGTTGGATAAGAAAAACCTAAATCACAACATGGTATAATTGGACCACCAGAACATGTTTGACCAGCTGTTGTAAATCCACCAATATATGCTGCGGGATTTCCATTAAATGTAACAGGCAACCAAGACATATATGCTACACTAACTTGTGTAAGTGCACCTGCATCTTCGTTTTCAGCCCATTTTAAAATTTCATACCTAAGATTAGCCAAATCACAATCAATAGGAGATTTTGCACATTGAATTCCATACTGGTCATATTTATATTTTTCAACCATGCATTCTGCAAAATTTTCTTTGTAGACATCTTTATATAAAAGTACATTGCTCATTATTAGTTTGAATTATTTGTTTGTACAGCCAAGTTTTGTTCGTAAGAAGTAACACATGTGCTGCACACTTGTTTTCCATCTGATGCTGTTCTAACTTGACAAGAACAATTAATTGATGTACCGCAGTTTTGACATGTTCTCATATTAATATTGGTTTTTGTGACAATCTTTACATCCTCCTATATATTTATCAAGTCGTTTTTTAGCATATGTTAATAATTCCATAGCTAAATTAGGATCGTGACAATCTTCTGCTTTTACTTTTGCCGCATCAAAATAAGATTTAATTAACCTTAATTCGTTTAATCTTGCTCTTATTTCTACAGGGGGTTCACACGTTGCTAATTCAAGTTTACATAATTGTTGATTATAAACATTATAAGTTTGTGTCAATCTTAAATGATAATATTCAACATAAACTTGATCGTTAGGACTTACAGAATATTTAATTTTATAAATACCATCAGGTAATGCAGGTGCTTGTGGAGTACAATTACCAGAAATAATTCCTAAAGTACAAGCATTTAACACCAAATTAAATGATGCCATACCGCTACTAGCATATGTTGTAACATCTATTTCAGCTGGTTCTGTAAATCCAGGAGAAGTAATTTGTAATGTAGCACATTTAACATCAAGTCCTTGTTGGTAAATACTTGCATCAACAACTCTAAAAATGCTTACATTATTAGTTTCGGGAATATCTAAATACAATTGATGTTGTGCTGGCATATATTACTAAGTTTACATTTAAAATATACTGATTTTTTTTGTATTCTGCAAATAAAAAAAAGAGAGGAATAAATCCTCTCTTTTTTATTTTTTAAGATATTATTAATAAACCTCAACAGGAACTACAGCAGCAGCAGCTGATATTGTAGCACCAGAAGCACCATTTGCAATATTTGCAG
>Ga0209492_1000090_pt1 | contig 28497 bp, 37 predicted proteins | sample PPLLak12cMay2015_FD_187253 | JGI IMG/M metagenome (GOLD analysis project Ga0209492, IMG submission 187253) | Freshwater sediment microbial communities from Prairie Pothole Lake near Jamestown, North Dakota, USA - PPLs Lake P7 Core (1) Depth... | ecosystem: Environmental > Aquatic > Freshwater >... | reverse complement strand
TGTACGTTAGGTGTCTCCACTTAAATCTCTGATGTACATAGAGACATAGGGTACATAGGTATTATAGTATAATGTATATGGTATATAGGTAGAGGTCCAAAAATATTTTTAATTATGCAAAACTCTTTGGAGATATATATATAAAAAGACTAAATAAATTAATTAAAAAAAAATTATGAATGCAGACAATCACTCATTTGAAGTACCATTCGACGAGAATCTTAATATGGATAACTTTCGCCATAGATCTCAGGGACGAATAATTATTATTGAAGGTGTCGACCGCACAGGAAAGACAACACTTCAGGAGAGACTAAAGAGACATTACGATTACGCGCACCTCGTAATTGTACGTGGACCCGTAGGACTAAAGGCTTATAACCACATTTATAAACGTAATGTTGGAGAGGCTTATTACGATTTAATGGAGAGCTCATTTCGTAAATTGAAGGCATATATGTTATATCTTTATGCTGACATTAATACGATAGAGAAACGTATTAAAGAGGAGAAGGGACCTCGTATAGATGTTAAAGGGGACCTTGAGGTATATGAACATTATTATAAAGAATCAATACTCGATAAGTATAAAATTAATACGGCACACCATAATATGGATGGCGTATTCGATATTGCTGTACGAGTACTCGATGAATACTTTTATAAACTTAAAAATTAGAAATTATGAGATTACGTTATTACTTTTTGAGGTATTATTCCTCGCGGGATACTGTACAAAACCCAGCAGAAGAATATGAACAAAAGCTTAATGGCTTATTTAACCGTGGATGGCTGTATGAAGCTGAAACGAAATATGGTATAATTCTTAAAATATACGTTAATGAACCAACAAATTCGAAACAAGTATAAAGAGTTAATTACTTATGGGTATTATCCATCAGGTAAAGGATTTAATGACTTACACATTAATAGCACAACAGATAGTTGGAGAAATTGCTTAAAGGATGATGAGGCAATAGTAGCATATAATCGTACAATTGCAACAGTCGACCTCGATTATATTAAAAGAAAGATAAAGAACCAATTATCGAGGCTAAAGGATGCTAAAGGAGGTATTACATTATTATTCTCTGGAGGTATGGATAGCACACTCTTAGGTATATTATTAAACGAATTAGATATTAAATATAATACTCTTACGTTATCTTACGAGAGTTATTCCGAAGACCAATTCGCATACGATGTCGGTAAAAATGTACTCCATCTTAAAGATGAGGATATGAAATTCGTTAGAATAACTAAAGAGAACCTTAAAGAGGACCTCTTTTATATACTCTTCGCAATGCCCGCACCTTATGAGAAGGGATCCGTACTCCTGAGTTATTATCTCGCTAAATACTCTGATAAGCATATTATTGCTGGAGATGGTGCAGATACAATATTCGCACCATCATTCGAGAAGAAGATTGCAACACTCGACGCAGGAGAGTATAGTAATGAATATATCTCGAAGCACGACGTGGATATAATTAGACCAAATAAGTTATGGAAATACTCTGATGATGACCAGATAAAGAATATGATGCTCTTCTCGGTTATACACGACCAAAGGTATTATTACCACGCTAAATACCAATACTTTATCGACAGGTACCTCGACCAACGTATATACCTACCATACATCAATCGTACTCTTTTTGAATATACCTTATCGTGTAAAGAGTTGCACAGACATTATCGTAAATATTATCTTAAAGAGATAATGAAAGAGTATACCGATTTTAATTTCGTTAAAAAGGCTCTTAAAGTAGAAAGAGCTGATATGCTTGAGGTACTCGACGAGTATTATGATGAGTCTCTTTTGAGAGATATTGTACAAAATAGCAAGATAACACTAAATGATTTTGAATCAAGGGATAAGATAAAGATGCTTATTTCTCTTGCTAACGCATTTAATAAATTAACGTAATGAAGAGATCTGTTGTATACACATTATTATCCTCGTCGACATTCGCTGAAGAGGAACGTGCTGATTACGATTATTACGCAACACCTCCAAAAGCGTCGCACGAATTATGCAGAGTTGAGACTTTTAATAAAGATATATGGGAACCCGCTTGTGGAGAGGGCCATATATCTGAAGTACTAAAGAGTTATGGATATAATGTATATTCGACTGATTTAATAAAGAGAGGATATGAGGACGAAATAACTGATTTCTTAAAATGTACAAATACCTGGAATGGAGATATTATAACAAACCCTCCGTATGAATATGCTTATGAATTTATTAATAAAGCAATAGAGATTGTTAATACAGGAAATAAAATCGCATTCTTATTGAGAATACAATTTCTTGAAGGTAAAAAACGAAGGGAATTTTATAAAGTGCATCCTCCAAAAGTCTTATACGTTGCAAGTGGACGATTTCGACCTGCAAGAAATGGGGATTTCGATAAGTGTGGTAGTGGAGCAGCGTGTTATGCATGGTATGTATGGGAGAAAGGGTATACAGGAGAAACAGTTATTAAATGGATTAATTAACATAATTTTAACAATATTTAACATATTTAACAAAACACGTACATTATAGAGATATATAAAATAAAAAGATTGTATGCAAGGTTGGATAAAATTACATCGAAAGATAATTGAATCCGAAGTTTGGTCTGATGATAAGTTATGTAAAACTTGGATGTGGTGCCTACTTAATGCAGCTCATAAGGAGACAAGATTTCACTTTAATGGTACATCAATACGATTATTACCAGGATCATTAATAACAGGGAGATTTGAAGGAGCTAAAGAAATAGGCTATCCTCCAAGCACATTTTGGAGAAAGATAAAGAAGCTTGAACAACTAAAGATGATATACATTACATCGACTAACAAATTCTCTCTCATATCGATAACGAAGTGGAACGAGTACCAGACAACTCATTTAATTACTAAAGTGGACAACAAAGAGTTGGACAACAGGACCGTAAAAGCGAGTATGCACTCTCATAAGCAGTTAGGAACAACTAAGAGTGGTACCAAAGAGAGTATGAAAGCTGTTAACAGTATAATAGATAACATGTTAACAGTCTCTGATAGAGTACCAGAAATAGTGGACAACAGTAATGATGACGTTAACAATAACAAAGACAATATGTTAATAGATGAATTACAGCTTAAAATAACAACAAGTGGACATCAGTTGGACACATACAAGAATGTAAAGAAGAAAGAAAGGCCTGGCTTGCCTGAAACGGTAGAGGTGGTAAACACATCTTTTATAACAAAAAATGATAAATCATTTTTTGCTTCAAAAAACTCTCAGGTTGCACAGCAACCAAATAACAGTCACTCACTCGTATATGGGGGTGGTATAACAATATCTGAAGAAGATATAAACGGTATACATTTCTTTATTAAAGACGGTATTAACTATGAAAGAGATTAAAGATTATTATTATTGTACTAAATGCAGGACGGTAGATAAAGTCGTATTTCGTATTAAGCAATTTAATGATGGCCAGCATATTGGAATGTATTGCAGAAACGGTCATTGGATAAAGTGGATAAGTAAAGATAACTCAATCGATAGAGTTGTATTAAAAGAAGAGAGTAAACAGTTATTTTAAATAAGAGATATATTATGATAACAGATTTCGAAGAGTATACAATGCCGTTATCTCCAACAGAGATAAGAGTTGCTGAAGTACTTGCTAACGCATTCAATACCATTAAGAAAGGTAAAGAATATGCTATAACAGCAGCGTCAATACAAATACGCCTATCCAGTATTGGTATAAAAGCTGATGACAATCGTATACGTAAATGTATACACTATATTCGTACAAACAATCTCGTATACGGCCTATGCAGCTGTAAGAATGGTTTCTTTGTTGCAGTTAATAAGAAAGAGTATATTACATTTATGAAGTCTCTCGAAGAGCGTATATCAGCTCAGACGAAAGTATATAACTCTATAAAGAGACAATGTGCAATTACTTATCCTGAGAGGACTGAGCAGTCTTCTTTGCTATGTAAGCCTCTAATCTAATCTTCTTATCGTTAAAGACCTCATCGAATTTCCTAAAGGAGAATTTCTTTTTGTAATTTTTAACATTTGCCATTTTAAAGATATATAAAATAAATATACTTATGAAAGACTTTTTTAATAAATCCCTAAAGATAATCGATATTGTATTATCGTTCCTACTAACATTTATCTCTGGGTTATTACTCGGTGCTCTTATGTATATAACGGTTTCGATAATCGGACTATTCGTATTTCTCATAGGTGGGCATAGGGGACTTATTAAATTATACTCTAATCTAACAAAACGTGGCAGCGCAGTTAAATAATTACGATTTCTCATTAAGAGATGTAAGGCAGAAGTTCTACCAGAGCAGAGAATGGAGACTCCTAAGAGACTATATACTCTCACTAAAGCCATTGTGCGAGTATTGTTCAGCTAAAGGTATTACAACTGTGGCAACTGTATGCGACCATAAAGTTGACATAGCTATACGACCAGACCTAAGACTAACAATAACTAATATACAACCATTATGTAAGAGTTGCCACGATAAAAAGTCGACAAGAGATGCTGTTAATTCTGAAAGAGATATGCACATATTAAATCGTAAGTGGGATGTACAACCATTAAATATACCAAAAAATGAGCCAAAAAGAGACTAAAGAGCTAAGAAAGATACCGGGTTATCCTAATTATTCCATATCTAAAGATGGAGATATAATTGCAACTAATTACGAGGAGCCTAAAAAGCTTAATACATTTAAGCAGGTATACGATTATGAAATTGTAAATATCTCTAATGAGGGAGACAGAAAGACCCATCTTGTGCATCAGCTCGTGATGCTAACATGGGGACCTAAGAGACCCTATCCAGAGAGAGACTATCGTATAAGCCATATCGATGGAGATAAATCTAACAATCATATCGACAATTTAAGATGGATACATAAGACACAAGTCAACAGCGGTAAGGCCAATCCTATAAAAGCTATTGGTATTGATGAGGGAGATAAAATATATTTCCGCAGACTAACTGATGCAGCTAATTATTTTCGTACTGATAACGCAACAATACGAAAGAATGTCGACAATGAGACGACATATAAAGGATACAAATTCTTCGATATAAAGTAAGATATATACTATGCATACGACTCCAATCTATGCGAATGTTGTTCAATACATTTATTAAAAATTGCATTTCAACTTTTTTTTTCCTCGGCAGTTTCATGGCTGCCGAGGTTTGTGTGGACCTCTACCTATATACCATATACATTATACTATAATACCTATGTACCCTATGTCTCTATGTACATCAGAGATTTAAGTGGAGACACCTAACGTACACTGGCACATCCCGTTATGCCCGTATACTCTGTGCACTCCCCTATACTCAGGCACGCTGCCCACAAAGGGGTGCTGTAAATGATAGCCCACTCCCCGCCTCTATATCACCGCCATTTCTCGGGAGGGGACCCGAGATTTTTCAGGTATGTCTCTGCACTATAATAAGGGAGTACGCCTGAGTACTTCAGGATTCCTCTACTGATTCCACAGGTATACAAATTACTCTATTAATGTATAAGAGACTATAATGATGAGCTATAATAACTATTGACTATATTATAAAAGTACTCTATACGTCTCCTAAGGAGCCTCTACGTATATAATTTAAGAGCACCTTTAGTATACTATACTGCACTCACAACAGTGGGAGACTTTTGGACTCCTGCTGTTGTGTTGTTTGTACTACTTTTTAATTTTAATTGGTTTTGCCTCTTTTATTGCAAGGATTCTTTGGTACTCCTCGTTTGCTGCTTCGAGGTCAATTTCTACTTCGACTGATGGAATACTTTCTGGTATCTCTACTCCAGTGGAGGGGTCGAGGTATATCTTATACCCTTTAAGTTCGGGGTAAAGAGAGGTACAGGCTTTGCGGTACCTGCGATTTGTACGTAAAATCTGAAGGTTAAATTCAGTTTCAGATTTTTTAAGCTTCTGGATTCCAGTGCCTAATGCGATAATCTTTTTTGTTGTACTCATTTTAATTTGTATTAAGTTAAAGAACGATTGTTAATTGTAGAGTAAATATAACTATAAAAAACGAAACAAAAAAATATTTAGGAGACTATTTTGGATAAAATTGCTTATTTATACTCATTGTAAATAAGGAGTGCCTGAGGGTATACGTGCGCGCGTACGTGTATAAGAGATATTATATTAAATGTTAAAAAATGTTAAAAAGTACAAAAAAAGTACTTAAATATTTTTTAGTCTCGGTATTAATTATTATATTTGATATGTAAACAAATTAAAAAAGGAGGTAAAAATGCAATTTCAAAGAGGACTGGACCCTTTAAAAGCCTTGGATATTGGAAAGGAAAGAGCCTTAAAGGATAAAATACTGTCTTTACGAATTAAATATCCTGTCGCCTTGGAAATATGGGACGCACTTGACGAGGGAAGAGAAGACCCTTATTGGAAGACAGCATTCCCGTTAATGGACTTATCCTTTCCGATTATCGATATAATCGAAGATGATGGACTTTATATAAGTTCTTATGGTTATTACGAAGACAGATTGGAAGACCCTTGCGGCATTGTACTTTGGAAATGGATACAGAAAGGATCCGGAGGGGAATGGCTTACTGAGATGGAATTATAAGGTAATAATTAATTCCATAAATCGAGAAGAGGATCCTTTATGGGGATCCTCTTCAAGAGAAAAAATAATTTAACGAATATATGGTATTACGTACAAAGTATATATCTGATTAAAATAAGAATTTATCCAAAACTTCATATACTAATAATAATGAAACTATTCCAGTTAAATAAAAGAGACTTTTTGGATATTTCCTGAAGAATTGGTACTCCATAAGTTCATCCTCTATTTTTGCTGTCTTAACTTTTAATACTTTAACATTCTCTTCAACATCTGATTGATGTTCTCTATTCTTTGCCCTCTCTATTAATGCCTCGCTTATTTGCTCGTCGTGCTTATTAATTCGACCATTAATTTTTGTTAATTGGTCTTTGCACAAACACATGTCTTGCTTAATTGGAGCCATAAGCATCTGGAGATACTCCTTGTCGTCTGATGTAAATGCCATAATTATACGATTGATTTTTTTAAATTGAATTTATCCTGTACGACTGTATACCTAAGAGTTCCGTTATCTATTATAATTTCATATACATAGTCTCCAACACTTAAATCCAAATCCATCGTGGATAAATTAAAATAAAATGCACCATTACTTGCATCTTTATTTGTATGGAGTACTGAAACATCTATTGGGTTGCCCTCTCTTATCGGGTATTTCTGCATATAATAATAACCATTATAATTTGTAATATCCATAAGAGAGCTGCTTGCGTCGTAAACGAAACAAGTTATCTCTTTCGAATTTCCGGAGAATCCCTCTAATTTATTATTATAATATATTGTACTCATATTATTATTTATTTTAAATATCTATATCGTATTATTACAATGCCGTCTCCTCCTTTTCCAGGAGGAGCTGTTATATTTCCATAAGTACCACCGTTAGCTCCTCCGCCACCTCCTCCGCCTCTAACTCCATCATATCCTTCCTGATGTCCTTCTTTGGATCCGTCTCCACCTCCATCTATACCAATACCTTTATAACCACCTCCTCCGCCACCTCCATAACCGAGTGCTTCTCCACTTATGTTGCTTGAATATCCTGCTCCACCATTTGCTGCAACACCTATTGATGTATGTCCTCCTCCGCCACCTCCATGACCATAAAGTGCTCGTAATCCTCCAGCATATCCACTTCCAGATGTACCGCCATATGTATTTCCACCCATGAGTCCTCCGCTTGCATCAATACCAAAGAAAGAAGACTTACTTCCATCAGTATTTTGTTCTCCAGCTCCTACAATTATTTCATATGTGCTTGAATCGAGATATAAATTATTTGCATAATATACATAACCACCCCCACCAGCTTGCGCTCCAACTATACTATTACTTACTCTATAATTACCTCCACCACCAGCACCAACAATTAATATATCTGCAAGTCCTCCATAATATACTATAAACTCATAAGTTCCAGAAGAATCGAATGTATGTATTTTAAAGTCTCCATCATATGTTATTGTTCCGCCACTTGCATCTAAAAATGTAAAATGAGGAGTCAGACTGTCCACAACTCTAAAAATATCCTGTGCAACTGTAATCGAGTATTGCTGCCCAGCAATATCTGTGTCCATTGTTATTTCGTAAACATAGTCTCCAACTGAAATATCTGTTTCCCACGCTTGTATATCGAATGTAAACTTTCCTTTTGTTATATCTTTCGAAGAGTACCTTATGCTTACATCTAATGGAGACTCCTCGAGTGCTGGGAATCTCTTTGCATAAAAGTTTGCTCCAGCAACACTCATTATTGCTTCAGAAATATATCCATTTTGGTCGTACAAATATGCATCTATCTGATGGTCTTTTGCACGATATTGTAATATATTATTATTTCTAAAGAGAGTCTTTAATGGCATCTTATTTATTTATTTTTAATAAGATGAGCTAACCCCGTAGAGCCTTTCTTAATATTTATAAGCTCCCATCCATACCAGTTTTTATTATCCAAATACCATTTAACAAAAGTTCCTCTTCCACCCTTTACCTCCCAATCGTGTAATAATACGTGGGAATTTATAGATAATCTCTTTTCGAGAATTTTAAAAGACGCAAGATTTTCTGAATATTCTGGATACATATTTTCTGGTAGTTTCAGAGTGCCTCTTTCATTTTCATCACCACCATCCAAAAAAACCATAGAGACATTTTTCATAAGGTCGCTTTCGAAATCAGCAACGCCTGATATAAAGTCCCCATTTATACATTTTACATATTGTTCCCAACCATCATTGCTGTAGAAATTATTTGCAACATTATAAAAATTAAAATTCTCCTCCCATGTATATAAAAATCCTTTATAAATAGACCTTAATGCTGAGGCCAACGAATATGTCGATCCCCCTCCATACCAGGTCCCGCTTTCTAATATAATTTCAGGGCTTAGCCCTATAACTGTTTTTCTTAAATAATCTCTTTCGTCATGAGATAGCTGTCCTTGAGGTATCATATTTTTATTATTTATATTAATAAAGACAATAGGTCTTTATTTGTATTTCTAAAGTCATCCATTCCGTTAGGTACCATTTCTTCCCTTATTACAAGTGCTTTAAATCCTAAACCCCTTAAATTCTCATTATCAGAATTTGCTAAAGTTAATTGAATTTCAGAAAGTAATTGAAGTAAGTCGCATGCTTTTAATTGAGTTTTTTCCATTTTTGGATATTTTAAATTGTTTTTAAACTCCGTTTCCATCATTATATAATTGAGCTATATCATTTACTGTTAAGGCTCTATTATATAAATATATTTGGTCAATCTCTCCAGGGAGTTGCTGACCAATTCCAATTATTCCACCTATCCCTGTTGCATTTATTGTCAATGTTATATTTTTTCTTGCTGCTGCTGTCTTATATGTGTTATCGATATAACACACTGTAGATGAATCATTTGCATATATTGCATAATGATGCCATTGACTATCTCTATAATCCTCATTAACAAAAAACCAGTATCCTACTCCATCGTCTCCAAATCCTATAAATTGTGGTGTTCCAGGGTTGTACCATCCAAACTTAGGGTTGCTATGTCCATCAACTGTATTCTGGAATACTAAACCATATCCTAAAGATAAAGCTGAATCCGTGACTTTTGCCCAAAATGAAATTCCCCAATTTTTTCCTGTTCCATGACATAATTTATATACACTTGCATCTGTTGTATTCTGAATGACTTTTTTTCCGTTATAAAGTCCAGAAACATAATTTGTCTTGAAATCCTGATTAACTTTTCCAGTTCCATATTCCCATTCTGCTGGTGTTGAAACAGAAACTAAATCAGAATAAGGTCCATATGAATCTTCTAAATTATTGTCAAGAGCGTATCTTGCTAATAAACCATCAGTTGGATATGTTGCTGCTACTGAGGCTATTTTCTGATCTATTATTCCGTGTCGTAAAGTAATCATATTTTTATACAATCTTAATTTTATAAAGATCTATTAATTAACATATTTTAACCTTTTAAATTACCCCAAGCATACCAAGTACCTGAGCCGTAATGTACTGCTGATGCTCCAGCATATAAATTCCTTAACTGTACTGAGCTGTCTGTTGTTCTCAAAATTGATGCATCTAATTTAACATATCCAGTTGATGCATTAAGAATTGTACATTGAAATCCTGTCGACAAATTATTTGGCAATGTAATAACTAATGATGCATCGCATTTTATGACTTTATTATTATCTGATGACATAACTGTATAAGCTGTTGAAACTTCTGTAAACGATGTATTTAAGTTTGCCTTATTTGTATTTAAATAAGCAATACTTGTGTCTCTAAGAGATAAAGATCCATCGACATAATTAAAAGAAACTCCAGCTGTACTAACGTCTTCTGGCTCCCAATAAGTGCCTTTCCAAGCAAGCACTTGACCTGATGTTGCGCCACTTACAGAAACGTCCCCTATGTCATCAAGTGTATTAATTGTTGTACCTGTGCTTGCCTCTAAAAGTCCTGCTTCCCAATATAATGTATCTCCTAAACTTGCCTCTTTAACATAAGTTCCATCTGCTATCGTATTCTGCTTATTTAAATTAAGCCAAGCAATACTTGTGTCTCTAAGAGATAAAGATCCATCGACATATGCTTTTGTGACGTCTGCTGTTTCTCCTGCAACTCCATATTCCCAATATCCATCTGAGTTGTATACAAGTGCGCTGCCATCTTGTGCTACTCCTATATTTCCTAAAGATATATCTTTAATAAGAGATAAACTTGCATCGAGACCAAAATACCAAACTCCTGCTGGGAATCCGAAGTTCATTGCAATACCGCTACTTGCTTCGAATGTATACATTCCTATTGTATTTGTTCCAGCACCTGTACCATTAAGCCATCCATTCTTACCTCCAACAAGCGTAATTGTTTGTAATGCGTTATCCTTTAACCAGTTAATCGATGTATCTCTTAAACTTAAAGAGCCATCAACATATGTCTTTCCAACGAAATCAGAAGACTGCGCTGATGTTAAATGGTAATACTCTCCAGCTGCTCCACCCTGTAATCCAGATAAGTCATTATGGTACTCTGTTGCACCTACTTGAAATACTGTATCCCAGGCACTCTGTATTTCATTTATCTGAGTTGCTGATTTTTTTATAATTACTTTTGCACAAAATGTTGCATATGAATTTAAAAGTCCTGGTAAACTGCTTGGTGTGCCAACTGCTTCTGCGTCTGTTTGTGTATTATAACTTTCTGAGCCGTATACCATATGTACTGTTCCATCGTGTACGATGTAAATATAATATACTCCAAAGTCATTATTTCCAAGTGTTGCTAAACCTGTGCCATTGTCGTAATTTGTATTATCGACCTGTGTCTGACCAGCTGAGCTATCCCAAACTCCAGCAACGTGGTACCAATTTGTAAAAGTATCTCCTGCTGAGCTATCGAATGCTTCAATTACAAATCTATTAACTAACTCTGCCCAGATTATACCTGCTGTCGAAGTTATCTTTCTATCTCCAGCGTCTCCGATAACGAGACCTGTTGCTCGTTGCACTGGGAATACCTCTTCGCCGAATAATTGTACTCTTCTGTTAAACATCCAAGTATTTGTTCCACATAATCTTGCAACAACATCATTACCAGTACGATATGCTCGTCCTATTGTAAATTCTCTTGCGAAGTCTATTGAATAAAAATCTGTTGTTGCTTGTATTGTTCCTGTATCATAATTCCAGTAAATATAATTATAAGCATTATCTTGTAATTCTATATTAACTGTATCAGGCCAAGAGACATATTGCATTGGAGATGTTAATCCTGGGTCATCAGCATAAGATGTTGGAGATGCTGTTATTGAATGTACAATACCATATCCAGCGCTTACATCTATTGTTCCATCTCCATTTGTTGTTATTACTCCTCCATAAATTCTACCAGCCATTGCTGTATCCTCGATATATTGTTTCGCTGTATAAAAATCTGGATAACTTGCATCTGGTGTTGCGACATTTAAACTTGCCTCTATTGTATAAATCGATGTCTCGTTAACATATACTCTTGCACTAACGTCTTCAATATCTGCTGCATTCTGAGCTACTGAAATATCAGTAATTAAAATATTAGCTTGTAATGTACTTACATCATAATTTAAAGACGAGACATCTGATTGTAATATAACTATCGAGCTATCGTTTGCTGCTACTCTTGCACTGACATCTTCAATATCTGTTATATTCTGATTTATAAGGGTATCTCGAGCTACTAAACTTGCATCAACATATATTATTGTTGCATATCCAGCAACTCCAAAGTTTGCTGCAACGTCTGCAACCCATCCATATACTGACGAATCAAAAACTCTTCCTTGTATCTGAGACATAATTATATTTTATTTTATATTCTATTTATTCTAATCTATTAATACCTCAACTTATATCTTACATTCCCATATTGCAAGGCGTTCTTCTGAATTTAAGTGCCTATTGTATAATCTCCAGGAGAATAAAAATCCAGGCCAACTACCAATTGCTGCTGTATAATACGCATTATACGGTGGTGGAGTATAATCGTATAATCTGCTTGCTCCAAATAATAAACTATTTGTTAATTCTGTTGTAATATACTCTACTCCATATGTCGATGCCGATGCATCTTGTGTATGTACAACTTCATTATCTAAAACTAATTTCATATATTCTTCATTTCCATTATGAGTAAATATGAAATTATGCCAACTATTATCATTTGTTAATCCTAAATCTACTGATCCTGTGACTGATGAATTAAAATATATTTTATTGTCAGAGGCTTTTTGCATTAAACCCATTGTTCCACCTTTAACATTAAATATATGCTGATCATCAGTACTATTTTGCTGACTTTTAAACCAAAACGAGAATGCTGCTGATCCTCCTACTCCAGTATTCGAAAAAATACTATTCCATTGATTGTTCGGGTTAAAGTTTCCATTTCCGCACATTTGTAATAATGTATACTTTAAATCTCCTGATCCTGAGTATTCTCCTCCAACAGCTGGTGTACGTCCTTCTATATTAATCGATTTATATGATGAGTTTGGTCCATAATCGTTGAAATCGAATATTTTTTCATATTCTGGCCATGATGGGCTCCAATATGCGTCGTATTTTTCTGTTAATCTAAATAATAACGTATCTCCACCACCTGTTCCACTTGTTGCTGAAACACTTGCATCAGATATATAATATTTTCCATATGCTGGAGAATCAGTTCTTGTATAAATATTTTTAAACCAAGCGTGTTGTAATTGCCCATATTCTAAGTCAACATCTTTTCTAAGTAAATACAACCCTTTTCTTAGCATAAGAAGATTATTCTTATTTCTAAATAAACATCTATTATATTTTTTCTCGCACCATGTTGCCATTATGATTGAATTGCATATTTATAATTCCAAGAAGTTCCGTTATAATACTCAAAACGTAAATTCGTACTTTCATCTATAAAAAATCTCCAGGATCCACTTGCATCTGCTGCACCCATATATTGGTAATTTGGTACAATAAAGTCGTTTGGTGTGACACCGTTATCAGATGGGTCTACTTGTATTGTCGGCTTATTAATCCACTTACCTATACTTCCGTCGTATTCTAATACATCAAATGTCGAAACATCGCTTGAAATACTTACATCTGCTAAGTCAGACAATCTAATTCCTAAATTCGTACTTACTTCTAAATATCCATTTAACCAATAAAAATCTGTTCCAAGACTTGCTTCATGTAATAAGTTATCATCTAACCATTGTATTGAAGAGTCTCTTTCAGCAAGCGATCCATCAACATAATCTAACCATACATCTGCCATATTTGTGTATAACCACTGTATCGATGAGTCATTTTGTGCAATACTTACGTCTCTTTGTGCAAGTGATCCATCGACGTATTCGTATGTTGTTGTTCCAGCTGTGCTTGCTTCCTGATTTATCCATATTGTTCCATTCCATACTATTGTATCTCCTAAAGTTAAAGAAGATATTGAAACATCATTTAAGTCTTCTAAATTAAATCCTAAGAGTGTGCCATTTAAATATAAATTACCATCAATTGAAACATCATTACTAACGTGCAAGTTTGTTAATTCTAATTCTCCGCCATTTATTGTTCCTTCAACATATAAGTCTCCAGCTATACTTACATCATCTAAGTCTGTATGTCCTATAACATATAAGTCTCCAAATATACTTGTGTCTGAATTTATTGTTAATGATGCACCTATACTTACATCTTTTGTTATATTAATACTATTATCGAATATTTTATATCCTGTTATTCGTTGGTCTCCAGCAAGATATACAACTCCACTAACTGTACCTCCAGACGATTGTAATGACTCAGTATATGGTGTTGCACCAATCTGCAATATCGTTCCACCAGCGACTGTCGAATAATATCCATCATCAATTCGTACTGTTGTTATGCTAACATCTATTGCCATTAAATTAATTTATTTTATTATCTTCTTCTATCTGTTGTTGTTCGCGTTGTTGTTGGAGGAGTGTCTCTTCTTGTTGGAGTTGTACCAGTTCGTGTTGTACGTTCTACTGTTCGTCTGCTTGCTGGTAATGCTGGGTCAATAATACCTGCTTCTCTTCTTGCTGGCTGTCCAAGATTAATTTGTGTTGTATTATCATATTCCATCCAAGTGCAATCGTATATGTCTTTTCCAACATTATATGAATATGAGGATAAAATGTATTTTTTTGGTGTCGGATCATACTCATCATACCACATACTCATAGGCTTTAAATATCCAGGATATAATATTGTTCCCTGAATTTCTCTTCTATTTGTACTGTATAATTGAAATCTATCGTGAATATACCATTCTACTAATGAAATACTTACGGATGCATCCTCTTCGTTCCATTTTGCTGTTCTTTCTCCATATCTGTTATATGGCAATCCACCACTTCGTATTCCATTATCTAAAAATAAAGAGCTTGCATCGTACATACTAAATGTGACTTTTTCTATGTTAAGCACATTTGTGTTAATTTGTGCAATTATTTTATTATGTGCTTTATCCCCACCGGGGTCTCCTGTAATGTATACGTCTCCATAATATGCTGAGAAACAAAATTGCGGTAATTGTGATGCTATTGGAGAATCACAAATATATCCTGTACCATACATATCAGCGAAGGTCCAACTTCTAAAATCCGTATCTATACTCTTTTTAATTTTCTCCATACCTATTATGAATATCATTGCACCATCTCCTGATGTAATATATCCACTAACGTCTCCTATTGGAATTTCTGCTGAAACTTCTGCCCATCCCTGATCATTTAAATCTGCACCATTAACTATTACATAATTTGCATAAGTGTTAAAGTCTCCAGATGTATGTTTATACCAGTAATCGTCCTCTTCATTATATGTTATCCATATTGCTCCTCCAATACCACTCTCTAATGGTCTTATCATATAATGACACTTATAATCATAATCTCTTACATTATGTAATGTCTCATTCGATGTACATTCGTTAATATGGTCAGGCTTGAATTTCCATTGTACTCGTAATTTTGTATCTGTGCTATTAATTGTATAAGCTATTCGAGTACTTATTCCTGCGTATGTCGGTTCCCATTTTGCTGATGCACCAAAGTTATACCAATACTTAGGTGCGCCAAATCTATAAATTGCATTCTGTATTCCAAAGACAGAGTTTCCAGGTCCTACTTTATAATTATGCTGAGGAGTGCTTGCTGGTGGAGCTGATGGGTATCTAAGAGGATATACCTCTGTGAATGAATATCCTAAAGAGACTTCTGTATTCGATATGTCTGTATTAAATCCAGGATAATCGTATCCCGGAGTACCTGTGAATATAAATCTCGATGCACACCATCCTTTAAGTTTCGTTGGATATTGTAATGATGGCTGGTAATGCCATCCTATATTTCTAAAATCATTTGTTGTTAAGTTTGGAGTATATGACTCTTCTAAATCTAATTCTAAATATTTAATACCAGGAATCATTGTAATTTTCTGCGAGCTACCAACAAATATCATACTACCATCCTCTTGTTCTAACGGCAATATATGACTTGCGTCTGTTGTTAATGAATATGTACCATTTGTATCAAATCCATAACTAACATCATAACTATATCTTACGTATTTCTTCTGGTAATTTGCTGGGAATAAGTCTCTATATCTTTCGATATACCAGTCTCCTGCCCACCAGTATAAATAACAATTTAATGGTTGTAATATACTCTCTATTATTTCTAATCCAGATGCTTTATTTTGGTTGTCTTTAAAGAATAATGTCGGGTTAAGAGCTGCTTTATTAAAGAGTGTTGTTGTATTTGTAATCGGTCCTATTGAAGGTTCTAATCTGCAATTAACATATATGTTATCCTCTTTTCCTGTTAATTTAAGTGAATCATTAATGAGGTCTATTAAGCTTACTGCGTCTCCTGAGCTTGCATCGCCTGAATAAAGTATTGCTGGGCTGAGTGCACCCATCTTTTGTATAAAGTTGCTACCTGTTATGTTAATTGTACTATTGTGCAAGTATTTTTGCTGCACGGGTGAAGAGTTTACCCATCCATCAAATATTCTTTTATTCTCTCCTGAATAACTTGCATCTATTATTAATTTAAATTCTTTATCCTCGAGTGTGAATAAGTCCTCATAAGCATACCAGTTGCTTGCGTCATTAAGTATACTCATTTTAACAACGAGTGTCATTATTGACTCTTCCCAAGCTTTTAAATTATAATCTATTACTAATCCATTATCGTTGAATTTAAGTTTATACTGGTCTCCAGCATAGTCCTCTTTTTGCAATTGTACATAATAAGGTATTCCTCTATTCGAGAAATGTTCGAGATAATATTTCGTTCCGTATGCCATTGTTAAAATGCTGATTTAACTTGTGTTCCGTTTTCGAGTACTCCAATTAACTGGTCATACTCTATTTTAAATATAACTTGCCCATTCTGCTTACTGAGTATATTCTCTAATTTATCAAGAGGTGCTATAACTTCCGGGTTGCTTCGAGCGTTTGGATATTCTCCAACAAGTCCAAGTGTCGGGCCATATACAAGTCCACCTTTTGCGAAACTCTGTGAAGATATAACTGCTATTTGTGCTGCTGTTGTTGCTGCTGTGAGTACAGCTGTTATTGCTCCACCGATTGGTCCTAACTGAGCGAATCCTTTAACAATTGCAAGTGCACCATTTATAATTGCTTGTGCAATTGCTATCTTCTTTTGCTTTTGTGCGTACTTCTTCTCTATCTCTTCTCTCTTCTTTGCATTATCTCCAGCTGCGGCAAGTTCTTTATTTTTGGATGCTTCAAACATACCACTAAGAGCTCCTAAAAGACTGTCTGTGACACCCTGTATTGCTTCTGCTGAATTAACTATGAGTTCATTAAGAGATGTACCAACCTCAACTGTACCAGTCTTTATTGCGTCGAAATAAGTCTTCCACCCTGTTATTAATTGGTCTATTCCACTCGATGACGAAGATATTATATTATCAAAAGACTCCTGATTTTTTTCTTTTCTATTCTTTGCAACATCATCATCTATATCTTTTATCCTTGCTGCATACTCCTGGTATAAAATTAATCCCTCGTCGAGTTGTTGTTTAAGTGCATCTTTTTGTCCCTGAATTGTCTCTTTTTGTTTATCGAGAAGATAATTTGCATAAGACTCTTCAGCCTTCTTTTGCATATCCTGCTTCTCTTTTGCTGCTTGGTCTATTAACTTCTTCTGATCAACATATGCTGAATATGCTGCTTCAGCCTCTACTCGAGACATTTTTTCCCATCCAATAATACCTGCTTCTATGTATTTTTTTGTCGACTCTCTAAATTCGTTCTGCTGATTTGTTATTTCTCGTAATTTATCATCTCTTGTTTTAAGTACTTCATTATATGCTGCTTCGAGTTTTTGTAATTCTTCAAGGTCCTCTACTGAGCTTTCTGTACTATCATTACCTAATTTCTTTAATTTAACAGCTTCTGCTGCATCTGCAAGTCTTCTATTTGCAATTTCTCCTTCTATCTTTTTAAGATCATCAAGTGCTTTTTTCCTTTCTTCATTCGACGTACTTTCAAAATCTCGAGTTTTAAGCATTAAGTCAGCAACCTCTCTTCTTGCATTACTTTCGAAACGAGCTGTCTCTATACTTTTTAATCGTAATTTAAAAGTTGCTTGCTCAATTTCTTGAAGTATTTTTGCTTTTTTACGTACCTCTTCTAACTCTGCACCAACTGCTGCAATAACTTTTTCAGCATCAAGTCCAGTCGTCATTTTAAATGCGGCTTTTCCTGTATCAATAAGGTCCTGCTGCATTTCTTTAAAATACTTCTCTGCTACTGCTCGTTTATCTTTATCAAATACACCAGCTACTGCATTGCCAAGTGCTTTAAATCCATTTTTAAGTGCACTGAATGCGCTCTCAAAAAATTCTAAAAGTCCTTGAAATCTGTTAACAAGATTTTGTTTTATTGCTTCCCATAAGTCTGCTATTGCCTGCTTAGGGTCTTCAAATGCTTTTACAATACCTCGTCCGAGTTTTATAAAAATATCCTCAAGTCCAGCAAGTATACCTTTAATAAATCCCATTATACTTGCGAATTTTTCAGCACCATCAACTGATCCTTTAAAATAACTTGCAAGTGCTTTTATAACAAGTGCTATTGCTGCTATAATTATTCCAACTGGCCCAAGTGCGGCATTAAGCATTGTTGCTCCACCAGCAAGTGATTTAAATCCACCAACTGCTGCTGGTATCTGATTACCAAATGCACCTAATCCACCAGTCATTTGCGATAATCCACCAACAGCATTCTTTTGTAAATCTCCGAAACTCTTCGATGCTGATTTACTTGCTGCACCAGTATCGCTATTGAATTTCTTTACTGATGATGTTGCTTCGCTTAATCCCTTTTTTAATTCTGAGGTCTGTGCATATAATCTAAGAGCAAGGTCGGTTAATATTTTTGCCATAATTTATGCCATAATTTTATTTATATATCATATTTTAAATACCTTTAACACTTTCTGCCTTTATTGGTATTCCGTTTTGCATTCTTGAAATACGGTCTTTCCATTCGTCTGGGGATATTGGTTGTTCATATGACATATACTCTTCATCATTCTCATTTTTTAACTTATCCCAACTAAATGGTATATGTTCTTTCTTGAATTTATCCATTGTCGGGTTTCTGCCTTTTTTCGGATACGAGCAATATATGTAATAAGCGATTACACGCGTCTGCTCCCAAGAGGATCTCATAATTGCCTCTTGGTTTTCAGCATATGCTAATGAAATGTAATAAAAGTCCTTAGGAGTAAGGTCCCAAAAAAGATGAGGAGCTATTCCAACATTCGCTACTGCTATGCCGAATAACTCCTCAATTGTTATTTTTTTTTACTCTTCGTTGCTCCCGGCGTGCTTGTTGCCTCAGGGAATGAGCCAGTTAAAATACGATTGAATGTGGGCAACTCTTCATCGAGTATAAATTCCATATCCTCTCGTTTAATACTAACTTCTTTTCCCTCTGCTCTGCAACCAGCAATAATCGCATAATATAAAAGTATCTCGAGGTTCGAAATATTTTCATCAATGCTGTCAATGGTTTTGCCAGTCTCGATTTGGTACTGCTTAATTGCATAATAAGAGACTCTTATCGGGAGTTTCTGACCTTTGTAAGTTAAATAATCCATAATTATGAGATTTAAGATATTTTATTTATATATCTAAAATCCCAAATGGTTTTAACTTTTATGAAGTCGTTAACTGACTAAGAGCGCTTGAGCCTGCAATTTCGCCTGAGAATGTGACAGGAGATCCAACTCCACCCTCCATAGAGATTGAAGATAAGTATCCCCAACCAGACATATAATGATTCGAAGAGACATCTGGTAAGATATAAATTGCTACTGATGCGTCGCTTGTGACGAGTGTATTAACTAAATCGTCATAAGACATTTTGCCACTCTCAATAGTTGCACTCTGCATTCTAAGTCCAGAGAATGAAACTGTCCAGCCATAAAGGTCAGGTACATTTTGCTTTGCGCCAGTTGCGGTTAAGCAAGCAATTTCGATCATATCTTTTGTGACAGATAACGAGAAGTCCGTCGCGCAACCAAGAGTACTTCCATCTATAACAATTGACATACTTTTACTAAATAAAGGAGTTTGTGCCATAATATAATTATAATTTTAATTTTAATATTTATTCTAATTTTCTATGTATATTACATTGAATTCTAAAGTATTCGTATATACACCCTGTTGCTGATTAAATCCGTGAGTATCATTCGTGAATCCAATATCAATTATATCATTATATGAATATCCATTTAAATACTCTATAAGACGATTGGATACTGTCTCCATCAAATCGTTTGTATCTCGTTGAATTACAACAGCTTTTAAGGTATAATTTGTATATACATTTTTTGCATTTAAGCAATCGACTTGCGATTTATTAAATTCGTATACAAGCCAAGTACTATTCGATTGCTCGCCAATCCAGTTATCCTTTAAGTTCTCATAATGAATACCTCCATTAATGTATGAATTTAATGACGGATCAGCGTTCATTACTGTTTTTATATCAGTTGCGAAAGACATTATTTCTTATTAATTTTTTTAACTTTTCTTGCTGTAAGTTCGACGAGTTTCTCTCCGTATATTTCTGGAATTTTGTTTTGTAATTTTTCTCCTTCTGTATTTAAGAATGGAGTTATTGCATTACGAGCTTTTATTGCTCCTCTACTTGCTCCCTCTTTTGTATATCTTTCTACTGTTCCTTTTTCGAGAAATCTCAGTATATAACTATCAGATGTTGGTCCTACTGCTTGTGCATTTGGATGTGTTTTTCCATCAACTTTTGTTGCACCTATTCTAACATTACTAAGAAGTCTTTTACTAAATGGTAATGAGGTCCTCATAGCTCCCTCGATGTCTTTAAGAGAATCCTTATTTGTTGCTTTAAGCAACTTCTGCATCTCTTTATCGTTTCCAAGGGTATTTAAAATATCCAAGTACTCTTTAAATCCTTCAAGTTCGCCTTCCATAATTAATATACTGATCTATCCCAAACAATACACTGCAATTTAATCCAGTGGTTTCTTCCTAATTTCTCTATATGTTCTATCTTATAATAACTATTGTCGTATATAATTCTGCATTTATAATCTACTCTATCATCATAACGAATAATAAAGTCGTCAGTGGAGAATGGAGACTGTCCGTTTTCATTATACTGGGTTGTGCCTGATTTTGGTACTTTATCTGCCCAGGTCTCTTTTAAAAAGACATAAGTCTCTTTTGGAGTACCAACATCATTTGTTGTTGTGGTCTCTTTCTCTATTACTATGCTCTTATTTAATAAGCTGGATAACATTTTAAAAAAATACTTTTCGGTATGCGTTAAGGAGGTTTTCAAATGCTTTTGTCTCCCTAAGTGAAGATATATTTGCACTCTGCCTATCGACATCATACAAATCTGCAATTTTTATCAATACTGCTTGTTTTATTGACTCAGGCACATTTAATTCTGCATATCCTGTTTTATAATATATTGTGAATGGTGTGAATTCTCCAGTCGAGACTGATGAGTTTAATTTAATATAAGCATAATTATTGAATATCTGAGTATCTATTGCACTAACTAATGTCGATGAATCCTCAATTATTCCCTGAGTGAATTCTATGAAGTTTCCTTTTGGAATATTTAAGTATTGTCCACAAAAATCGAATAATCTTTGTACATTCGATGTCTCAGCAATATCTTTTCCTATGTAATTTTCAGCAATTTGTGTTGCTGCATAAATTAAATTCTGGATATAATCGTCATCATCAGTGAAGTCCTCTTCTACCCTTAGGTGTCGCTTTGCTTCATAAAGAGAAACAGGCCAAGACGTTATTGTTTTTACTGCTAAAGACATAATTTTCTCTTTTTTTAATTTAAAAAAAGGAGGAGGATAAGATCCACCTCCTTCTTTTTATTTAAATTCGATTAATTAAATTAAATCGAAACGTCTGCAATCCAAGATGCGAATCTATAATTACGGAATCCTGTGTCGGTTAAGCCGCTAATCGTGACTTTAATTTTTCCTTCAGAATCGTAAGTATAAGGGTTAACAAGGAGTTCGATGCCTGGGCCCCATTCTCCAACTACAGCTGCCTGTGCGTCGAAATAAAGGAGGTGGTCAGTATTTGCAAGTGAAGTTGCGTATGCTTGTATACCATCAACTGTTCCGTTCATAAGAGGTCCGTTCCATACTGGTCCATTAATGGATGCAACGGTTGCTGCTTGTTTAAGGAATGCTGCAATTGCTGGAGTTGCAACGTATACTGGTCTTGCCATATCGTAAGGCACATTTGCCTGAAGATTAACAATGTCAGCATATGCTAATGTGCTACCTGCAATGATTGTGCTTGCATCAACTGCGTCTGTCTGAATCTGGTCAAAGAGGTCTGCTAACTGAGCTCTGTACCATGCATCGCGAATGTCCTGAATAACACCTGCCCATATTGCTGGTTGTGAGTTATTAAGTACTTCTTTCGTGACAACGTTATAAGCTCCAAGACGTCTTGCTGAGAGTTTTAAGCTTGCTGGATCTGCTGATGCATCTGAAACAGCTGCTGCTTCTGATGCGAATCCTGCTGAAACTTGTGGCATCGATGGCAATACTAAATCGCCTGTTAAGCCAGTGAATTTAACAACTCCCATTGCTTCCATAAGTCCCTCTGCTGGAGATTTTGCAATCGAAAGAGAGTTCTCAACTGTCTTGTTCTTGTTATCAGCGCCAAGCTGAGTAAGAGTAAGGTCAGTTCTTAGGAGGAATCCTCCGTTTGCACCTCTAAATTCTGAAGGTACATTTCCAGTCCTAAAAAATTCCTGAAGTCCTTCAATAACTGATCTGGTTTCTTCTTCTGCATCTTCAGTTTCTGGCTTCATCTTTTCTACCATACGTACATTAAGGGTCTCTTGTCTTTCGGCAATTTTAATGTCCTTATCGATAGTCTGCACTTTTGCATCAAGATTTTCCCATTCTGCACGAAGTTCATCAGTCATAGTATCATTGGATGTAATTTCTTCCATCCTAACAATATACTGGTTTCTTTTTTCTTTTAAATCGGTGATTTTCATAGTTTTAATATAATTTTACTTTATTTTTAATAATTTGGTCTTCAACCTATATATTTCGGTACGAGACTTATTGTCTTCAACTCTTTTCTCATCTATTTGCTCTACAACATTTTGGTCATCATCTCGAGCCTCGACTTTTGTTTCTGCATAAGCTGGGAATGTGACCGCACTAACATCTCTAAGTCTTTCGACTTTTGTTATTGTGACGAGCTCATGTTTTGTTCCATCGATTTTCTCAATTTTGTACCCATCTGCTGCTGGCATAAATGCGAATGAGTTCTGAAATATGTCTCCTCGTTGTACTAACTTGTATACATCAGATGCATACGAAGTGTCTGGTAATACTGCTCTAAAAAATAATCCCTTTTCGTCTGAGCGAAGTTCGAGTGTACCATTTGTTGTACGACCCATTACGAGTGAATTGTCGTGATTAAAGTTCAGTACAACATCGAGTTCATCGCTTCTTAGGAGTTCATCGAATGCACCAGCTTCAATGACTTCATAAAAAGAATTAAATAACAACTTCGAGCGAGTATTATAAAGAGCTGCATATCCCTCTAATATTTTCTGGTCATTCTCTTCAACAGCTCTGAATTGGAGGTCTTTTATATCATAGACTCTCTCCTGTATTTTATTATAATCTTTCATAAGTTAACTTATTTTCATATATTCTATTTATTCCACGTTTGGGTTTTTATTATTTGCATCTCTATCCTCTATCGGCATAGTTTGCGAGCTCATATAATGTTTATCTCCCTCTGGGAATGTTGGTAATCCTTCAAGTAATGCTATCTGGTTTGGGGTCATAACACCTAAATCCTGCATAGTTTTATAATAATTACTTCGAGTGGCTATATCAGTTTCGATAAGTGCTTGTGTGACAAACTCTATACTCTTTCCAGTTTTTCTCTCTTCAGCTGTGAGTAATTTAAATTCTAACTCTTGCCTATACATACGAGTTATTCCAGCTATTGTATTTGCAATAAATTCCTGTTGTTTCTGCTCGACATTATTATATTTCGAATATTCGTATACACCTACCATATCAGGTGGCACACCATAAAATGCTGAGAGTTGTGCTGTATCGAATTTCTGACTCTCTATGAATTTTGCATCAACTGGATCAAGAGTTAACTCCTGAATCTCTGTGAATGGAGGTAATTTAATAACTTCTCCTGCGTTTGCTGGTCCGACGTTATTTTTATTCCAGTCCCTCATTGCTTCAGCGAAGGCTTCTTGAAACTGTACATCAGGAATTTGTGATTTAAGTACTTTTGGAGAGAATGCGTTATTCTCATAAAAGTTATCAACTGTTGTTTTCGACTTCCAAAGTGTGGATAAATTAAGACGTTGTGCCTCTATCGGGTTAATACCCCATATACCATTTTTGGTTATCATTTTAAAGTGCAACATATCATTTGCATTAACAACTTCCTCTTTTGTTTTTCCATTTTCGAGTTTGTTGTATACAATATAATACAATTGTCCGCGCACCATTTTATACCCACCAACAAGATTGGAGGGGATAAGTTCTAATGATCTAACTCTACCAGTCTCTCTATTTCTAACTATTCGAGCGAAAGAGTTTCCTCTAAGGTTTCGATTATATTCGAGAGCTGAGAAGAATGATTGTGAGGTTATAATACCATTCGGAGAGAAATGTAATAAGTCATATCTATAATCCTCTTTATCGACGATGTTTCCAGTTTGTGAATTTTGGTATATGTTTACTGGAATGCGCGATATGGTATCTCCTAAGACTTTTATACAAGTCATTACTGTTCCGATCTTTTCTGCGTCTGAGTTTTGGAATGTATTCTTCTTTAATCCAGATTGCAACGGAATTACGACCTGCTCTTCATAAGCTGTATCGTTTCCCAAGTACACTCTGTCAAAAGTCTGAAGACCAAAAATATCGCTAAAAGACCTTTTAAGATTTTCTAACATATCTAATGTTTATTTTTATATTTATTCGTAATTAAGAATACAACTCTTTAATCGATTTAAGTCCCTTATTAATATCTAAATAAGCTCCTATCGACATACCAAGTGCAACGACCCCATCCACAGAGTCATTACTCTTATTTTTCATTATCTTTATATTATTATTTCCGTCAGTATAAAGTATTGCATTTCCAAATTGCCATTTAAGTGCTGGGTTCTCAATAACTATACTTTCGTCGTATATAATTTTCTCTAAATATTTAAGAGGAGTATTAAATGTAATTGCCTTTTGCTGAAACGGTTTACATTTTCCACGTATGCCTATTTCAGCATTAAGTAATTTATCTAAAAATATTGCACTATTTGCTGGGTCATAATATAATAATCGTATATTGTATAATTTATTAAGTTCTGCAATTTTTTCTGTTATCTGGTCATAATCTATCGTCGAATGGTCTGATTTAATTATCAATCCCTCTTTAATCCAGTCTATTATACTAACACCTCCACTTCTAACAAACTTCTCCTCATTATTCGGCATAAAGAATAATGGTTTAATATAACATTTATTATTTTTATAAAATGTACATACAATCGATGTTAAGTCTCTGTTCTCAGATAAGTCTACACCAATATAACAATCCTCTCCTATGAGGTCATCATCTATTTTATCAACAAATACTTTATTTAACTGGTCTATTGGAATCCATGTTGTTTCTGCATCTCTAAATTCGTTAAGTCTTTTCGTTAAAAAGTTATTAAGTTCAGATAATGAGAATTTCGAAGACTCAAATAATTTCTCTAAATCGAAGAGTGGGAATATGTAATCCAATCCAGGATTTGCCTTATACCAGTTCTTCTTATCATTATAATCGTCTCCATCATCTAATGAATAAAGAGCTGCGAATACTGAGTCATCTTTAATAACTTCATTAAGCACAGCTTTATAATACTTTAATTTATTATAAAGAAATCCTTTTATGTTTGTTCCAGCTGTTGTTATAAGTAATAAAAGAGAGTTGTGCTTCTTCTGACACGCTCCTTTTATCATATTATAAATATCGGCATTATCATATTCGTGCACCTCGTCGAGTATGCCTATGTTTGCTGCATATCCATCCATCGATTTAATATCTGACGAGAGTATCTCTATAAATCCAGACTTTCTTTTATTTCTGAATTTTATTTTATAATTATATGGTTCTAATCTTTTATCAAGTGTCGGAGACGTGAATATCATTTTACGTACAAATCCTAAAGATATTCCTGCCTGTCGTCTTGTATTTGCAAGCAACAGCGCTTCTGGATCTATTTTGCCATCAACTAAAAAAGTATACGTGACGAGGAATGCTGCTAATGGAGACTTGCCATTTCCTTTTCCTATGAATAAAATTGCCTCTCTTACTTTTCTATTATCAGTACCTTTATAATAAAATCCATATATGCTTGCAAGAAAGAAACACTCATATGGTAATAAATGAAATCTCTCTACTTTATTATTATGAATGAGGTTTACGAAATATCCAAAATTAAATACCTTATCAACTTCAGACGTTTTAAATTCGAGGTCGTCTCTATGGAGTGCCTTTTTAAATAACTCTACCTGTTTTTTAATATAATAATTCGTCTTTATACTTCCATCCTCAACACCCTCTATGTAATCGCCAACGTATTTCCAACATCGACGAAGATAATCGTCTATGCTAATTAAGTCTTGCTTCATACTCCTGAATATACCAATATCCTAATCCTTGGTGGTACTTGTTTTTAACTTTAAGAAGAGCTATCATCCACAACATCTTCTTCTGGTCAAATTGGTCGAATGAATTTAATAAAAGACTTCTTCTCGAGTATTTGTTCATATTATTCTTTATATTCTACAAACACGGTTATCTTATAACTTTCGCAACAGCTGCTTCCATTATCAGCTTTTTCTACGAGTATTTGTACGTCATCTCTTTCAGCACCTTTTTCTACAAGTTTATCGATAAGCATATTATTAATCTTATTGCGTATGTCTGAAACTCTTCTATAAATTGGTGCATCGACTATCGTCCATTCTTCAAGTCTTATTGTTTCGTTTTCCATAATTATTATTTTTAATTGAATGTATCCTCAAATTGGTCGTTTGCCTCTTGTATGGCAATTTTAAGTTTTTGCCTTTCTGATGGGGAGAGTGCAAGCATTCTAAATATCATAGTTAATTGTTTAAGAGTTTGTGAGTATACACTAATTGCGGGGTTCTTTTGGTAAAATGATCCCTTCTCTGGGTTTTTTGTGACATCTATTTTAATGTCGTTATCTCTAATGTCTTTTTTTGCTTTATTAAGTATCTCGATATTGAATACCAACTCATCAATAAGTATGTCATCTGACTCATGGTATAATCCCTGATCCTCGAGATATTTAATTAACATATCTTTAAGCATAATACATATTTTTATTTATATATACTAATAAAAAATGAGGAGCTAATTTTAACTCCTCATTTATATCTTTTATATGATGTAATATTACTTTAAGTTCTGCTGTTCTTCGAGGTTATTACGTAATTTTTCTTCTGCTCTTTCTAAGTATTCTGTATACTGTCTTATTTTATCCTCTTTTGTTTCTCCATCTAATAAGTTCTTATGCCATTTTATTTCTTGTTCGAATGTTTTCTGATCTCCTTTAAGTATTTCTAATTTTTGTTCTTTAATCCAGGTCTCTTTTTCTTCTCCTTCAAGTTTACGGTATCCATTTTTAAGATATGCTGAAATTCTGTATTGGTTATTCCATCCTCTTATTCTTCCTTTATTATCAATATGAGGTCTGCCTTTGCTTTTAAATGAGACGTTCATTATTTCCTTTGTTCCATTTAATAATATCTCTATTACGTCTCCTTCAACAAATTCTGATTTTGCAACTATTTTTGCTGCTCTTCGACGTGCTGCTTTAAGTCCCTTTACGAGCTGATTATTAAAATATACCTGGTCGTGGTTCGATAGGTCATTAATATCAACTCCATCAAGCGAAATTCCTGAAATTCGATTATGTACTTTATCAAACATAATTTTCATTTCTTCTTCTGAGAAGTTATTACAAAGTTCGTTTGCGTTAAATATCTGAGAAGACTTAATCTGTGTTAATCGGCCTATTCCTATTGTGGATAAAGTGTTTCCGCCTCTTTGAAATTGCATTTTTACCTCCTTTTTTAATTTGTTTACATATCAAATATAATAATTAATACCGAGACTAAAAAATATTTAAGTACTTTTTTTGTACT
>Ga0209492_1000089_pt1 | contig 28938 bp, 52 predicted proteins | sample PPLLak12cMay2015_FD_187253 | JGI IMG/M metagenome (GOLD analysis project Ga0209492, IMG submission 187253) | Freshwater sediment microbial communities from Prairie Pothole Lake near Jamestown, North Dakota, USA - PPLs Lake P7 Core (1) Depth... | ecosystem: Environmental > Aquatic > Freshwater >... | reverse complement strand
TATAAAAAAATAACATTATGATAGTATTATTAGTATTAGTTTTAGCAGTAGTTTTTATAGTAATGAATTTTGTTGATTGTGATATATTAATTACACCAATTAAAGGTATTATGTTCGGTGCTTTATACAATGACGATGTTTACGATACAGAAACAGACCATACAATTCAAATACTAATTTTATTTATATCTTTTAATTTCCTATGGACGACTACAAACTAATGAAAATATGTATTAAATGTAAAGAAGAAAAAGAATTAACTGAATTTGCAAATAGAAAAGAGAATAAAGACGGATTAAAAATGCAATGTAAAATTTGTTGTAAAGAATATTTTTTAAAATATTATATAGATAATAAAGAAAAAATAGATTGTCAAATTAAACAAAATTATAAAAATAATAGAGAAGAATTATTAAATAAAAGAAAAGAATATTATAAAAACAATTTGGAAATATTTAAAGAATCAAGTAAAAAATATAGATTAAATAATATAGAAAAAATAAAAGAATATAATAAAGAATATAGATTAAACAATAAAGAAAAAAGAAATAAACAAAATAAAGAATATCGTTTAAAAAATATTGAAAAAAGTTCTAAATATGGAAAAATATATAGAAATTTAAATTCACTTTTAATAAATGAACGTTCTAAAAAAAGAAGATTAATAGACCCATTATTTAAATTAAGATGTAATATTAGGTCAAATATTCAGAGTGCAATTAAAAGAATGGGTTATTCTAAAAAAACAAAAACATATCAAATATTAGGTTGCACATTTGAAGAATTTAAACAACATTTAGAAAAGAAATTTACTAAAAATATGACTTGGGAAAATCAAGGAGAATGGCATCTTGACCACATTTATCCAATATCACTTGCAAAAGACGAAGAAGAACTTATAAGATTAAATCATTACACAAATTTTCAACCTTTATGGGCAATAGACAACATAAAAAAAGGAAATAAAATAATCTAATTATATGAGTGATTTTAAATGGATTGAAAAAGTAGCAGAAAGCCATAAGGAATGGGTTGAAGTAATACATAAGTTTGGAGAATTCGATTATGCACAAGACATCGTACAAGAAACATATATTGCTTTAATGAAATATGCTTCAGCTGAAAAAATATTAGATGCAAATGGTGAAGTTAGAAAAGGTTATGTTTACTTCACTTTACGTTCTTTGTATTATCAGTTTTACAACAAAAAGAAAAAAATTAATAAAGTATCTTTTGATGGATGTTGGGAATTATTTGATGATTCAAACGTAGAAGAACACAAGGCGTATAATGATATATGTTTAATGATTGATGAAGAAATAGATAATTGGCATTGGTACGACCGCAAACTTTTTAAATTATATCGTGATACAGATATGAGTATGCGTGATATTGCAAAAGAAACCAATATTAGTTTAATATCAATTTTTCATAGCATTAAGAATTACAAAGAAATATTAAATACTAAGTTCCAAAAAGATTATCAGGATTATATTACTAACGATTATAACACATTATATTAAAATGGCTAAAAGAAAAGCAAAAGGATTCGGTGATACAATAGAAGCTATCACAGAAGCAACAGGAATTAAAGCAGCAGTTGAAATGTTTACAAAAGCAACTGGAGTAGATTGCAATTGCGACAAACGTAAAGAAACATTAAACAAATTATTTCCTTACAATAGAAATATTAATTGTTTAACTGAATCAGATTATAATTTATTAACGGGATTTTTAGACCCTTTAAAAAACACATTAACACCGACAGAACAATTAGCAGTATCAGATATTTATTTCAATGTGTTTAATTATCGTTTACAGTTAAGTTCTTGCGGTTCTTGTTGGAAAGGTAAAATTGACGAACTAAAAAAAGTGTATAACGAATATAAATTAAATGACTAACTGGAAAGAAGTCGATTTATTTAATTGGTTAAAAGAAAATGTATATCCTGATTTAGTTAAAGCTAAGAATCAAATGTCAAGGTGGGATTGTTACAGTCCTACCACAGGTCATAGGCTTGAATTAAAGTGTAGAAAAACACATTATGGTACTTTACTACTTGAGAAAAAGAAATACGATGCAATGAAGCAAGAATGTGAAAAGCATTTAGATACACCGATGTATTTTAATTCAACTCCAAAAGGAATTTATTCTTTTAATCTAAATTTGATTTTACCTGAATGGGAAATTAATTTTAAGAATCCAGCAACAACACATTTTTATAATACTAATAAAGTAGAAAAAGAAGTAGCATATTTAGAAATAACAAAAGCAAAACAATGGAAAATTTAATAGAGTTATATAAAAGTAGAATAAAACATAAAGAATTATATTTAAAACAACATAAACCACTTTTATCTGATTGGGAATATATTGAAAAAATAACAGAAATAGCAGTTTATAAATCAGTAATTAAAGATTTAAAAAAAATAGCAAAATAATGGAAAACAATATAATACAACAAGAATACCTTAAATCAGTTTTATTAAGTCAATTATTACTTGAATCAAATGAAGCATTATTTTTCACAACACAATACAAGCAACAAATTAAACACAAAATAAACAGTTTAAATAAAGACTTAGAAGAAGTTGTAAGAAATGAATATAAAATAATCTATAATACAGATGCAGAAACAACAACAAACATCTTAAGAAGCATTGAAGATATAATAACAAAGCTACAGACTTCTACAATTGATGAATTAGTAATGATAAATGCAGTTATAGATAAATACAAAGAAAATAAAGAATGGTTCATTAAACACGCTGAAACTGAGTTCTTAAAATTAGACTAATGGCGAAGAAACAATTAGAAAAATATATTCCAAAAGAATATGAAATTAAAAATATGTATTTATGTTTTAAAAATGACTTAGCATATATAATACAGCCAATACAATATACAAAGAAATATAAAGTAATAAAGTTTAAAATATCAAATAGACTAGAACAATATACTTATAAAGAAAACAATATTGATGTTGAATTTACAGAATACGAAGCATTAAAAAAAACAATGGAACTTTACACACAACACTCAAAAAGATTTGACAAATGAAAGATACAATAGTAGAATCAGTTATAGAACAATTTAAACAGCGTTCTGAAGTAGGAATAAAGAAATATAATACAACATTAGATAGAACAGATTTAACACGCTTACAATGGCTACAACACGCACAAGAAGAAGCAATGGATATGATATTATATTTAGAAAAATTAAAACAATATGACAAAGAGTAAACAATCACCACTACAAAGAATAAATAGAATAATAGATTTTAACTGGAAACGTGGTAACAACAAAGAATCGGTTAATGAAGTATATAGAAAAATTATTAATAAAAAGTTAGAGAAAAATGCCAATACCAGAACCTAAACAAGGTGAACACGAAAAAGAATTTATACAACGTTGTATGACAGATGACAAAATGGTAACTGAATATCCTGATAAAGACCAAAGATATACAGTATGTAGAAGTCAAATTAAAAGTAAGTAATAATTAAGCAATCAGAGATGGTTGCTTTTTTTGTGTTAAATATTTGTTAAAATGTATTTTATGTTAATATGTTGTGTATATTTGTATAACAATTTAAAACAAACATTATGACAAAGCAAGAAATTATTGAAACATTAAGTAACTGTATTGAGTTATCAAATTTATCAGAGAATGTTTATGTAAGAAATAAACTTACACAAGTAGCAGAAGCATTGATAAATGAATGGAACGAAAGTGATGCTTATGATGAAGTAGTAAAACAAGTATTAAATTACGATGAAACAATGTCAAATTTAGATAAAATAAGAATAAGATAATGAATGAATTAGCATTAATAAAAATACAATCTAAAGTAATAGGATTAGATAGAAATTTACATACTTATATAAATGACTTGATAAATGGGCAAAGTCTTTTAAGTGATGAACATTTAACTATTATGATTAACAGTACAGAACGTGAATTAAGTGTTTACAATCATATTTTAAAGTTAATAATTAACAATCAAAACGTAAACTAAAATGACATTAAAAGAAAAAATAAATGATGCTTTATTTTATATAGAACCTAAAACATCTTTAATTAAATGCGAACTTTTAGCTATTGAATTTGCTATTGATTTTGCTAAATGGTTAGAATGTTTAAGAGTAAATAAATATGCAGTTTATGCTTATAATTCTGAAGAAGAACTATTAGAAATGTATAAAAAAGAAAAAGGATTATGATAGTATTATTTGATGCAGATAGTTTGATATTTTCAAGTTGCTATAAGAAACGTGAAACAATAGAAGATGATGGATTCCACCATAACTTAGAAGATTCAATAGTAAAGTTTGATGAAGTGTTTATGAGTATAATAAATCACTTAGAAGATATTTACGAAATAAATGAAGTAAAAACATTTTCAGGTAGTAAAGGTAACTTTAGAAAATACATTACACCGAAGTATAAAGCAAATAGAGATTATAATAATTTGCCACCATTGTTAAATCAGATGCACGAATATGTAAAAGAACAATACGATTCTATTTGGGGATACGGTTGTGAAACAGATGATGTTGTAGCTAAATACTGGTACACACTTTCAAATGAAATAGGACGTGATAATGTTATAATAGTATCAATAGATAAAGACTATAAACAATTTCCTTGTTTGATGTATAACTATCACGCTAAGCATAAAGTAATTTATGATATATCTGAAGAAGAAGCAATGTATAATTTTTATGAACAAATGATAATCGGTGATACTGCTGATAATGTAAACTACTGCAAAGGATATGGTAAAAAATACGCTGAAAAATATTTAGCAGAATGTAAAACTAAATATGAATATACTAAAAAGATTTACGAATTATTTAAAACAATACACAAAGGAAAAGCAAAGCAAAGATATATTGAATGTTGGAATTTATTAAAACTAAAAACAGAATAATTATGAAAATATTAAATTTATATGCTTGTTTAGGAGGGAATAGATACAAATGGGATGAAGTTGCAACTATAGAAGTTACAGCTGTAGAACTTGACCCTGAAGCAGCAATATTATATCAGGAACGATTCCCAAATGATACAGTAATAGTTGCAGATGCACATCAATATTTATTAGACCATTATAAAGAGTTTGATTTTATTTGGAGTTCACCACCTTGTCCAAGTCATACAAGATTAAATATTAGTCAAAAAAATAGAGAATGTTGGAAACCTAAATATCCATCAATGATTTTATATGAAGAAATATTATTTTTACAAAACTTTTATAATGGTAAATTTGTAGTTGAAAATGTAATACCATATTACGAACCATTAATACAAGCACAAAAAAGAGGTAGACATTTATACTGGACAAATTTTAATTTGCCCAATGATTTAAAAGAAAGAAAAACAATTGGAATAAGTACAGCAAAAGAAGAAGTCAATAAACTATGTGAATTTCACGATTATGATTTTAGAAAATATAAAGGTAAACAATCAGTAACTAAAATGGCAAGAAATTTAGTTGATTATGAAGCAGGGAAAACAATATTAGAAACTGTTTTGGGAATTGTAATAGAAAAAAATATAACACAACAAAAACTATTTTAATGGAATACTGTAATGACTTTAAATACGATTTAAAAGTAGGACAGATAGGTGAACAACTATTAAACGAAATACTTACTTTAAAAACAATAGAAGTTAAACGTGATAGCTGGATTTATAAAAGTGGTAACATAGCAATAGAATACGAAAGCAGAAATAAACCTTCAGGAATAGCAAAGTCACAAGCAGACTATTGGGCTATAATATTTTCAGGTGATTATAAAGATGAAATAATTCTAATAATAAAAGAAAACAGATTAAAAGAAATCTGCAGGGAATACTACAAAAAAGGAAATATAAAAACAATGGGTGATAATAATACATCAAAAGCAATATTAATCCCAATAACAGAAATATTAAAATGGAAATAACAGAAAGATTAAAAGAAATAATACTACAAGAAACAGATACAGATATAAACATAAGAACAAGAAAGAAAAACACTGTAGAAATAAGAAGTTTATATTGTAATATCTTAAAAGAATTAAAACCAAACAAAACGCTGCAATCAATAGGTGATACATTAGATTTAAATCACGCTTCAATAATTCATTCACTAAGAATGTATGAAGTATATTCTAAAGATAATTCTGATTTAAAAAAGCTAAAGCAAATTATAATGAGTCACTTTATAAAAGTAGATGAAACAGAAATAGAATTGCTTAATGAAGTAGACCAGTTGAAACATAGAATATATCAATTAACATTTGACAAAGACAAAGCAGAAATAGAATTAAGAAAAGAAAGAAGCGTAAAGAAATATGACTTTGAAATAATAGAAAACTTAAACAATCTTTTAAAAGAAACAAAAGAAACAATGCAGTACGATATAATAAACGATAGACTACAAGCATTTTACACAATGAATAAAAACATAAGACTATGAGAAAAGAAACAGAAACATTTATAACTGCAGTAATAGTAGCATTTATAATAATAGCAACAATAATGAGTTTAATAACATCAATAATAATGCTATGACAACAAAAGAACAAGCAGAAAACTATATGAAACTTAAAGCAGGTTACATATCAGCAAAAGAAAGAGCACAAATACTATATGACAAATATTCAATAGAATACAATAGAGCATTAGTATCAGGTGATATGCAACAAACAGAACACTGGAAAGAAGTAGCACAAGAATTAAGTAAACTATATAAAAACAAATAAGATGGATATAACAATGTGTAATGGTAACAATTGCGAATTAAGTTCAACGTGTTACAGATATAAAGCAGAACCAAGTCAATATAGACAATCGTATTTTATTAAAGAACCAAATAAAGGATTAGAATGTGATTACTATTGGGAAATGGACACTAAATTAACAAAAGATGAAATTGATAATATAAACAAATAAACAAAATGAAAGCAACATTAGAATTTAACTTACCTGAAGATAACACAGAATATTTAGCAACAGTAAAAGCAATGGATATGGCGAACTTTATTTTTGAATTGGTATATAATACAAGAAAAGGATTAATCAATCAACTAAACGATTCTATTACATCAGAATTTGAAGCAAATGGAATACTAATAGTCTTTGATAAAATATACGAACTATTAGAACATCATAACATAGCTATTGATGAACTGATATAAACAATAAACAAAAATGTTTATTTTTAATTTAATAATAATAACTTTTTTAAATGGAAGATAATAGAAAGAATAACGGAGGTCATAAAACTGCAGGTAGAAAAACTAAAGTAGAAGAAGCTAAAGTAAATAATATATTTATACAAGCATTAAAAGAATTGTATAGTAAAGATACTGAAGAAGAAACAAAGATTGCATTTGTAAAAAATACTTTAATGGATTCACAAAGAGGTCAATTGTTTATTGCTGAACATATATTTGGTAAGCCTAAAGAAATTATAGAAACTACACACAATCTAAATGACTTCAATATAAAAGATATATTTCAAATTGATAAGTCTAAATAAGAAATACAATCTACTTGGTTCTAATAGTAGGTACTTTGTAATAACAGGCGGAAGGGGTTCAGGAAAATCATATTCTTTGAACTCATTCTTATTGCTGCTAACTTATGAAGTAGGTCACGTTATATTATTCACACGTTATACATTAACTTCTGCATCAGTATCTATTATACCTGAATTTATAGATAAGATTGAAACGGCTGATTTAAGCAACGATTTTTATATTACTAAAGATGAAATAGTAAATAGAAAAACAGGTTCTAAGATTTTATTTAAAGGTATTAAAACAAGTAGTGGAACACAAACAGCAAGTTTAAAATCATTAGCCGGAGTTACTACTTGGGTATTAGATGAAGCAGAAGAATTAACAGATGAAGAAACATTTGAAAAGATAGACTTCAGTATAAGAACTAAAGGAATACAGAATAGGGTTTTGTTAGTATTAAATCCAGCAACTAAAGAACATTTTATTTATAAGAAATTCTTTGAAGATAAAGGTGTACAAGCAGGTAGTAATTTAATTAAAGAAGATACTACGTATATTCATACAACTTATGAAGATAATATAGAAAACTTATCTGAATCATTTATTAATCAAATAGAGAATATAAAGAAACGTAGACCTGAAAAGTATAAACATCAAATATTAGGTGGATGGTTAGATAAAGCAGAAGGAGTTATATTCACTAACTGGACAATAGGCAAGTATGAACAAGTAGGCACATCAGTATTTGGACAGGATTTTGGTTTTAGTAATGACCCTACAACATTAGTAGAATGTAATATAGACGCTTCTAACAAACGAATTTATATAAATGAACGTTTCTATTTACAAGCATTAACAACGAGTCAAATACACAACTTAAATAAACAACATTGTTTAGATAGTTTAATAGTTGCAGATAGTGCTGAACCAAGACTAATATCTGAGTTACAATCGGCAGGATTAAATATAGTTCCTGCAATTAAAGGTCAAGGTTCAGTTACTTATGGAATAGCATTGTTACAAGATTATGATTTGATTATATCACCTGAATCAATTAATTTAATTAAAGAATTAAATAATTACAGTTGGTTAGAAAAGAAATCAAATACACCTATTGATAATCATAACCATTTAATAGATGCTTTAAGATATGCAGTAGGTTACCAATTAGAAAACCCAAACAAAGGAAACTATTTTATATATTAAAAGGTATTTGCTTTATATATTAAAAGTAAATGAAGTCGGGAACTTGACAAATTAAAAACTAAATTATGACATACGGACAAATGATTTCCACAATACAATGTTACATACATCACACTAAGAATGTAGAGGTAATGATTAACTTACCGAGAAACATAGGTGAAATTAAAAAGATGCAGCAAATGTATTTAATATCATCTGCTTATTTGAATAGTTAAAATGTTATATATTATAATCATAATTGATTGATATGTATAAAATAAGATACATTGTTAAATGTTAAAGTTTTGTTAAAATTTATATTGATAGTTTTGAATGTTAATAAATGTTATATATTTGTACTCAGATAACAAAAACATAAAAACAAACACTATGACAACTCAAGAAAAAATTAAATTATCATTTGAATTAGAATTTGAACAAACAGCAGAAGTAATTAACTTTAATAGTTCTAATGGATTTGTAACAGTTGGAAGCAAAAGTTTCTATTGTGTTTTAAATTCTAAAGGCGTTAAAAAAAATAGCTGGAGAATAGAATGTTAATAGGCATATCAAATGGCATTAGTTATAAATTAATTAATGCTGATTTTTCTAATAATACTGGATTATTAGATTCTGTTTGGGGATTTTATGTTTGGTGTACATTTGATAAAATAATTAAAGTATGAAATATATAATAATAATGTGGGTAATTTTAATTATATATTTTATAGGTTTGCATACTGGAAAATATATTAACTTTAAAGAATTACAAAAAAATTTAATAAATAAAAACAACGAACAAATATTAGATTATATTTACAATCATTTTAAATTATGAAAACAACAAAACAAACAGCAGTGGAATTTTTATTAATAGAAATTGAAATATTAACAGGGTTAAAAATTTCGGAAGACGAACCAATAGTTGAAATAGCTAAAGAAATGGAAAAAAATCAAATTATTAATGCGTGGGGAGAATCGCGAAGTGGTTTAGCTTATTTTAATCAAACATATAAAAATTAAAAATAGATGAAAACATTTAAAGTTGAAGGTTGGTATAGATATAGAAATGCAGATGAAAAAGATTTTGAACAAGAAATAATAAGATGTAATAGTGTTCAATTAGCAATTCAATTATTTACAGATAAATATAATAACATTCATTTTTTTAAAATTTACACAACAGAGATTATTTAGATTTGGTTAATTTAATAATTGGAAATTAGACTTACAGAAATGTAGGTCTTTTTTTTGTTTAATACAATTCTAACTTTATTTTATTAATATAAAAAACAATAATATGAAGTTAGAGATTAGCATACCAACAGAATTAAAAGAAATTAAATTATCACAGTATCAGGCTTTCTTAAAGATAGCTAAAGACAATGAAGATAGTGAGTTCTTACATCAGAAGATGGTTCAAACATTTTGTGGAATAGATTTAAAAGAAGTTGCAGAAATAAGATACAAAGAAGTAATAGAAATTACTGAATCACTTGGTAAAATGTTTGATGTTAAATCACACAGGTTTATTAATAGATTTAAAATGGGTGGTGTTGAATTTGGGTTTATACCTAACTTAGATGATATGACCTTTGGTGAATATACAGATTTAGATACGTATATAAACGATTGGGAGCAAATGCATAAAGCAATGGCAGTATTATATAGACCAATTAAAAACAATGGTTTAAATGGCACATATGATATTGAAAAGTATAATGGTTCAATAACGTATAGTGATGTAATGAAACACGCACCACTTGATGTTGTATTTGGTGCAACGGTTTTTTTTTACAATTTAGGCAACGAACTATTGAAAAGTACGATGACTTATTTGGAGAAGGACAAGGAGATACAGAATATTCTGCAACAGCCCAATTTGGGAAAAGATGGGGATGGTATAGTTCAATCTATGCTCTTGCTAAAGGAAACATTACAGACTTTGATAGAATTACCGAATTACCAATTAACCAATGTTTAACATATTTAACTTTTGAAAAGCAAAAGAATCAAATAGAATCAGATTTAATAAAAAGAAATAAATGAGTACATTCTACGAAATAACACAAGCAATAAAGAATCAGTTACAAGAAGATATTTTTGTAAATACAGTTACTACTGGTGATATATTTAAAGTTGATTTAAATAAGCAAACTATATTTCCTTTGAGTCATATTATTGTAAATTCAGTTAGTTATCAGGGGCCTGTATTGAATTATAATATTTCTATTCTAAGTATGGATATTGTAGATGAAAGTAAAAGTTTAACTACAGATATATTTACAGGCAATGATAATGAGCAGGATGTTTTAAATACACAATTAGCTGTAGCAAATAGATTCTTAGAAGTTTTAAATCGCGGTGCATTAGGTGATTATTATGAACTTGTAAATGGTACTGCTAATATAGAATTCTTTACTGAAAGATTTGAAAATAAAATAGCAGGAGTTACATATACATTTGATATTGCAATACAAAATTCAATGACTAAATGTTAGAAGTAGAAAAAACTATAATACGTTTTAGGGATTATGTTATTCAACAGTCAAGAAGTAACTTGTCAAAGACTGGACACAATAATACTAAAGAACTTTATAATAGTTTAAAAGGCGAAGTAGTAACAGATAAAGGTTTTACTATTGTAGGATTTCAAATGGCAGATTACGGCCAATTTGTAGACTTAGGTGTAAAGGGTAAAACAAGTTCTAATAAAGCGCCTAATAGTCCTTTTAAGTTTGGTTCAGGTACTGGAAGAAAAGGTGGTTTAACACAGGGAATAAATAAATGGGTTAAGCAAAAAGGGTTTCAGTTTAGAGATAAAAAGTCAGGTAAGTTTTTAAGTTATGATTCAACTGCTTATTTAATTACAAGAAGTATATTTCAAAAAGGAATAAAACCAAGTTTGTTTTTTACTAAACCATTTGAAGCAGGGTATAAGAAATATATTGATGTTGATTTATTAAAAGCATTTGGACAAGATATAGAAACAATGGTAGATTATAATTTAAAAGATATAAAATGAATATAATAAAAAGTAGAAGTCCATATTTTGTAAGTATAGATGAAGTTGCACAAATAGGTGGTAAGATAGAAATATTCTTATGGCACAAAGGAGAAACAGAACCAACAACACCAACATATACATTATCTAAATTAATTCCAAGTATTACACAAAGAAGATTAGATTGGAATATATCTAACTATATAAATGATTTTATTGATATTGTAAACCCTGTAAAGGTTTTAGTTCCTACACAAGAAAATAATAATGCTTGGTGTTTTTGTAAAATTAAAAGATATAAATTAATAGGCTCTACTTATACTTTATTAGACACTACAACTTATATAGGGGTACAAGGATTTACAGAATATTTAGATGGAGTTAATGATTCAGTTGTTGGTGGTTATTTAGAATTAATTAATTCAGGCATTAAAGTTGATTATAAATATTCATCTACAGAAATACCTTATTTTAATTTAATGTTAGAAAGAAATCTTGAATTTGATTGGACTCTTACATATTACAATGCAGCAGGAACAAGTTTATCAACACAAACTATTATAACTGCAGGTGCTTTAGAAATATTTAATTATAAAATACCATTATTTATAAATAATCCAGCTTATAATGTTGCTTCATTAGATATAGAATGTGAAATTATTGGTACACTAACTATTAATGTAAACAAAATAGAAGAATGTAAATATACACCTGTAGAATGTGCATTTATAAATTCAAGTGGTGGATGGCAATTTTTAACATTCTTTAAGGCTCAAAGTAATTCAATAAGTGTAAAGGGTACAGATTATAATTTATTTCCTGATGCAGTTGATTATAACGTATACAGAGGACAAAGCAAGGTATTTAATATAAATGGAAACAAAACTATTAAATGCAATACAGGTTGGGTTTATGAATCCTATAATGAATTAATACAAGATTTATTACTAAGTCAAACTATCTTATTAGATAATAAACCTGCTAAAGTTAAAACACAATCTTTCACATATAAAACTGATTTGTTAGATAGAAATATAAACTTTGAAATAGAATTTGAATACTCATTTGACTTAATAAATAACATAGTATAATGGTAAACGTAGGACTATATATTTACACAGATAATGTAGTTGATTTATCAAGTGTACTAATTGATAATTTTGCTACAAGGGTTTATGCTGATAATGGTACATTAGAAAGTGCTAATTGTTTATTAACTGAATTGCAAACATTAGGTGGTTTTTATGCAAACACAAATCAATATAAAAGAGTAGAATTATTTAACGATGAAAAAATAAGTGTAACAAGTTCTGTTCAAAATATAAATGATATTTCAAAAACATATTCAGACTTTAGCCAAACATTTACAGTTCCTGCTACTAAAAATAATAATAAAATTTTTAAACATTGGTATGAAAATTCAATCGATAATCAATTTAGTACTTTAAAAAAAGCACAAGCATATATTGAACTTGATACAATACCATTTAGAATTGGAAAAATTCAATTAGAAAGTTGTGATATGCAAAATGGGCAACCACAAAGTTATTCAATTACTTTTATAGGTAATATAGGAAATTTAAAAGACAAATTTAGTGGACTATTTTTAAAAGATTTAAATACTGTTGATTATGACTTTACATATACAGGTACTGTTATAAAAGATAAAGTAGTTACAACTGCAATTAGTGCCGATGTAATGTTTCCTTTGATTTCGTCTAATAGATATTGGAACTATGGTTCTGGAAATGTAAACGATATTAATGTATCAACAAATCCTATAAGATATAACGAGTTATTTCCTGCTATAAGGTTAAAATCTATTTTCAATATGATTGAAGATAAATTTAATGTTAATTTACAAGGTACAACTGAAAACCCAAGTACATTTTTAACAGATTCTAAATTTACAAACGCTTATTTGTATTTAAAAAATGCGGATAATTTTATTGTTAAAAGTGAATTAATAAAAATAAATTTTAATACTTCAGCTGGATTTCCTGTTAATGGTTGGGGATTTAGTTTAACTTCAGATTCACTTGTTTATAGTACGCCTACAGTATTTAAACAATCATCTGTAACTTTAAATGTAACTACTAACGTTGGAAATGTTAATTATAATGTTATAGTTTATAAAAACGATATTTTCTATGCGAGTTTTCCTTGCCCAAATATTGCGAGTACTACAAACGATTTTAATTTAATAAGATATACAACTAATTCGCCTTCTAATGTAGGTTCATATAAATTTTACATTCAATCAGAAAATACAATAACATTTACTTCACAGCTGGATGTTGATGTGACCACTTTTGATACTGCATCAGCTTTTCAATCAACACCACAAACTACTTCAGCATTTTTAAGTTTAAGTTATTATATGCCTAATATTAAGATAGAAGATTTCTTTAGTGGTATTTTAAAAATGTTTAATCTAACGTGTTTTTCAAATAATGGAATTGATTACACAATAGATACTTTAGAAAACTATTATACTATTGGTGATGTTGTTGATTTGTCAGAATATATTAAATCAAATACAACAAATTTAACAAGAGTAAAAACATATAAGAAAATAAACTTTTTGTATGAGAAATCGGAATCATTAGTTAATGTTGGTTTTCTTTCAAATAACGGAATTAATTACGGTGATTTATTATATGATACTTTAGCAGATGGTGAAGAATATTCTATTAAGTTACCATTTGAAGATTTAAACTTTAATAATTTAAAAGACAAATTACAAGTAGGATATGCTTTAAAAACTGATTTACAAAAATATATACCTAAGCCTATAATTTTATATGATTATAATCCAACAGCATTAACAACTTTAACAGATACAAATTTTTATTTTTCAAATGCGTTAGCTGGAGCAAGTACAAGTCACGTAAGTTATAAAGCATTCGGTCAAGAATATTTTAATGGAACTGATACTTTTTCATTAAATTTTCCTGAACAACAAAGCACATTAACAAATCAGGTTATAATAAATAGTTTATATCAAACTTATTATTCAAATTACATAGGTAATATATTTGATTATAAAGCACGTTTAGTAAAAGTTAGTGCAATATTACCTATTTCTGTTTTAACTTCTTTAAAGCTAAACAATAGGGTTTTAATAAGAGATAAAAGATATATTATAAATTCATTTACAACGGATTTAACAACAGGTGAAGCATCATTTGAATTATTAACTGACTTAAGAATATTATGATAAAAAATATATTAGATTTATTAGCATTGCACGAACACTATGGGCAAAGTGAAATAATAGAAATAGCAAAAGGAAAATATCAATTAGTAACTTCTTGGAAACAAGGTTTTGAACAAGTAAAAAGACAATGGAAAATAAGATAATAAATCTTCAAGTTAATGATAATATTAACACTACTGAAAATTCAGTAAAATCATTAAAGGCTCAATTACGTGAAGCACAAAATGAAGTTAATGTTTTATCTGAAAAGTTTGGTGCAACATCACGTGAAGCGGTACAAGCTGCAAAACAAGCAGCGATATTAAAAGACAGAATAGGTGATGCAAAAGCTTTAACTGATGCGTTTAATCCTGATGCTAAATTTCGTGCTTTAACAACTTCTTTATCAGGTGTTACAGGTGCTTTTGCTGCTGTACAAGGTGGTATGGCTTTATTTGGAAAAGAATCTGATGATGTACAAAAAACTTTATTAAAGGTTCAAGCTGCTATGGCACTTTCACAAGGTATACAATCTGTAGGTGAAAGCGTAGATTCATTTAAACAATTAGGTGCAGTTATAAAAAGCACATCATTGGTTCAAGGTGTTTTAACAGCAGCAACGGCAGCTTATAATTTTGTAAATACTGCAGCTACTACAGGTTTAAAACTATTTAGAGCAGCTTTAATAGGTACAGGTATAGGTGCTTTAATTGTAGGAGTTGGTTTATTAATATCAAACTTTGATAAAATAAAAACTGTTATATTAAATCTAATTCCGGGACTTGCAAATGTAAGTAAGTTTATTGGCGGAATAGTTGATTCAGTTACAGATTTTGTAGGTGCAACTTCAGATGCTTCACGTGCTTTAGATAAACTTAAAAAAGATGCAGATAGTACACTTGCAGTAAATAAAAAGTTTATGCAAGAACACGGTGACCAAGTTGATGAATATACTAAAAAGAAAATAGATGCTAAAAATGCTTATGCAACTGCAGTAAAAGAAGATGGTGCAAATCAAAATGAATTAGCAAAAAAATTAAATAGAGAATTAGCAGCTATTGAATTTTTAAGAGGTGATGAAAAAAGAAAAATATTAAAAGATGCAAATGACAAAGCTGCTTCTGAAAGAAAAGCTAATAATAAAAAAGATGCAGATGATTTAATAGCACAAAAGAAAAAAGATGCTGAAGATTTAAAAGCAGGTATAAAAGCAGCACAAGACACAGAAATAGCTTTAAGAAATGAACTCACACAGGTTATTGGTGATGCACAAGACAAACAATCTGAATTTGCAATGTCGGCAAGTGAAGCAGAAGAAAGAATTGTTAAAGATAAATATTTTAGATTACTTGAATTAGCTAAACAACAAAATAGGTCTAAAGAAGAAATTGATGTATTACAAATTCAAAAAGAAAATGAATTAAATGACATTAGAAATGTTGCAAAAGAAAAACAAGATGCAATAGATAAAACTAATAAAGACAAAAGAGATGCAGATGAAATGGCTGCTGAAAAAGCTAAATTTGAACAAAAGAAAGCTATACAAGATGCGGGATTTAATTTAGCATCAGGTGCTGTTAATTTTTTAAAAGAAATTGGTGGTAAAAGTAAAGCAATTCAAAAGGCTGCTATTATTGCTGAAAATGCAATAGGTATTGGTAAAATGATTATTGCTAATAATGCTGCTAATATTGGTGCATTAGCTACACCACAAGCAATCGCAACAAGTGGAGCAGCTGCTGTTCCCGTTATAGCAATGAATAATATTACAACTGCATTAGGCGTAGCAACTACAATAGCTGCAACTGCAAAAGCATTAGGTGCTATAGGTGGAGGTTCGGCAGGTGGTGCTGGTTCTGTAGGTGGAGGTGGTGGTGCTGCAGGTGGTGGCGCAATGACTCCGCCAAGTTTTAACGTTGTAGGTGCTTCATCAACAAATCAATTAGCACAAACAATTGGCTCAAAAGAACAACAACCTATTAGAACTTATGTAGTATCGTCTGATGTTAGTACTGCCCAAAGTTTGGATAGAAATATAATACAATCAGCAAGTATTGGATAAAAAGTGCACCACATATGATATATAAAACAAATAAAAATTAAATTAATTATAATTAAAAAAATACACAATGACTAAAAATTTAGAAACAATAGAATTATTTATTGATGAGAATGTAGAAAAAGACGGAATAGATGCTTTGAGTTTAGTAAAGTTTCCTGCAATAGAAGAAAATTGGGTTGCTTTAAATAATCATAGAATTGAATTTAAATCAGTTGATGATGAAAAAAGAATCATTATAGGTTTAGCTTTAGTACCTGATAAATTAATTTATAGAAGAAATGGTGACCACGAATATAATATTAAATTTTCAAAAGAAACTGTAAAAAAAGCAGGTCAATTATATTTAAAAAGATTAAATAATAACAATGCAACTTTAGAACATAAAACAGAAGTTGAAGGTGTTTCAGTTGTTGAATCTTGGATTGTAGAAAATCCATTAATAGATAAAACTGCTATCTATAATCTAAATGCAGTTGAAGGTGCTTGGGCAGTTATTATGAGTATTGATAATGATAAAGTTTGGGAAGAAATTAAAAACGGAACTTATTTAGGAATAAGTGTTGAAGGATATTTTTCTGACAAATTAGAAATGACTTTAGAACTTGCAAAAGAACAAGAATTATTAGATAAAATAAAATCAATTATAAATAATGCTGAAATTAATAAATAAAATTATGGGACAAAAAACAAGTTCACCAAAAGGTGGTAAAAGAGGTTGTGTATGTAAAGATGGAACATACAGTTCAAAATGTTGTAATGGTGAGTTATCAGAACAAGGAATAGGAAGTTTAACAAATCAACAAGTTGTTGTAACAACTAATACTGATAACACAAGAACTATAACTAACGTAAGTTCGTAATTTATAACAAATATAAATAAAAGTAATTAATAAAAAAAATACTAATATATATGAATGTGATTAACGAAATTAAAACGCTTTTGGGTATGGAAGTAAAACTTGCTCAAATGAAACTTAAAGATGGTGTTACAGTAATCGAAGCAGAAGCTTTTGAACCTGAACAAGCTGTTTTTATAGTAAACGGTGAAGAACGTATTGCAATGCCAGTAGGTGAATACGAACTTGAAGATGGAATGATTTTAGTAGTAGCCGTTGAAGGTATTATTGCTGAAATTAAAGAAGCAGTTGTTGAAGAAGAAGCTCCTGAAACAGAAGTTGAAGTAGAAGTTGAAGCACAAGCTGAAACAGTTGCAACTCCTAAAAGAATTGTTGAATCAGTTTCTAAAGAAATGTTCTTTGCTGAAATTGAAAAACTAAGAACTGAAATTGCTGAATTAAAATCAGTAAAACAAGAATTAAGTTCAGAGGTTGTTGTTGAACCATTAACACATTCTCCTGAAGTTAAAAATGAAGTTAAACTAAATAAAATATCAACTAACCGCCAAATGACGACACAAGATATCGTTATGGCAAAACTTTTTAATTAAATAAATTATGGCTACTACAACTAATGTTACTACTACCTATGCTGGAGAATTTGCTGGAAAGTATATTTCTGCTGCATTACTTTCAGGTTCTACTATTGCAAATGGTGGAATTGAAGTTAAACCAAATGTAAAATACAAAGAGGTTATCAAAAAAATTGCTACTGATTCAATCGTAGCAAATGCTTCTTGCGATTTTACTGCAACTTCTACAGTTACTTTAACTGAAAGAATTTTGCAACCTGAGGAATTCCAAGTAAATTTGGAATTTTGTAAAAAAACGTTTAAATCGGATTGGGAAGCCGTTCAAATGGGATATTCTGCATTTGATAACTTGCCACCTGCTTTTGCTGATTTTATTTTAGCACACGTTGTTGCTAAAGTTGCTGAGAAAATGGAAAACAATATCTGGAAAGGTGCTACTGCTACTGCAGGTGAATTTGATGGACTTGTAACATTGGCTACTGCTGATGCTGGAGTTATTGATGTAGCTTCTCCTGTTGCAGGTGGAATTACTGCTGCTAACGTAATTGCTGAACTTGGCAAACTTGTTGATGCTATTCCTGCTGCATTGTACGGAAAAGAAGATTTATATCTTTATATTTCACAATCTGTTGCTCGTGATTATGTACGTGCTTTAGGTGGATTTGGTGCAAGTGGATTAGGTGCTAATGGTACAAACGCACAAGGTACACAATGGTTTAACAATGGTTCATTATCTTTCGATGGTGTTAAAATCTTTGTTGCAAATGGATTAGCTAACGATTATATGATGGCTGCTCAAAAATCTAACTTATATTTTGGAACAGGTTTATTAGCTGACCACAACGAAGTTAAATTAATTGACCTTGCTGATATTGACGGTTCTGAAAATGTAAGAGTTGTAATGAGATTTACAGCTGGTGTTCAATACGGAATTAGTTCTGATATCGTTCTTTACACACCTGCAGCATAATTATAAAATAAAGGGTAGGTAATATTATCTGCCCTTTTTTATTAACTTTAAAATATATAGACTATGCCTTGCGATATATCATTAGGACGTGCTGAACAATGTAAAAATTCAGTAGGTGGATTAAAAGCTGTATACTTCATTAATTGGGGTGATGCAACAACTGTAACTTATTCTGCAACTGCAGGACAAGAAGATGTTATAACTGGATTAGGTGGTACACCTGTAGGTTATAAATATGAATTGAAGGGAACTTCAACTTTTGAACAAACTGTAACAAGTTCAAGAGAAAATGGAACTACATTTGTAGACCAAAAATTAAGTTTGAGTTTAGCTAAATTAACTATTGCAGATAACAAGCAACTTAAATTACTTTCTTATGGTAGACCACAAGTTATCATTGAAGATAATAATGGTTCTTTCTTTATGGCAGGTTTAACAAAAGGTATGGACTTAGTAACTGCAACTATTTCAAATGGTGCTGCTATGGCTGATATGAGTGGATACAAAATGGAATTTCAAGGAATGGAACCTGTTGCTGCTAACTTTGTAACTGGACCATTAACTACAGGAATTTTAACTTCTATTGTTGAAGGTACTGTAGCATAATTATTATTTGTTTTTTTTAAAAAGGTGTACTTTAATTAGTATGCCTTTTTTGTTTTAAAACAATTCTTATTTATATTTATTATAATTAAAAATATTATATGATAATTTTAAAAGAAACAATAAACACACAAAGAATAACATTTATTCCAAGAGAATTAAGTGCTACTTCAATTGTTTTAAGAAATGAAACTACAAATATTGAAACTACAATATCAACAAATTTCTATTTAGAAAATTATTATTTAATAGCTGAAACTGTTTTTGATTTAAAAGAAAATACATTTTATAATATTACTATTTATAACAATTCTGACATAGTTTATAAAGATAAAGTATTTTGTACAAATCAAGCAATAGAAGATTTTACAGTTAATGAAAATCAATACATAGAGAACGTTACAACAAACGAATTTAAAATATATGAGTAATATATCAATTGTAAATTTAAGTGCTTATACAAGCCCTACAATACAAGAAAACAAGAAGAATAACTATATTGAATATGGTTCTGATAATAATTATTTTCAATATTTAATTGATAGGTATTTATATAGTGCTACAAATGGTGCTATTATTACAGGTGTTACTAATATGATTTATGGTAAAGGATTAGATGCTTTAGATTCTAATAAAAAGCCAAATGAGTATGCACAAATGAAATCTATTATAAAAGATTCTGATTTAAAGAAAATAGCTTTAGAACGCAAACTTTTAGGAATGGCTGCTATGCAAGTTGTAATGGAAAAGAAACAAGTTAAACAAGTGCTTCATTTTCCTATGCATACATTAAGAGCAGAAAAATGTAATGATAAAGGACAAATTGAAAATTGGTATTATCATCCTGATTGGACAAAAAAGAAACCAAGTGAAGAATTAAAACGTATTCCTGCTTTTGGTTTTGGTAATGGTAATGAAGTTGAACTTTATATTTTACATCCTTATGTAAGTGGATTTGATTATTATAGTCCAATAGATTATAGTGGTTCTTTGCCTTATGCTTTATTAGAAGAAAACATTGCAGATTATCAAATTAATGATTGCCAGAATGGTTTTAGTGGAACTAAAGTTATCAATTTTAACAATGGTATTCCTACTGAAGAAATGCGTGACAAAATGAAACGTGATGTACTTGGTAAATTAACAGGTGCACGTGGTGAAAAAGTTATTATTGCTTTTAATGCAAATGCTGAAAGTAAAACTACAGTTGAAGATTTACCTTTGAATGATGCTCCTGCACATTACGAATATTTAAGTAAAGAATGTTTTGAAAAATTAATTGTAGGACATAGAGTTACATCACCAATGTTATTAGGAATTCGTGAAACAGGTGGTGGTTTAGGTAACAATGCAGACGAAATAAAGACTGCTACGCTATTATTTGATAACATAGTAATAAAACCTTACCAATTAGAAATAACTGATGCCTTAGACGAAATTTTAGCTATTAATAATATATCATTAAAGTTATATTTTAAAACAATTCAACCTTTAGAATTCGTTGATGTATCAGGAATGAATGCAGAAACAACAGAAGAAGAAACTGGTGTTAAAATGTCTAAAGTTTGTTGTGCAACTGATAAAGATTTCACAGACGAAGAAGGTAATAATATACTTGATTTATTAGATGGTGAAGCTATTGATGATGAATGGGAATTAGTAGATAAAAGAGAATATTCAGATTCAAATATATCTATTGAAGAATGGGCAAATTCTAAAATAAAAAATAAAGAAAATTTATTACAACAATTAGCAAATATTATAAAATCTAATCCAAATGATAAAAGTTCTTTAGATAAAGATACTTATAAAGTTCGTTATGAATATACACAAAAATATTCAAGTAATAAGTCAAGAGAATTTTGTAAAAGAATGATGTCAAGAACTAACAACGGTGTAGTTTATAGAAAAGAAGATATAGACCAAGCAAGTTTTCAAGGTGTAAATATGGAGTTTGGACACAATGGACAGAATTATTCTCTTTTTAAATATAAAGGCGGAGTTAATTGTGGCCACGTATGGAATGAAAATCTTTATAGATTAAAAACTAAAACTGATGGTATACCTTATGTAGATAAATCATTAAGTTCAAGTGAAGAAGTTAATTCAATTGCAGGATATAATCCAAATCCAAGTGGTTGGAATGAAGCACAAATAGCACCAAAAGATATGCCAAATAATGGACATCACCCAAATTATAAAGGATAATAAATATGGCACAAGGTTTATTTATAAGTACAAACGATATAGTTAAATTTACTAATTTAAATGGTAATTTAGACCCTGATATTTATACACAGTATATTTTTCAAGCACAACAATTACACATTCAGAATTATTTAGGAACTAAACTATATAACAAGATTAATGATGGTATTGTAGCAGGTAATTTAGCAAGTCCATATACAACACTTTTAAGCGTATATATTAAGCCAATGGTAATACATTGGGCTATGGTAGAGTTTTTACCTTACGCAGCTTATAAAGTATCAAATAAAGGAGTATTTAAACATAATTCTGAAAACAGTACTACAGTTGAAAAGAATGAAATTGATTTCTTAATTGAAAAAGAACGTGATGTAGCACAAAGTTATACAAATAGATTTATTGATTATATGACTTTTAATCAATCTTCATTTCCTGAATATAATAGTAATTCAAATGCTGATGTATATCCAGACCAAAATGCTAATTTTTCTGGTTGGGTTTTATAATAATATTATGAATATAAAAGAAACATATAAACCTAAAGAGGTAAACGTAAAGAAATTAGAAATTTTCTTAAATAAATTAGATAAAAAGATATGAGCTTAAATTTTTCACATATACAAGGCGATACATTTGAAGCTGTTACGTTTCAAGTTGTTAAAAATTCAGCTAATGTTAATTTAACAGGTGCTGTAATTAAAATGCAATTAAAAAAAGAATGTGGTGGAGTGCCTATTTTATCTTTTACTACAGTTGCAAGTGCAGGTTTAACTATTACAAGTGCTGCTAATGGTTTATTTAAAATTAATAAACAGATAATTAATATACCTGAATTTAATTACTTATATGATATTGAAATAACTTTTGCAGATGGAACTGTTAAAACTTGGATTGAAGGAAATTTTGTAGTTAAATGTGATATAACAAGATAGTATGCCTGATAATATAAATATTAGCGTTAATGAAACTACTGAAAATGTAGTTATCAATCCTTCAATATCTACAGATGTTATTGATTTTAATTTATATGCAACTGCAGAAACAATTAATATATCTGTTACTCCTGAACTAACTACTGTTAATATAAATTCTGTAGTAGGTGGTGGTTTAGTTACTTCTGTAAATGGGCTAATAGGTGATGTAGTTATACCTTCTTCAGATAATAACTTTACCAATGATTTAAAAAACAAACTTGATGGAATACAAGCAGGAGCTGAAGTAAACGTAAACGCTGATTGGAATTCAACATCGGGTGATTCTCAAATACTTAATAAGCCAACAATACCTTCAATAAGTGGTTTAGCTACTGTTACATACGTAGATACACAAGATGCTTTAAAGGTAGATAAAATAGCGGGTAAAGGTTTAAGCGAAAATGACTTTACAAATACATTAAAAACAAAATTAGATAGCGTTGAATCAGGTGCAGAGGTTAATGTAAATGCTGATTGGAATTCTGTTAGTGGTGATTCACAAATTTTAAACAAACCTATTATTCCTGTTCAATTCACAAAAACAAGTGATTTAATAAACGATGGAGAAGATGGAATAAATCCTTTTATTACTTCAGCGGATATAATTCCTCAAGTTAATTCGGATTGGAATGCTACAAGTGGAGTTGCTGAAATTTTAAATAAGCCATTTATACCATCGATTGAAGGTTTGGCTACAATTGTTTATGTAGACCAACAAGACGCTTTAAAAGTTGATAAAGTTTTAGGTTCAAGATTAATAACAAGTGCTGAAGCTACTATTTTAAGCAATACAAGTGGAGTTAATACAGGCGATGAAACTTCTACTACAATTAAATCTAAATTAGGAATAACTACTTTGTCGGGTAGCAATACAGGTGACCAAGATTTATCAAATTTAGTTGTTAAAAATACTGCAATTACAGGTGCTACAAAAACTAAAATCACTTATGATTCTAAAGGATTAGTTACTAATGGAACTGATGCGACTACAGCTGATATTACTGATTCTTTAAATAAAAGATATGTTACAGATGCTAATTTAGTTACAATTGGAAATACAAGTGGAACAAATACAGGTGACCAAAATCTTCAACAAGTTACTAATTTAGGTTCAACAACTACTAATTCAATAACTGCTGCATCACTTATAAAAAATGGAGGTGTAAGTACACAATTTTTAAAGGCAGATGGTTCGGTTGATAATAATGTTTATTTAACTTCAGCAAGTTTACCATCGACTTTGGATTTATATGCAACTACAACGGCTTCAGACATTTCTGGATATACTGTTTTAGTTCGAAATATATCTGACTCACGTTTTAATACTACAGCAGTTGATGTTTCAACAGGTGAAATTACAACAACGACTCAATTAGTTGGTTCATTAATTACTGATGCTAATATTATATCAGGAAATCCTGGGATTTTTAATATTACAACTATAGGAAATATATCCCGTACAAATGGAACAGGTCAAGCTGAATTTTTCTTTAGAGTTTATAAAAGAACAGCAGCAGGAGTTGAAACATTTATAACAGAGTCAGCAAAAACATTACCTGTGACGAATGGTGGTTATGTTGAATTTTCAGCGATTGCTTTATGGAATGATGGAATATTTACAGATACTGATAGAGTAGTTTTAAAGTATTACGCTGATAGATTGACTTCTCCTGTAGGTTCAAACCCTACTTATAAATTTCAATTTGGTGGAATATCACCTGTAAGAAGTACGGCAGCTATTCCTGTAGCAGTTTTACCAAACATCTATTTAAAAGACTTAGCTGATGTTGAGGATACAGATGCTTTAAATAACGAAATATTATATTGGAATAGTACTTCAAATTTATGGGAACATAGCTCTGTAATAGATTTATTATCCCCTGCGAGTTCAACAGTAAATGGTTATTTAAGTTCAGCTGATTGGGTAACATTTAATGCAGCATATAATGATAAAATAAATTCCGCTATAATAACTGGAAATGATATAAAAACATTAACTTTAAACCAACAAGATGGTGGAGTAATAACTGCTAATTTTAGCATCTATGATAGTATGGAAATATTTTATAATGTTTCAACTTTACAGGATAGAACTATTGCAGATGGTGGAACGTTTGAGGCTAAAAAATGCCTATTTAATCAATTATCAAATTTAAATAATATATAATGAGTTTATTAGAACAAGCATCTTTGGTAGTAACACCGAATGGATACAAAGCAAGCAAATTATATTCAGTTATTCCAAGTACTGGAGCGGGTGATATGGATGTTGTAAGAGCAACTACAGCAACAAGAGTTAATAGTTCAGGTTTAATTGAAAGCGTAGGTGTAAACATTCCACGTATTGATTACACAAACGGAAGTTGTCCGAGTATTTTAGTAGAACCACAAAGGACTAATTTAGTTTTATATAGCCAAGAGTTTGATAATATAGCTTGGACTAAATTTTCTTCTACTGTAACAACTAATAGCGTTATTTCTCCTGATGGTACACAAAATGCAGATACGGCGACTTTCACAGGAGATATTAATTCAAGTGTATTAAGACAATCTATTTTATTAACAATAGGTTCTACTTATACTTTTTCAATATATGCAAGAACACCATCCGGAACAGGTACAATGTCTATTGATTTAGGAGATGGTACTAATGTGACAAGAACTATAAATTCAAGTTGGAATAGATATACTTTTACGCTTGTTGCAGGTGCATTTCCTCACATAGATATATCTTCTACAACTGCTTCAACTTATTATTTATGGGGAGCACAAGCTGAAGCAGGCTCTTACGCTACTTCATACATTCCTACAACTTCGGCAAGTATTACAAGAAACGCTGATGTAATATCTAAAACAGGAATAAGTAGTTTAATAGGGCAAACAGAGGGAACAATATTTGTTGAGGAAGTTTACGATTCAAGTGTATTAAATAGTGGTGGTTTAGACGATACTTTAATTAGTTTAACAGACGGAACTTCAAACAATTTAATTTCAATATTTCATTATGGTGGTGGAATTGGAACTATTTTATTTTTTATTAGATTAAGTAATACAACGCAAGTAGCAATATCTTCAAGTAAACCAACAAGCGGAACATATAAAATAGCTTTAGCTTATAAAAATAATGATGTTGTAGGATATATAAATGGAATTCAAATTGGAACGGATACAAGTGCTACAATTCCAACAACTTCTGTAGTTACTTTTTACGACCCTATTACAACAAATTCAGCAACTAAAACAGTAAATATAAAATCAGCACAGCTTTATAAAACTCGCTTAACAAATACTGAACTTGCACAATTAACAACAATATAAAATGATATATAAATTAAAATACACAGACAAAGAAACTGCAATAGCTGATTTATTAGCAAAGAAAGTTTACGTAGAAGTAGAAAACCTTGACAAAGAAATTACTTTAGCTTACGGGCAAGATATTCAGGCAATAGTAGAGATAGGTTTAATGGTTTTAGAAAATGGAACATACGATACTGACTTTAAACAATTAACTGCTCCTGTTTACGCTGATGGATATGCTTACGATGTTATGAGTGATAACGCAATTGTATTTGAAAGCGAAATATTCCCTAACAATCCGAAACATAGTTTTGCAGGGTGTGAACCAATTAAAGAAATAGATTTTGAGCAAAGAGCAATTTGATATAATATTAAATAAATGGATTTCACGCAAGCTATTAGTATTTTTAGTAGCTTGTGGAGGTTTATTTAGTGGGCAATTAACCTCATCTGATTGGGTTATTATCGCTACAGCTTATATTGGTATTGAAGGTATTACAAACATAGTAGAAAGATTAAGAAAATAATGGATAATTTAGAGCAATTAAGCCGAGACATAAAAGAAATTAAACAAGCACTTTTAGGAAGTGAATTTAACAATTTTAAAGGTATGGTTTCACAAGTAAAAGAAATAGACGACAGGGTTGAAAATTTAGAAGTTTTTAAAAACGAAATTTCTGTATATGTAAATCAGTTTAAAGTCGCTTTTGTGATTATTTTCGGTGCTTTGATTACTTTAATTTTTAAATTATTTTCAATACGATGAAGTTAAATAATTCTGGCTACTTGCTTATTTGTGAGTTTGAGGGTTTAAGTCTTAAACCTTATTTGTGTCCTGCAAAGATACCTACAATAGGATATGGTAATACATATTATCCTGATGGTAAACGTGTAACAATGTTAGATAAAGAAATAAACAAACAAGTAGCATTTGAAATGTTTAAATCAATTGCTGATAGATTTGCTTTAAAAGTTTCTAATTTAGTTAAAACACCTTTAAATCAAAATCAATTCAATGCTTGTGTATCTTTAGCTTATAATATTGGAATGGGTAATTTTCAAAGTTCTACATTATTGAAATTAGTTAATAAAAATCATAATGATATTTTAATAGGATTAGAATTTAAGAAGTGGAATAAAGTAAATAAAAAAGAAGTATTAGGATTAACAAGAAGAAGATTATATGAAAGCAATATTTATTTTAGTTAGTTTACTTTTAATTGGATGTGGTTCACGTAAAGTAGCAATACAAGAAATTAAAAAAGATTCTTTGAAACAAATAGAAACTAAAATTGTTACAAAAGAAGAAACAAATATTGCTATTAAAAACGATATTTATACAGATGAATTTACTATTACTCCTTTAGATACTTTAAAAGATATTGTAGTAAACGGTATAACGTACAAAAACGTTGTTTTAAGATACAAAAAAGTAAAAGATAATAGTTTACATATAGAAAAGAAAACAATCGTTAAGAATGAACTTAAAAAGGAATTAATTAAAACTTCTGTTAAAGAATTTAAAAAGGATATAGATAGAAAACAGAATTATTGGAATTACTTATGGTTACTTTTAATTCCAGTTTGTTATTATATTTATAAGAAAATAAAAGAAAAAATAATGTTTATTTAAACGTTCTTATAGAACTTATTTTAAAATATTGTAATTGTTTAATTTTAAACACTTTAACGTTAAAAAAAGTTTACTAAATTTTTATAAGTTGTAAACCTTTTTAATTTGTTTGCTAATTGCCATTTTACTTAAATCTAATAATTTTGCTAATTCCATTGATTTAATATTTGGATTTATTTCAAAAATAGATTTTATTTTATCTTTAGTTTTTAAATTTTTATTTTTACAAATATTTTTAATTTGAATATCTTTTAATAATTGATTTAACATACTATCTAAATATGTATCTTTTTTATTATATTCTTTTTTATATTTATTTGTCCAATAAAATATATAAGATAATAAATCTTTATAATCTTTAAAACATTTAATTGAGTGTAATTCAAAATCATTACCACGATTAGAATACCAAATAAAGTCATATCCGTCATAAATAATTTTATGATTTTCTATGTCTTTTAAATAACTTAATTCTTTTAATGTATACGGCATAATATTTTTATTTAATATAAGCAAAATTATAATATATAATACATAATAAAAAATAAAGTTTTTAACACTATTGTTAATATCTTAAAATTACATTTGTATATGAAGAAACCAAGTCGTAAATCATTAGTTGAAAAATTAGATAAAATCTTCAGTATTTATATTAGAAGAAAAGATGCTATTGATGAAATTGCAACTTGTGTAACTTGTAATAAAAAAAATCATTGGAGTAAACTTCAAAACGGACATTATATGTCACGTAGACATTATAACACACGCTGGGATGAAGATAATTGTCACGTTCAATGTGCAGGATGTAATGTATTTAGAGCAGGAGAAATTTATTTATACACTAAATACCTT
>Ga0209492_1000088_pt1 | contig 29023 bp, 29 predicted proteins | sample PPLLak12cMay2015_FD_187253 | JGI IMG/M metagenome (GOLD analysis project Ga0209492, IMG submission 187253) | Freshwater sediment microbial communities from Prairie Pothole Lake near Jamestown, North Dakota, USA - PPLs Lake P7 Core (1) Depth... | ecosystem: Environmental > Aquatic > Freshwater >... | reverse complement strand
GTTCAGGGGCTGCTCTTCCAAACCGTCCAAGGCAACGATCACGTCCGCAGAAGCTGGACGGACCGGAATCCGTTCGCTAACTGGTTGAAACTTACGCGCTGCAAGTTGCATGCGGTTCTTGAGAACTGCGACAGTTTCAGGGCTTTGATTGTCAGACTCCAGCTTGGCGATGACTCCGCTCAGGACGCGGCCTTCAACGGACTGCGCGATCCCTTGCTCGTAATCCCTACGAATGTTTTGCTTCGAGAAAATCCCCGAAGTGGTGGCCCCGTGAATTCCAGCACCGTAACCGAAACCTAGCAAGCCCGCGTGGAAGCTGTCCTTGAGTGCGGTAACCACATCGAGGTCTTTGTTGGTCAGCATCGACTGCGCGACCGCCTGCGCCAGCTGGTCGGTGAACTCTTCTCCGAACTCTCCGCCGCCTTGCTTAAGAGTTTGGTAACCGGAATCCTTTACGATCTCGCGAGTGACGGTTTTGAGTGCGTTGAGTACTTCTTCTCCGCCCAAGCTGCTCCGTTTCAAGGCTCCCGATACACGGTTCGTGTAGAACTTAAGTTGTTGCAGGTTCGCTTTACCGTACGTGATGGCGTCGGCACCTTCTCCAAACACTTTGCCAAAACCTTGTTCGACCAAGGCCGTGATAGATCCAGAAACTAGCGAGTGCGTCAAAGCTGACTTATGGATTTGATCGTCCGTGAACTTCCTGGAACCGTCCGGGTTTACCTCAGCACGCATACTCAGAGTGGTATCGACGTACTGGCCCTGGGCCGAGCGAGCAAAGCTTGACGCACGCTGGGTAACTACCCCAGCAGCCAGGGGCAGCTTGTTTGCGAGGTCCGATTTAATTCCTTGGAATACTTTCGCAACCAAGGCCGAGTCAGCGCCGACCGGGCCGGTCGCTACGTCCGCAAACTTACGGGCGTAACTTTGACCAAACAAGGTGCGTGTTTCCGGGCTCAGAGCTTTAGCGATCCAGTTCTTGGTGACGTTGCCCGCAAACTCTTGAGCGGAAGACGGAACGAGCTTGCCGACCGGGATTGAAATTTCTGTAGCCAGCAAGCCCTTGATGCCCTTTTTCGCAACCTGCTCGGTCGCCTCAACAGCCACGCCGCGAGCCAGACCCTTAACGGCCCCCTTGGCCACAGCGCTGGCACCACCAGTCAAAGCGATATCCGCCACCATCGGTGCGGCTTGGGACAAGAATTCGTAACCAAGGCCCAAGTCGGACCCGTAAAGGTTGGTATACTTTTTACGGTTCGCTTCGGTCGTCGCGTCAGCGATAGCCCAGTCTAGGAAAACTTGTTTGCCCGCATCGAATCCCGCGAGATTACTAACGCCTCCACCGATCGCTTGAATGATTGGATTAAAGGACTTGACGACAGACATTCCGACGCCCGTTGCTTTAGCAGAGAAAACGTTCCAGTCCGTGCGCTTGGACGCCTCGGACATATAGTCTTCGATCAGGTCCGCTTTGCTCGTACGCGCCAGTGGGTCCTGCTTATCAAGCCACTTCATCGAGAAGTCCGTAAAGCGTTCTCCGTCGAACTGTTCGAGAGCTTCTTCAATAGCATCCGAATTGTTTGCGATGTAGCCCTTGCGAGTAACCTCGGCAGCAGCTTTCGCGCGGTCGTCCAAACCGAGCTTGTCCATCGCGGATTCGAAGGACGCCTTTGGCAATAAAGCTGTAGAGCTCAAAGGGCTGTACGTCCCGTCACTGAGCTTCACAAAGTTCTTGGTTGGGTCATCGTTATTGACCGGTGCTTCCAAGCCTTGCTTTACCAAGTCCCCGGCCGCTTTAACAAACTGGTCCCGAGTGTACTGGGAAAACAACGCGTTGTTTGGGTACGCTGTTTTTAGATTGTCGTAGGTTCTTCCGATCTCTGCTTCGGCAACTTTTCCGGTTCCCTTCTGTACGAAGGATGGTGCGGCGTAACCCGAGAAAGTAGAACGTATTTGTACGGACTCTACAGACTTGGTGACTTCTTTCTTTAGAGCCTCTTCGGCTGTACCGCCCTGCTTAAAGGCTTGGTCCTGGTACTCTCCGGCCGTCTTTAGAGCCCCTTGAATTTGTTGAGCGAACGCAGCCTGTTCGGGGTCCTGTGATTTCTGCTGTTTGCGGCTATCTTGAATAAAGTTTTGAAGCTCCGCGTTTTGAGTATCTTGCCAAGGAGCTGTGTCTCGGCCGGGGTTCGGCTCAATTTGTTGGCGCGCAAACTTCAGGGTGGACGCGCTGATCAAATTATTCGAACGCTCGAACGAGTCGAGAATGGACGCTGGGTCTTTAGCGATGGTCGGGTCAGGGTTGACCCAAACTCCGCGCTGGCCCTTATCGTCCGCGCGGTAGTCCACGTAAGCCAAGCCGTTCTCTTTCGCTGTTTGGATTCGAGCGTCCCGAACCTGATCCAAGGTCAAGTACTTGGACTTGAGCTCTTCCAGATTCGACTCTTCGTCCGGAGCGAGCACAGTAAGCCGGTTCGCTTTACGGTCTTCGGAAGCGCGTTCGTAGTACGATTGAAAGGTTGCGGACGCTTCGGGGTCTGTGTCCCGGAGTGAGTTCGCCACCAAGCTAAAGTTGCGCAAGGAGTCTTCTGAAACTCGGTTCGAGAATCCCTCAAAAGCTTTTTGAAGTTTTGCGGGAGCTTCGGGATCTTCCTGATCTGGAGCCTCAACTAGGCCCCGGTCTACAGCTACTCGAAAAAGATTTTGTTGGACCTTTCCGTAAGTCTCTTCGGGGTCTTGGCCAGCTTTGGCTAAAGCTCCGGTGGCGTAATTTAGAAATCCACCAAGACCTTCAAGATCCTGAATTGGTTTTTCTTGTTTAGCTTCCCATTCGGGGAGCGTGAGAATTTCGTACGATTTACCTTCGGAGTCTTTTTGAATTAGCGACATAGCGTTACCGCACAAGGTACGCTATAAACGGTTCACGAGTCAAGTAAAATTACTCGGGAAAAAGCGAGTCAACTGGATCTGTTTCAGCCGGGGTCGCATTGATTTGGGCATCAGCATTCGCTCTAGATGCCACAGCTCTGGCATAAGCTGCGGCAGAAATATTCTGAAGAATATCCAGACCCTCACTCAAAGTTTTTTTACCCTTTACTTTGGTAGCGTCTCCCTTCTTTTTGAGGGGGTCGATACCATATTCCAAAAGCTGTACTTTTTCTTCGGGAGTGATAAAGCCAAACTTATCGAGTTCTTTCAAGGTAACGTCAATCGTGCTCCAGCGCGGCGTACCACCGGTATCGATGGTCTCCGCTAAATCTTTATTCATCTTATCTGCTAGTTTCTCAGCAACCGAACTTGTGGCAATGTTCGCAGCAAGGCCAGTCCTACGGTCCCGGTCAGCTTGTTTTTGAGCGGCAGCTAGCTTGGCCGTTTGATACTCAAGCGTTTGAGTACTTCCTGGTAGTAAATTTTCGGCTGCTTTATCATTTCCAACAGTGCCTAAGTCTTTAAGCGTTCCGGTAGTCAGCCCACTTGATTGACGCTTTGTCTCCAAAGAATTATTGATCAGTTCCAGTTTGGCTTTGGCCGCAGGATTATAGGTCACTACGTCCGCGTACTGGGCCCCGAACATATTGAGCCTTTTCTTGCCCTCTTCTGGGCTGAGACCGTCGAGCTCGTAATTAACGAAGTCATCAAAGGTGGAATTAAATTCGCCAGTTTTTGCAGCAGCTTCTTGTTGCTGGCGAACTTTATCGCGAGCAAGACCCAGCTCCATCCGGCTGTTGTCGAGCTGCGCCCTTCGAAGCTCGAGCCCGATTGCCCGGTCCTCGTCTTCTTGGAGCTTGATCCGTTGGATGTCCCGAGCCTGTTGGATACCCCCGAACGTCGATCGAACCTTGTCGTAGAGCTGGCTCCGCAAGTTTGGGTCGCGCACGTTCTGGGTCACGGACGCAAAGAACTTACCCTGCAAAGGGGTAATATCAGAGTCCACTGCAAACGGTATTTCAGCAGGTTGTGTTGCCATTACTTACGTCTTACGCGTGCAAACATTCTCTTGCGCGGGACCCCAGCTTGAGGAGCTGCGCTTGCGGGAGCCGCACTCGGCTTAAAGATTCCCTTGTTCACAGTCTCTAATTCTAATTCTGAAAGCGTTTTCCCGTAGTCATCTTCCCCTGGCTTTGCCGTGCTTTTGAGCGGGTTTAGTTCGGGGTACTTAGCAATAAGTTCTGGGCTAGCGGTACCGGCTGCAATTTGTTGCCGAGCATTTTCACGTCCAGTGCTCTGGACGAAGTCGCTTTCAAACTTGGTGTACGCAGCCTTTTCAGTTTCGCGTCGAGCCACTTCTGCGGCACCGCCGCGCTTGGCCAGAGCGTTCTCTTTTTCGCGGGCGGCGTCCATTTCCCTAGCGAACGCGGGGCTGAAGTACGTCCGGGATTCCGGGGTAACCTGCATGGCGGCAGCTCTCGGAGCTTCGCGGGCTTGGTACGCGGCGAGTTGTTGATCAAGTGTTTCAATAACAGCGGGCTTTGCTTGGACAGCCGCTTGTGCTGGAGCCTTGTTCGTGGCTGCGATAGCCTCTTGTGCGGCGACGGCAGGAGCGAGTTCTTTTGGCGCGCCGTACAGACCCTCAGCGGTCGCATAAATTGGGATGCCCCGACGCATACCGATCAGCTCGCCGCGTTCGGCTGAACTTTTTTCCATGCGGTTGTCAGTGCCCCGAAGTTGTGCACCTTGGGTTTCGCCTTCCGGAAGCTTAATCGAAGCAGGGCGGTCCGCCGCGAGGATCCTTGCGGCCCTCGCCTCGTAGTCTTTCCGCGTTTGCTCGTCGGCTTTAGACTTATCTTCAGCTGCTTTTTGTTTGGAACCCCGGGTGTCTTTTTCTAGTTCAGCCATTTTATTAAAGTGGTTTTGGTGCGGATCCGAAACTTAGGCCCTTGCGCTTGAAGAAGCCCGTGAGCTGTGCGGGAGTCACGCCAAACTTAGGAGCTTCCGCCTGAGCCTTTTCATAAATGTTTTCGCCCGGCTGCATGGTCTTTGCGCGTTCTTCGATCGACTGGGCAAAACCGATCCGGCCCTGCAAGGCTCCTTGGCCAGCTTCGTTGACCGACCGAATCTTAGCTTGATCCATTTGTTCCGACAATTTTTGAGTGGCGACCTTGTCCTCGGCCGACTTGATGCCCCCGCCCTCGCCCAGCTTCATCTGGGTACCGGCCATCATCATCTCCTCTGAGGCTTTGCCGTAACCCTGCTTCCGCAAGCGGCGGGCTTCACGCAGCAACCGGCTCGACTCGGGTGCGATCAGGCGGGCTTTGTCACTTAAACTTCCGGTCATCAAACTCATGCGGGTAAATGTACCCGAACGCTCACCAGAAAGCAAGTAAATTCTTTGAGCTTAATGGGTACCCGAAGCCCGCACGCTACACTGGCGAAGTGTAGCGTGCAACAGCCCTGTATCAAAATAACTGTCCACCACATACCCTCTTATATATTCTTTTTTCCAGACTACCTCTCAGACCATGCACTAGACAGTTATGACCATTTTTCCAAAAATGACCCTTTTGTTGAAATTTCAATGACTTATGTAAATAACTGTCTACAACAAATGTCCATTACCTTCTCATTCCCTTTTTCTTTTGAAATACTTTTCAAAGTGGGGGGTGTGGATGTGGACAGTTAATCCAGGGAAATCAGCTCAGAGTACGAAGTTCGGGACTGGATTTGCAGGTCGCGGAAAGAGATCTGACGCCGAGACATTTGGTTGTCCGGCAAGTCTTTCAGTGGTTCGAGCGCGATCAGCCCGTGCCGGTTTCGCGCCAGATCGATCAGCAAGAATGCGGCGTCCGCGTTGTCGGGGGAATATCCGGTTCGCTTTTTGAAGTCTGGTTTGGACTCGACCTTCATCCGCAAGCCCTCACCGCCCTTGACCGTTTCGTATTGGCGTGCTGTCATTTCTCGCGCGAGTTCCTGGTCGATCCCCCGGAGCTGATTGCACCGGATCAACTCTTTCCCAGCGAACCAGATCTCGCTCACCCGGTTCACGTACAGGTCGCGGCACGGGGTCTGGTTGTTCATGCTGACTCGCCGGTCCGTGGCTTTTCCGGCGAATACCACCCGCAAAATGTCCGGGCTCCAGTCCTGGGCCACCACGTCGCAGAAGGGGGCTCCGGCCCCGGTCGCATCGATGGCTACGTTCTCGGGCCTAATCCCCCGCTTCTGGCACTGGGCCTTGAGCTGCTGCACAATTTGGTACGTTCGCGGGACCGCCTTGTTCGTCTCGTCCTCGAAGAGCAGGACCGAGTCTTTGAACTGCAAGGTGTACTGGCCCCGCTCGTCGTAGCCGATCTCCCCGAACCGGAGCATCGTGCGGTCCCCTCCGTTCGTGAAGGCTGGATCCAGCGCGGCGATCGGAGTGGACTCCCGGAGCGAAACGCTTTGCAGGGCCCCGCCCCGCATAAGCTCGTTCTCGCCGTAGACTCCTTCAGCTTCGTCCGAGTCAAAGAAGACCGCCCGGTACATTCGCATGTATCCCCGGCTGCTCTCGCCCAAGTTTTGCTTGGCCTCTTCGATCCGCTTCTTGGTGGGCAACCAGGGGTAGGGGTCCCCATCGGTCAGCAAGTTCGGACTCTGCTCGGCATCGAAGCGCAGGTACAAACCATTGTACTTGGTTCTCCAACTCATGTCCCGGTCCGTGACGATCGAGTCCCAGCCAGACTTCGGCTCGGACCAATCCCCAAAAGCATCGAACCGGCTGCACGGGTTGGACATCGCAACCACGCGCAGGTTTTGGTTAGCGCTCAAGTTCGACAAGGCCGTCTGCATGATCGAGTGGCTGAGCTCGCTCAACTCGTCCGCGACCAGGATCACTCGCTCTTGCTTGATACCAATGAGCTTGCCGCTGGCTTCCCGAGTCTTCGATTTTTCAGCGGCGATCAAGCTCAAACCAGCCCGGTCAAAGATCACGCCGTTGTTGTCTATGTAATTCGCTGAGCCAATTGAATCGCGTATCTTGATTGGTAATCCGGGGACCGAGGTCAGCAAAGTAATCACCGCGCCCCAGATCCGCTTTCTGGCTTCCCGGAGAGTGGTGGACGTTACCAGAATCAAGGTTCGGTCCGGGGCAGCTAGCCAGTTCACCACGGCCCAGCCAGCCATGACGTAACTTTTCCCGCTCGATGCGGCCCCACCGATAGCCAAGTACTTTTCTTTGGCCGCAGCCGCGATCATTTGTTCGGCCCAAGGATGCTTCTCAAAGAGCGGCTGGGGCCGGTCATCGCCGTTCCAAAGGACGTCCGCGATTCGCCAGAACAAGTAAGCCCTCGCTCCAGGAATTGTGTGTTCTGCAAAGGCGTAGAGCATTGCACTGAGCTCGTTGCACGGTTCGTTTACTAGAACACCGCCAACGTCCCAGCTCCCGTTCGCGAGCAAGATAGGGTCATACTTATTTTTCACTTGCCTAGCCAAACATTTTTTGCTTGCAAAGGCAAGTCGATTTTGCTTTTAATACTCTTGTTGTGGAAACCAGATTTATCGAACACCTTATTGCTTATCGTTCCGAGTACGATGAGTTGCGAGAATTTGCGCTCGAATTTAAAGGCCGTTCTCAGGCAAAGCTTGAGAAACTTTTTGACCGGTTGGTCGAAAGGACTGAGCTACCAGACTTCTTAGACGACTACGCTTACGCTTATGTGTTCGAAGGATACGACCCCTTGCCTGAAAACGAATGACTTCTGATAAATCAAAGACTGGACGCATCCAACCACCGATCGTCCGAAAGCGCGCGGTTGACCTCTACGCTCAAGGCCACGCCATTCCCGATATCGCCCGCTCGATCGGCGTTGATTCCAGCACCGTTCGCCGTTGGTGCCGTCAAACTGGAACCGTTCACGGCGGGGCCTTGGCGAGCGCCCCAGCGCCGGAGACCCCAGAAGAAATTCTGAATCCTCCGGTTGTTTTTGTGGCCCCGGACGCGTCGAACGAGGATTTAGATCCGAGCCCAGTACAAAGGCTTTTGAATGCCGAGCAGGTCATGGGCGCGATCGAGGAAGCGATGTCCCGGCCAGGAGACACGGCCGACAAGTACCAATCCATCATTGTCGCGCTAGGTTTGAACATGCTCAAGGGCGTTGCGGCGATGCCGCCAGCAGTCAAAACTATCCGCGACCTCGCGACCTTGAACGACATGATCCGCCAAAACTTGGGCTTGAATACCAAGGGTTCCGGCGGCGGGGCTCTGGCGATTAACCTAAATGTTCTGACGAAAGGATCTCCCAAAACGGGAACGGTAACCGTTGACGCTGAGTACTCTGAATAATATTTGAAGTTTTTTCTTGCGTTCCGAAGACAGTTCCGGTAAGTGTTCGTACATGAGTTTCGGAACCGGAGCAGGAAAAGGAGATTTGCCACGCGCTGTAAAAGGCGAAGCATTTCGTGCAGCGTACGATTCGATCAAGAAGCCGGAGCCGCTCGATGCGTTGCTGGCGGATTTTGATAAAGCTGTAAACGACCGCGACTCTGCGCTAGTTGAGTATCTGCACTCGCAGATCAAAGCTCACCCCTACTATCGCGGCAAGCCGTAAACACAAACAGCGTTCGACTTGATCGAAGTCACCCCGACCGATAAACTGGGAAACGTGGGTAAACAACCCCACACGCTGACCCCCTCTCTAGATAAAAACAAACCAAACCCGCAATGAACGCCGTAATCTTCATACTAATCTGGATCTTCGTGGCATTGGTGGTCGCCGCTTTGTGGCACTCGATCATCAGTTGGAACAACGACAACTACCCTAAACCATGAACAAATTTAAACCATTCCCAAAGATGGCTCGCCTTCGCCGCGAGTGCCTAATCACCGAAAAGATTGATGGCACAAACGCCAGCATCTACATCGGCCCATATACTTCTGAAGACTCAAACTGTTTCGGTATACAATACACAGAAAATGTTGCTTTTGGGATGTGGGTCGGATCACGCAACCGCTGGCTCACTTTAGCAGACGACAACTTTGGTTTTGCCAAATGGGCCTACGACCACACGTCAGAACTTTTCAATCTCGGCGAAGGGCATCACTTCGGTGAGTGGTGGGGCAGTGGCATCCAGCGCAACTACGGCTTCAAGAACGGCGAGCGTTTCTTCTCGCTCTTCAATGCTGGACGTTGGGTTGAGCATGACCAGCCAACATACGCCATCCCGAACTCAAACCCCACAGCCCCACAGAAATTTACCGAACACGCACCTGCTTGCTGCAAAGTAGTGCCGATCCTTTATGAAGGTATCTTTGACACAGCGTTTGTGAATTCTACCTTAACTGTTCTTGGTTCATCCGGTAGCAAAGCCGCAGCCGGATTCATGAACCCTGAAGGAATCATCGTGTATCACAAAGCCGCTGGCGTTGGATTCAAGATGACTCTGGACAACGACGACCAACCGAAAGGCAAACTCGCAACTCGAAATTAAACTCGCAACTCTCTTATGAACACACAATACAACGACCCCAAAGGCGCAGCAGGCGCACTCAAAACACCACTCGGCTTGATCCCTCCGTTCGCGATGGAGCAGACCGCGTTGGCCCATAAACACGGCGCAGAAAAGTATGGCCCCTTCAACTGGCGCGATACCGGAGTATGCGCTAGCACCTACATCAATGCGATGATGCGACACATCAACGCATTTCGTGATGGCGAAAATCTGGACCCTGAATCCGGCATCTCGCATCTGGCACACATCGCCTGTAGCTGCAACATCCTGCTCGATGCGGACTACTGCGACACATTGCAGGATGACCGCAACGTGTTGCCAAACGCCGACATTCAGTTCATGTCGGCGAACGGCGGCTCCCCATACAAACCGGAATCTGAGCTAGATGATCTCGTCAACGATGTTCTTGATTATTTCTACGAAGATAACAACGGTTACGTTGCGTTGGATGGAGACGCAACCATTGAAGAAGGCGACGAGTATTACGATACCTACGAATGCGAATGGGTTAAGTCGGCATACGTCGGAATGCCTATTACCGCCTCAAAATTATTGTACCGGCGACCGATCGTCGAAGAGCACCCCAAACGGGCCGACACGGAGTGCGAGTGCGGTCGATATAAAATCAATCACTACACTCTAGGAGTCATCTGCGAAAACTGCGACCTCCAATGGGGTGAACCCTATTGATTCCACTGAAAACACCTAACTTTACCAAGTAATGAAAACACCAGAATCCATTGAAATCAAGGGCCACTACGGCACACACACAGTAACCGCCATCAAAGTCTCGGACGGAGTTTACCGTCTGGCATTAGTTGACAGCCATTGTCGGTTCGGAGGATTCGCAGAGGACGTGAAGGGCGTAGAAGGTCTGAGTTTTATCGACCCGTCCGGTGGACCCCTAATCGCCCACGGCTCCCTTGCCCGTGAGTATCATGCCGACCTGCCCAACTTGAAAATCAAGAAGCTAGAGAGCCGGATGGACGGTGGTTTGACCATGCACCTTGAGTCTATTGACGACGATTTGGACGAGCCATTAGGCGAGGCTTGCAGGCTCGATGACCCCGAATGCGAAAGCTGCCAATGAATCCTGAACAACAAAGAATCGCCATCGCGGAAGCGTGTGGGTGGAGGATTGAATCAGACGGTGCAAATACATTTGTGTATTCACCAAATAAAACAAGCGGAACTGGATACCGCATGAATGACATTCGACACCCTAAAATAATCAAGTTGTTACCCGACTACCTCAACGACCTCAATGCGATGCACGACGCAGAGAAGCAACTGCTAGCCACACAATTCAAAAGATACCACGATGTGCTGGTTGCCCAAGTTATTGGATGGAGTGCCCACGAAAACGAGCATATTGCCATCCACGCGACAGCCGCTCAACGCGCCGAAGCCTTTTTGAAAACACTGAACCTATGGAAACCATGAGTGGACTCGACGGCCTCGGGTGGCCTAACCCCGAAAATGAACCAAAACCAAAAACTATGAACGACACACCAAGAACCGATGACCAATCCGTCAGGTATTATAATGATGCGACTGGCACGAGGATTGAATATGTGGCAGCAAGATTTGCTCGCCAGCTTGAAAGAGAACTTACCCAACGTAAGCGCGAGCGGGACGAATGGAAGGCAAAATACATCCAGCAAAACAAAGACCTTGGCTGCGAACTCCGCGACCCTAACGGAACCATCTGGGATCATGCTAAGACATTGCAACGCGAGCGTGACGAGGCGCGGGAGGTTTTGCGGGAAATCCGAGATAACGAGGTCAACCCTGAGGACGAAGCCGACAAGTTTTTACGGGATCATTTGCCTAGCGAATTGTCCAAGGTGCGAGAGCAGCGGGATGCTGTAACACTCAGATTAGGCGAAACGCAAGAACGCATGATTGATGCTGAGATGCAACGGGACAGGCTTATCAAATCCGTCGAGCCATTGAAATACTGGCGGGATATTTCCGAGTGCGATTGCAGTAATCCTTTACCACAAGGCGGATGCTTGAGATGCGATTTAAACCGTATATTAAAAACAACCAACCCGAACGAACTATGAACACGCCCAATACCGCGCCCAAAGACACCACCTTCCTCGGCAACTTCGGCTGGCCGTGGCTTTGCATGACCCGCTGGAACGAAGCCACCAGCCAGTGGACCTACGCCAACATGCAATTCGGCCTCTACGAAGGCGTGCCCGACATCTATTACGAGACCGAGAACGAACCGGAAGACGCGCTTAAAGGCTGGCTACCACTCCCTGATCTTACCACACCATGAACACACCACACGACCACGACCACAACGACATGACACCGCTAGACTACGCGCTGGCACACAACGATCAGTTAATCAAACGGCTTGCCGGAGCAGAATCCGACTTGGAGTTTCGCCGAGATCTTTACGCGCTCCAGACAGAACAACTGGATAAGGTGCGTAGCGAGCTTGTTGATGCCCGCAACGAAATAATGGAGCAGGCCAGACTGCTTGGAGCGGGTGGATCGCGGGAAGCGGCTTTGATCTCTAAGCTAGACACCGAGATAAAACAGCGTGAACTTTGGCAGCAAGAAGCAAAACGCTGGCGCGACATGTATTTGGAATACGATGAGATGCTTGAGGGCCACATCAACGACGCTGTTGACCGACTCGACAAGGTCTGGGAAGGGCTCGAGGAACTGAAGAAGCAGGTCGAAGACCAGTACTGATGAGTCTTGACTTTGGGCCGTTGTCGATGTATAACCGATGATGCAAACCATCATCGGAATCGACAACGGCCTGAGCGGCGGTCTTTGTGTCCTGAATCGTGCAACGCTCGAGATCATCGCTCTGGCTCCGATGCCCTGCAAGCCCTACGGTTTTAAGAACGAAATCGATGTGGACGCAGTTCTAAAGTGGGTCCAACAATTTCCAGAACCCACCGTTGCTATCGAGGAGCCCCTGCACTTTGCGCCCACCCTCGCATCGATGCGGAGCATGGCTTTGAGCTTCGGCAAGATTGTTGGAGCATGTACCGTGCTTCAAGTACCTTGTATCAGGGTCCAGGTAAAGGACTGGCAAGACGCTATTTTGGGCGTTCGTAAGATAAAGGGGTTGACAAAGTCGATCGCTTTGGCTAAAGCAACGCAGCGTTGGCCGAAACAACGCTGGTGTGTGGGGCGCTCAAAAACGCCCCACGATGGAATAATTGACGCGGCTTTGATTGCCGTTTACGCAAATGAAAATATCGTACTGGAACCTAGAAAACCTGCTCGTAGAGTTAAAACTCCTCGCGCCCGGAAAGTGGCTCGTAAAGCTTGACGTGGACCAGCCGGTCTGGCCCGAGTTTATTGTCGGAACAAAGCTCTCGAGCTACTTCTACCAACTACCCGACGACGTGATTACGGACGTGGCGTGCGAACCGTACGCTGTGGACCCTAGCGGCTACGAATACTACGGCTGGATTATTTACACCAAATGAAAACTCTTTTTCCTGCACAACAAAAGGCTTTGGACTTCTTCTTGGAAGCTCAGAATTTAGGCAAAGCTACCTTGGACTCGAGCGTGGTCGGCACCGGCAAGACCGTTGTGGCCGTTCATCTGACCCAAAAAGTAGACCGGCCCGTTGCGGTGATCTGCCCCAAGGCCGTCGTTACAAACTGGAAACGGGAGTTTGCCGAGCACGGGATCGAACCATTATTCGTTTTAAACTACGAACAGATTCGAAACGGGCGCACTCCGCACCTAAACAAAGTCGGTAAAAAGATTATGCGCTGGACGATCCCCGCGAACACTCTCTTGATCTTTGACGAGGTCCATAAAAGCAAGGGCGCTTTTACTCAGAACGCCCAGCTCTTGATCTCAGCAAAACAACACGGGCTCGGGATCCACTTGCTCAGCGCGACCGCTTGCGAAGACCCCACCGAGATGAGGGCCATCGGCTTTGCTTTGGGGCTACATTCTCTGAACAACTCCAAAGAACAGCTTCGGAGCTGGACGAGCTGGATGTACTCGGTCGGGTGCAAGCAAGACACTTGGGGCGGCTGGTACCTCGCAGACCGCAAAAAATTAAAGGATCTTCGATCGAAAATTTACAAAGAAAACCTCAACGGTTTTAGGCTGACCGTGGAAGACTTCCCGGACTCTTTCCGAAATAACCGGGTCCACGTACTCGCCGTCAAGTGCCAAAAGTCCGTAGGGACCGCTTATTCAAATCAGGGTTTGACCGAAGATGACCTGGTCAATTACATTGAGAACGAAGTTGTTTCTGGAAGCCCGGACGAAGAACCTTTTATCGTGCGTCTTTTACGGGCCCGGCAAGAAGCCGAACTGGATAAAGTACCAGAACTTTTAGCGTTGGCCACCGATTATTTGGAGCAAGGTTTGGCCGTGGTTCTCTTTGTGAACTTCCGCGCCACAGCGCAGGCGTTGTCCGAATCACTAGGGTGTCGCACGATTCAAGGTGGCCAGACGGCAGAGGCCCGCCAAGAAGCCGTCGATCGTTTTCAATCGGACCAAGACCAGGTCTTGGTCGCTAACATCGAGGCGGGCGGTACAGGGTTATCGTTGCACGACGTCACCGGGCTCCGGCCCCGAGTAAGCCTCATAAGCCCAACCTTCAACGCTAAGTCACATATCCAGGTCCTCGGGCGGATTCACCGCAACGGTTCAAAATCCGACGCGCTCCAGCAAATTGTTGTAGCCGCCGACACCGTTGAAGAGTCCGTGATGAACGCGATCAATCGCAAGTGCAAGAATTTACGAGACTTACACGGTTTTGAATTTTCGCTTGACGAACAAACACTCTTAGTCTAAGACTTTTCACCTAGCACCCAATGACAACTACACCAGATCATTCAGAGAGACCACACGCAGAGTTCGGACCCAGTTCGCTCAAGCACGTTCACGCTTGCGCCGGATGGCAAAGCCGTGGGGGTACCAACGACGCCGCAGAAATGGGCACTCGAATCCACGAAGCCGTTGAAATCTTGGACCCTAGCGCCCTGCACAACGAAAAAGAAGTTGAGATCTACAACAAGCTGATCGAAGACATGGAAGCAGCTTTGCAGTACCTGCGCGATAAGGCCGGGGAAGAGCCGACGATTCATCAGGAGATCCTTTTGAAAATGGGGCTCAATGGTTGCGAGACGTTCGGCACAGCGGACATCGTTGCAGTTGCCGGGTGCTTCGCGGTTCTACACGACCATAAAACTGGAATTGGCCAAGTCGATGCCCCGCCTAAAAACTGGCAAAGCAAGGCTTACGCCGTTGGAGTCTTTCAGCAATTCCCAGAAATTCAAACGATCTTTGCGAGCTTTTCTTTGCCGCAGCGTAACGAGCTCTTGATCGGCGAGTATTCCCGGGACCGTTTGCCGGAGTACATCGAAGAGTTGTCTTTAGTCATTTTGGCTGGAGAACGTGTTCGCCCGAAGTGGACCGACCGATCAGTTCCAGATTTGGACGACCTTGAGATCAGCTCTGGTTGTCAGTACTGCTTGCACCGGGACCGGTGCCCAGCCCTCGGCCACACAGCGATCGAGATTGTTAAAAGATCCAAACCGGATGTTTTGCCGGAAGGGACTTTGATCTCCGAAGATATTGATGACCTCGACGCGCTTGCTAAACTGTACGTCGTGGCCACGATCGTCGAGAAGTGGGCGGACGGCATTCGCGCAAAGGCCGTGCAAAAAGCAAAGGAAGGCTTTGAGCTTCCGGGCCTCCGCTTAAAAAGCATGGGCGCAACGAAAGTTGTCGTTGACAAAGCTCTTTTTTATGAATATGTAAATGAGCTCGGAATTGACCAGTCCGACATTTTAGATCTCGTTCAAATTCCTGTGGCTAAGATTCGTGACCTCTACGCGTCGAAAGCACCTAAAGGCAAGAAGACTGAATGGAGTCGCAGCTTTGAGCTTAGGCTCGAAGCTGAAGAGCTTTTGGAGCGGGGTACCGAAAGGTTTACCTTGACCCAAGAATAAGGCCAAACGTGAAACGCCAGCCGATACATAATGGATTGTCACAAAAAACTAGAATACATAAATCGTGAAAAAAGAAACAGAAACAGAAGTAGTAATCGTCGCCCCAATTGAAAATGTCATTGTAGCCCCCAACTACAATTCAGGCTTCAACTCGGAGGACTTCCATGTCCCACGTTTGAATTGCATCCAGAAGATGAGCGAGATCGAGGGCTCTCCCGGAGACCTCGTTCTAGATCGTCGGGCAGCAATTGCAAAGCCCGGCAAAAAGCTGCCAGTTACGGTGGTGTCGATCACCAAGAGCTGGACTGAAAAAGTTCCGTTCGAGGGTGAGTACAAAGCGAAGTTTGCCCGCACCCCCGAGGAAGCGGCTGAGCTTAAACTTGAAAGTAGCTACCCAATCATCCCCCGCGCTGATATCATTCTTTTGGTCCCATACGACCCGACGGCTGGTTCAGTTGATGAAGAAGAAGCTGCGGAGCTGTTCCCGTTCTTGGTTGGCGAAACCGCTTACCAACTCGCACAGCTCACCGTTCAAAGCTTTGCATTCGACCACACGTTCAAGATCGTGAATAGTTTCCACACCGGAAACCCTAACCTCAGCCTTACTGGCCAAGTTTGGAACCTCAGTTCCTTGCTGCTGGAGCGCGGACGATACAGCTGGTACGTTCCAGTCCTCGGTCGCAGTGTCCAGAAACAAGATCCAGAAGTTGTCGCGTTCCTTAACCGTATGGTTAATGGTCAGTCGAAGTAAGTTAAACCTCAAAATAAAAATACAATGAGCCTACAAATCGCAGAACATCCCAATCCGCTCCCGATCCTCAAGCAAGAGCTTGCAAGTATCAACGGAGTCCTCGAAGAGCTTGAAGACAACGTCAGCAAGCTTATCACCCAACTGCACGGTCTTTGTGCAGTGCGTAATGCTATCGATAGCGAAATCAAAAAGCTTAGCGGAGACGCTGACCAGCTTGAATTCGAACTTGTTGACTGAGTTGCTTAGAAAGAAATAATACCAAACTCAAGGTGCCTATCGTGTCAAAGCGGTAGGCACCTTTTTAAATACTCATTATGATTACTTACGCTGTCGATTTCGAATCCTACTACGATAAAGAATGTTCTGTCTCGGTCTACGGACCCCGAGGATACTTCGCTCACCCTAAATTTGACGCCTACATGGTCTCTGTCGTTGCGGACGACGGCTATGAATGGTGCGGCGATCCCGCCAAATTTGATTGGTCAAAGCTGGCCGGTCAACGCGTACTGAGCCACAACGCGTCCTTCGATGAAAGCTTGTACCTGTATGGGATCGAGCAAGGCTGGTGGGCTTCGGCAGACTACGCGGAGTGGCATTGCACGGCAGACCTCACAGCCTTTCTAGGAAAGCCTCGGGCCCTGAAGAACGCTGTTAAAGATATCTTCAAGGTCGAACTCAGCAAAGAAACCCGGGACAACATGAAGGGTTTGGACTGGGACCTCATGGACCCCGAGTTCAAAGCCGAAGTCACAGCTTACGCTCTGGACGACAGCCGTTGGTGTTTGAAGCTTTGGCAAGAACTGGAAAGCCAGTGGCCCGAGTACGAGCGTTACTACAGCGCACACACCCGCAAAATCTGCCGTCGCGGTTTGCCGGTAGACGAAGAGCTCATTTCTCAAAATGCCGCGAAGCTCAGGATTTCACTTTTTGAAGCGCACGAGGCTATCCCGTGGAAAGACTCGGGGGCCTTGCTCAGCCGGACCGAAGCAAATAAAGCGTGCCGCGCTGCTGGGATTGCCCCGCCAAAGAGTTGGGCTATGGGTGATGAGGAATGCGAAGCGTGGCTCGACCTGCACGCTGAGACTTTCCCGTGGGTCTACGCCGTCCGCAGTTACCGCAGGATCAACGCGCTTTTGAAGAAAGTTGAGGCTTTCGAGAAGGGCTCGATTGACAACCGGTACTACGGTGGCTTGATGTATTGTGGAGCGCACACCAAGAGGTTCTCGGGCTCCGGCGGAAACCTGAACCTGCAAAACTTACCGCGCAAAGAAATGTTCGGCGTGGACCTTCGTTCCCAAATCAGGAGTCCTGAAGGGTCGAGCCTGGTCGTGGTTGACTTGAGCCAGATCGAAGTTCGCACCTTGTGCTGGCTGGCGAAGGACTGGGACACCTTGAACGAGATCCGAAACACGGAAGACATGTACGAGGCGTTCGCGATCCGGTTTGGCCTTTGGTCAAAGGATAAAGGTTCGATGAAGTCATTGGATCCGGGCCTGCGCCTACTCGTAAAGGGAATGGTTCTCGGGTGCGGATACGGCGCTTCCGCAAAGAAGTACGCGATGATCATGAAGTGCGATCTGGACGAGGCCACAAAAAGTGTTCGGCTTTACCAGACCAAGATGAACAAGGTTGTCGAGCTCTGGCGCAAGTTTGAGCGGGAGATCAAGATGGCCTCCAAGTCTGGGGAGTACCGAGTTGAGCTTCCGAGCGGAAATGCCATGCACTACAAAGGGGTCAACAAAACGGCTGACGCTCTGGTGTGCACGATGGTCCGGAACGGAAGGCCGATGCTGGTTCGCCCGTGGCATGGAATGCTTACGGAGAACTGCTTAATTGGTGAAACTAATGTTTTATCGAAACAACGCGGGTGGGTCCAGATTCAAGATGTGTCCTTAGACGACGAGCTTTGGGATGGCTTAAACTTTGTTAAACATAAGGGCTTAATCAACTCGGGTATCCAAGAAGTTATTGAATGCCACGGGATTACATGCACGCCAGACCATCAATTCTTGATCGAAGATAGTTGGGTTCCTGCTGAAAAAGCTAGACACTTAGAACTAAGTTTGGTACGTTTACCGCATGGAGTTAACAAACAAAGCAAAAGATTATACTGGAAAAAAATTTGGGACCTGCTTAGCGGTAAGACCAATCGGAAAACACAGACGAAATATTATTTGGGAACTAAAATGCGATTGTGGAAAAATAGTGAATCGTTTATCCGGAGAGCTCATAACTGGAAAGTTTTGCTCAAAAAGTTGTCCACTACTTGCGTCGAAAATTTCGGACCAAAAGTCTACGCACAAGAAAAGCAAACACAAACTTTTTGCGGTGTGGCGATCAATGAACGACCGGTGTCGTTTACCAAGCCATCAGGCTTGGGAGAACTACGGAGGTCGTGGAATTACAGTATGTCCAGAATGGCAATATTCATTTCAGGCATTTTGGGATCAAATGTACCCGTCATGGTTGGAAGGACTTTGCCTAGATCGCATAGACAACAACAAGGGCTACTCTTTCGAAAACTGTCGATGGTCAACCCATCAGGAAAATATGCGGAATACTCGACGCTCACGAATTCCCGGTTGGGTCTTAGATCAATCCGACAAAAATGGAATTGCGCGATCGACGCTTTTATTCAGAATAAATGCTGGGGTATCCTTCGAAATAGCGAGCACCTTGAAACCAAGTTATTCAAACAGGTATTCGACATCAGAGACTGCGGACCTAAAAATAGATTCGTCGTGCGCGGAAGCCAAGACCAACTCTTAATAGCCCATAACTGTAGCCAGAGCCTTGCCCGGGACGTCTTCTGCTACCACTTGCGCCAGATCGAAGAAGCGGGCCACAAGATCATCTTGCACGTTCACGATGAAGTCGTGATCGAGTGCCTCGATCGGGACGCTGAGCGGACCCTGGCCGACGTCACCCAGATCATGCGAACCCCACCCCCGTGGATCCCAGACATCCCGCTGGACGCCGAAGGCCACGTCGTTAAAATTTATACCAAATAATCGCTTGACCCAGAACCATGCACCTTGTAACCAAGACCTCGAACCAATGAAATACTACTCCATTCCAAACTTACGATCCGATTCCGCCGCCCCATTCGACCCCTTAACTTGGTCGAGCAAGTACCCAGACCTTAAAAGCAAGTCTTCTTTCCGCGCTTGGTGCGCCAACGTGGACACCCGTCACGCTTTCATTTCGGGAGTAGAGGCTCTGAACCCGAACGAACGGGTCGGGATTCAAAATTCACCGTGCAAGATTCACAGTTTCATTGTGGACTATGACGTCCCAGTTGACTGGGCGAACTTGCAGGACATTCTGGAAAAGAAACGCAGCGGTGGCCCGATGCCGACCTGGGCCGTTAAGACCTGGTCAGACCACTTGCGTTTGATCTGGGAGCTCGAAGAGCCTTTGATGGTCACGGAAGACACTGCCGAGCTTGTGCTTGAGCAGCTCAGTAAGATCGTGAACGCTAAAAAGCTCTACGCCGGATACGACGCCACAAGTACAAAGCCGAGCCAGTACTACGAAGCGGGGACGAACTGGAAAGACTTTGGCGGTAAGATTTCTGCGGCGGATGCTTTGATAGCTTTGTTTAAAGTTGGTACCGGGAAGAAAGTAGTCACGGACGTCTCGGTCCCTTTGAGCGTTGTCGCCACCGAGCTCGCTGAGCGTTTTCCAAACCGTTGGAAGGGCGAGTTTATTGAAGGCTCCCGGGGCCCCTTATTCTGGATCGAGGACGGCATCGATCGGGAAGGCGCGATGGTTAAGCCCGAGGGGATGATCTGCTACAGCGATCGGGCTGGAGCGCCCTTCATTTCTTGGCGCGAAATCTTCGGGAACGCTTTTGTCCAGAAGTACGAGACCAAGAGATTGGTCGAGGGCGTCAGCGATATCTGGTACGACGGACGAGACTTCTGGATCACGGGCCCGCTCGGCCCAATTCGAAATATTCGGGACAACGTTATTTTGCACCTAAAGATGGCCGGTTTCAGCCAAGATAAAAAGAAGGGTCAGAAAGTCACGGAGATCGAAGCGGCTCTGCACCACATCATCACGCATAACCGCGTTGACGGAGCAGCGCCCTTTGTATTCCGCGAAGAGCGTTTGATCATCGAATCAGACGGACGTCGCTTGGTTAACACCAGCCGGTGCAAAGCATTGGTTCCAGCCGTCACGGGAGAGCCCTCTGACTGGCCGTGGCTTTACAACTTCTTCAACAAGTTCTTTGACCCGATCGCGGACGAGCTTGGGTGCATGCCCTTGGACTTTTGGTTTGCTTGGCTTTCCCGGGCCTACCAAGCGTCGTATTACAAGCGCCAGCTGAGCGGTCACGCGGTGATCATTGCTGGGCCTCCTCGCCGGGGAAAGACCTTGCTGAGCCAGTTTATCGTGGGGAACCTTTTGGGTGGCCACGCTGACGCGAGCGAGTACCTTAGCGCGAAGACCACCTTCAACAAGGGCCTGAGCGAAGTTCCGGTTTGGACCGTTGATGACTCGGTATCCGCAACGAACTTTGCAGACCACCGTAAGTTTGTCGAGATGCTCAAAAAGCTCGTTGCGAATCCAAGGATCCAAGTCGAGGCCAAGTACGCGGACCGCACAGACATCAACTGGTACGGGCGGGCGATCATTACCCTGAACGAAGACGCGAACAGTCTGAGCATGATCCCGACCTTGGAGAGTTCGAACCGGGACAAGCTCATGGCTTTCCGAATCGCACAAAACTCTTGCCGAGACTTCTTGCCGAACGAACAGCAGGAGGCTTTGATCCGGCGCGAGCTGCCGTTCTTTGCGCGGTGGCTCTTGGACTACGAACCGAACCAAGCCGTTCTGGGATCCGCTCGGTACGGGACTCGTAGCTACTTCCACCCGATGGTTGAGAATTCAGCACGAGATTCGAGCACGAGACAGGGATCTACGGAGCTACTAGACATTTTCCTCAAGTACTACTCGGACGCTAACCCGAACCACGATGTGTGGACCGGGACTACAACCCAGCTAATTGTGGAGATTAACCGCATCGACGAACTCCGGGGCTTTCCGGTCGTGCGAGAGCCGATGCGTTTGCAGCGGGACCTCAGTAGCGCGGAAGAGTACTCGACAAGCAATGCTGCCGCCCGTAAGATTCATAGCACTTCAACTGGAAGCGGAAGAATCTGGACAATCCAAATCAACAAGAACTGATGAAATTTAGGGACTCACACGCGGCCATGAAGGACAAATTAATTTTCGTTCTTTATGGCCCTGGGTGGAGCCTGGACTTAGTTTTGAAAGTCCCTAAAGATGAAGAAGACATCGTCCTTAACCTTACATGTACGGGCTCAGTAAATCCAGAAGATGAGGACCACGCACTGGTGTGGATCCAATCTTGCGCGGACGTCGTCATTAAAAAACTAGGGTCCGAAGACCCAGAAGATATCTATGATCTCTTCAAACAAGCCCTGCAAGCGGGCCTCGATAATCAGGGTGCCTGATTAATACTGGTTCCGAGTAGCGTAGATACCCTCACCATAAAGTTGTAGATCCAAGCTTGGACGGGCAGGACCTCGGTATTGATCGAGCTGCTCGTCCAAGTATTGTCTGCACTTGCCCCAATGGATTTCAGAGCGTTCCAAGTCAGCGTTGTCTTCGGCCAGAATAGCAAGCATAGCGTGCTTAAGGATCGAGATTTGAGAAATGTAAACGATATCGTCGTCGTCCTCGACCGGAATGAAACGGCGTTTGCACAGGACATGCACGAAAGACCCAGCCCTGGCTTGGGGAACCCGGTAACGCCGGAAACGTGCAACCCCGTCCCCGGGCCCAAACGTTGAGACCACTGTTCCAGTTGCGGAACCCAAACGCAAATCGTACCGGTGCAAGAGGCTGGAGTATTGGATCGACTCAACACCGCTCGCGGATGCGCCCACGGAGAAAGAAGTACCGCTGGAGGTGGTTCCAGGGATAATAGAGCTGTCCGAACTTGCGTAAGCCTTCACGGTCACGGACTCTCCGCTAGCTGGGTCAAAAGCAACGTTTTCGGAAGAGTCCAAAGCTGGCGTAAGGTAAAATAAGCCGGTGTTGGTGAGGTTGTACAGCTCAGTCAAGAGCGGGTGATAACCATCATCGATCAAACCGAAGCTCAGGGTAGAGTCATAATTCGTTCCGGCTGCGCGGTAGTCGTGCCACAGGCTGTGTACGCGAGATGGTTGGTTGTCCACAGAAGCAAACAAGACCATGTCCGCTTGGTCGGGCAACGTGAAGTATCCGTCTCCACAAGCGAAAGAGCCCTCAACGGTCAGGTCACGCCAGATACCCATCCCATAAATAACCTCCAAAGCCTGGTTTAGAATGGGTGCGAAGCTTTGTCCGGGACCCGTGTATGTGGAAAGAGTTTGGCTGAGCTGACCTAGAGTAGTTGCGTGCATGACTTATTTGGCTTTGGTTTGGACCTTCTTTCGAAGTTCTGATTTTTGCGTTGAATTTATATTTGTGTTCGATTCGAGGAGGTAACGAACTTTTTTCTGAACTTTAGAACTTAGCTTTGCAAGTTTCATCGGTTCGCAGACAATTGGTTAAAGCGATCCTCAACCGCGCTCTGGAAGCTCGCGGGCTTTTCTTTTTTGAGTGCGTCCGCCATCTCTTCCATCCGTGAGGCCACCCCTGACTTCGCAGCTTTTGCTTTCCGGTACTCCTCGTTGTCCAAGAATTCGCGAGCGGCCCCGGCAAAGTCATTCTGGCTAAGCAATTTCAGGGCCTTGGGCGAACCGGTGATGTCTCCTCGGTAAGCTCCAGAAACCAATTGCGCCTGGAGATCTGGTGAGAAACCTTTGAACGTGTCGGCCCCAACGAGTTTTTTGGCCAACGTAATCTTCTCAGCAATAGCTTTGGTGGCTAGGTCTTTGGCGGTCGATTCGCTGATCTCTTTCCCAAAAAACGGGCTGGCCTTGAGGTCAGCGTCGGTTCCTTTGCCGATCAGGGTGCCGATCCCGACCGTCCAATTTTTATTGGTGTCGAGGTACGGCTTTGCCCTGAAGCCTTCGTGCTTGCGGATTACTTCGAAAGCTTTGTCCGCGAGGCCTTTGTTCTCGTAATCTGGCGCAGGCTCTTCTTCGTCAGGCTTAAAGCCGAACTGGTCCGCACGCATTTCTTCTGGAGAAGGAACTCTTTTAGGCTTTACTAGGACAGGCTTCACTAAATTATTTAGCGTTTGGTTTGACCTTAACTGCCCCGGAATGAAGTTCCCGCTCGAGCTTAGATTCTTGCTTTGAGCTCAAGGGGCTCACCTTACTCAAAAGGTAAGCAACTTGTTTTTGTGTTTTAGATTTCATGTTCGGATTCTATGCTTTTGTCGGAAAGAAGTCAAGGCATGGATTTTGAACCCTGGCAATGCCACTTTTTTCGAGATAGATTATTTGGGGAATTCGGATCCGATTTCCAGTCCCCCTTGATTTTAGCGCTGCGGGCGCAGTACGCATCGCCCTTGGCGGTGCCTGGACGGATGCGGTCCCCGCCGTCTGCGGCTTTACCAGCTTGTCCAAACTTAACGGTGCGCTCGCGACCGGTCTTTGGGTTGACAATTGTCTTTGAAAAACGTTTTTCCATAAGTGAAAGCAGATTAAAGATTCAAGGTTCTCGGGTCAAGTCATTTAAAGGCAGGTCACGGGACGGGGTCGGCGAGTTTAACTCCAGTGGTCTCGTTGTATACCGGCGATCCGTCGGCGTTCTCGTAAGGCCAGAAACCAACCGCCCTCACCTTTAATGGGAATTTAGGTGCAACGCTACTTATAGTAGCGTAGGGCATTCGCCCTTCGCCAAACCCAAAAGAGTTATTGGTGTGACTTTCTTCCTCAAGACCAGATACCTCTAGCGTCCTTGTCTTCCCCATAAATGTATATTCAATACTGCCCGAGACATATTTTACACTTCTTTTGAATTCAGTATCCGCACCGAACGTTCTTGACATAGTCTCCCCCGCAGAGCTCAAAGGTTGAGTAATATCATCCTCAGAGAGCAGGCTTATGCGCCCTAAAAGTTTACGTTTACCTATCTCTAGATTGCAAAGTATAAATCCGTAGGTAGAACCGCTCACAGTCAAGGGGTTCTCTTCTGTTGAATCTTTTGACTCTTTTGTTTCGGCCATCGAGAACCCAGCATGTGCTACATATGCCAAATATGGTATAGCGACATAATATTCTGAATAATTATCAACATCCATAACAATAAAATAGCCATGCCCCATCCCCCATCTGCCGGAGGGACCACCACTCAACGCTGATACAGAAAGATCACAGCCTATACCAGTCCCCACCTCACCAGTAAAGAATACGCCCGACCGAGATTCATCATATGAATCCCACTTTTGATAACTCTTTGCGTTGTGGTAAAAAAGACTCTCCGGACGAGAAGTATCTATCTGATCTAAAAGGTAATCGTCGGTTGTATAAGACCCTTTTGCACTACTGACTGTTTCGGAAGAACCAGAACCAGCACAAGTAAACGTTATTGGTTCTACTTCGGGTTTTAATTCTTTTACAACAGAGCGTAAATACACAGCCTCTGCGAATGAAAAAGGACCAACTAAACTATCCGCCCCGATTAAAAATCTTATTTCCTTTGTGTCTGCAATCCAAGGCGGTAAATCAGTAGGCATCGCGTATTCGGGGTATGTTCTTTGACCTATAGATTGATCCCAACCCACCCACCCGCTCAATATTGGTGGGAACTCATTAAAATTGGCTTCACCAGCATAAGCGCCCGTAAATTTCTTCGCTAAATACACACCTCCATCACCCCAAGAATCGGTCAAAAAACTCTCTGGGATTGGTGCTGTAGATACTCTTCCGAACATAATGCGTTTAGGGTTCCGGTAGGACTAGGATCGACTGGTGTGATGGAGCGGCTTGAAGAACATAGACGGGAACCCCGTTGTGGAAACTTACGATGGTCTTGTAAGATGTGAATGACGCTTGCAGCGGTGTGTACGCAACCGGGTCAGAGTTGGGTACTACCACCAACTTGCCGATCAAAAGCCGCAGCTTCTCTTGATTGTCGTCGTCGTCAAACTTGACCTCGTTGGTGTCCTCTTCGACTACAGCTTTAATTTCGAAGCCAACGTTGTCGATCTCGAACGGGCTGGACGTGACCGTCGCCTCCGCGATTATGAATTTTTCACCGGTAAAAGCAGTAAACTCGTCGAGCCCCGATATTGCGAACGGGCCGCCGTTGGTGCCGTTAGTGATGGACCCGGGCCGGACATTGTACTTCCAGCCCAATTCTTCTTGTTTTACAGAAAGAATGAACGGGAGCTCTAGTTCCGAGGGGGCGGGCCTGCGGCTGCGCTCAACGTAAGTTACGCCAGAGCCCGAGCCGCCTTGGGAGCCCGAGCCCGACCAGCCTTGGGAGAAGTTGCTCGACGCCAGTACCCCGAAGCTGGGATCACCTTGGGGCTTTATAACGTCGTACAGCATTACGTTGTTGGTGCGTAAACGGTCGTAATTTGACGCAAGTAGCCACCACGAAAAGGCTTCACTTCGTCGGATGCCACAATCTGATGCGGACGAGCGGCGGGTATTGTCGCCGGAAATCTGTATTCCGCGTTGGTAAGTTCAAATTCTGGATCTGTCGATCCGTTTGAGAGCTCGAGGATCCGGTAAGTGTGCAAAGTCGGTTCTATCGAAATAGAGAAATAAGGGTTTGAAATGTTAATAGCCAAAGGCTCCATCGCTTTGGCCGTGTTTCCTCCGGTCGGCGAACTAGAAAAAGTTTCGACGATCATGGCCCGACACGGTCCGCTATAAGCGTTCTTTGTATAATTCGGTCTTATATATTTCTGATCGCCTCCGGCTCTTTTTTCCCACAGATCGATATCGATGTACCCGAGTTCTGCGGGCCAACTGTAGTTTACTGTGGTGAAGTACGTGCGTCCGCCGCCCAGCATGAACGATGGAACAACTTGAGCTTCCGTAATGGCGTACCATTTTGCCGAGAGTTGCTTTCCGCTACGCACGGTGCCGTTGTCTTGAGCCCCAAAATAAGGAGAACCGGACGCGAATAACTGTGCCGCAGTGGAAGTGCCCGATAAGATTTCGGTGGCGTATGCCAAAAACTGAATAGTCTTTAGGTTTGCGCCGAAGGTGTCGTCATAATCGTGCTGTACCAGCAACTCTTTCTTGACGTACGTGAGCTGCTCGGTGACGTACAGCGAGTTGAGTATCGGGTCTTGTGCGTCCGTTTGCTTGTACTCGGACAGCACGTACGTGCCGGTAAAGACCCCGTTCGGTGCGCTGGACATTGCCGAACCCATTACGTAATTCGTAGGAACGTAGCCCGCTCTGGGCGTCACGTACGTGCGAACGACCGAGTCAAACTTGATTCCGCCGATATCAGCCTGACTAAATTGAAAGTTGTAGAGGTCTTGAGACGGTCGGTCCGCAACGTAATAAAAGTCGTAGATTCTCCCGCTAGGGTCTCCCGACGCGGGATTGATCGAGCTTAGCTTGTGGTTGGGCCACTGGGTCGTGTCGTAGTGGGGCGAGCCGTAGGTAGGAACAGGGTCCGGCATCGTGCCAGTCTCTACAAAAATAACGTCTGTGACGAAAGCCGTCGGTCGGGTCACCACGAAACGTTTAGCTGGGTTGGTTGGACCGTTACTAGATTCGGGTGGCGAGATATACGATTCTTGAACAGCGAACCAATTATCAGAAAGCTGTTCACCAGCCCTAAAAATATTAGTCAGTGCAGATTGCAGGCCCCAGTACGGGTGCGCTGGGTCTTCGAAGATGTCTTCAATGGTTATTGCACCAGCCGTATTCTTTGGGTACTCGGGAGTGTACTCGCCCCGATAAAAAGCAATTTTCTTGTTCTGGCTCCCCCGGCCAGTTCGCTCGTCGTACAACGCTTCAACGAGCGTGACCTTTTTGATGTACGTGAGCTGTTCAGTAACGTACAACGAGTTTAGGGTTTGCTCTTGCGCGTCTACTTGCTTGTACTCTGACAGCACGTATACGCCCTCAAAGACGCCGTTCGGGTCGCTGGACATTTCTGCGCCCATCGCGTACTTGGTCGGGGAGAAGTCGGAACGGGCCGAGACGTACGTGCGAACCACCGAGTCGAACTTCGTACCGCCCACGTCCGCTTGTTGGAACTGGTAATTATAAAGGTCTTGGTTCTCCCGATCCGCAGCGTAGAAGAACTCAAACAAGCCGTCGCGCTCGATGTCAACCGACTTGATGAAGATCAGCTTGTGGTGCGGCCACTTCGTTGCGTTAGGGTGCGGGGTTCCGTATTCAGGAAACTCGGTGCGGGTGCAGTCGCGAATCTCGCTGAACAAGACATCCGTGACGAGCGGGGTCGGAAAGATCTTCCGGTCCTGCCTGTACGGTGCTTGGGGTAGGGGAGAGATTGGCATTTTATGAATTTGCGGCTCTGATGACTGCGAAGGCGATGACGATAGCCTCTGCAAGATTATTTACGCCACCTGATCCTGCTGAAATATGTGTGTTTTTTACACTAATGATCGCCGACCCAGCGGCACATCTGGCATTTAGTAAGTAAATTCCAGCAGTACCACCACTAATATGATTAAGGATTAAAACATCACCAGCTTCTATTTTGGTGTTGGTTAATGTGAATGACACAATCGTGTCAAAAGCTAACGCAGCATTGTGCATTGTGATCTGGCCGTTAGTCTTGTGGAGTGTTACCGGATTTGATTTGCTTGCGGTTTGCGTAATTGCTCCGCCAGAACCAGTAGCATATCCAATTTTACCAGTACCGTTTACAGTGCCTGTTGGGTCATAGTGGACATTGACATGAATACTTCCATCAGTATCAGAAGCACTAATGATGTGACCGATTCTTACTTTAGCATTAGGGTAAGCTGGTTCCGTTCTGGTCAAGTTGCCAGATGTACCCAACCAAATGGTATCTCCAGATGTGATTGGGCTACCTAATCCAGTAAGAAGATCTAAATTTCGGACTAAACCAACAACAGTAACATAGCCATCCTGCCCACTAGTTATGTCTTGCGTAGCAACACCCAACGTCTTACCTGCGGTTGCTGTTGTATTATCGGCTAAATTGACTGAAGGTAAACCAGAGGCTAGTCCTGAAATATAAACTACTTGGCCGTTGTACACTTGTTCTAGTGCGTGAACCCGTAGATTGGTCTCTTGCCCAATTTGAAGCGTTACATCGCCAGCCAGTTTCAGATCCAAAGTCTTGTCTACGCCGTTCCACCGCAGTTCGCCGGTAGCGAGAGCGTCTGTGGATTGGCCTGTGGTCAAAAATGTAGATGTGTCTGTGACACCACCAACGCCGCCATTAGCGGCTGGTAGTACTCCAGTAACGCCAGTGGTTAAAGGCAAGCCAGTGCAACTAGTTAGGACACCAGCAGTAGGTGTTCCTAAGTTGGGGGTAAATAAAGTCGGGGACGTAGCGAATACAAGCGCACCCGATCCTGTCTCATCCGTAACTGCCGCAACTAGATTCGCACTTGACGGAGTTGCGAGGAAAGTTGCTACTCCGGTACCAAGTCCAGAAACGCCCGTTGTAACAGGCAAGCCAGTGCAGTTGGTGAGGATACTGCCAGATGCGGGGGTGCCTAATACAGGTGTGGTTAAGATCGGACCCGATGAAAGAACGTTGTCGCCGCTGCCCGTTGACGTAGTGACTCCGGTGCCGCCGCTACCGACGGGTAAAGTACCAGACACGCCAGTGGCTAAAGGCAAGCCAGTGCAGTTGGTGAGGATACTGCCTGCCGCTGGGGTGCCCAGAACTGGTGCGGTTAAGATCGGACCCGATGAAAGAACGTTGCTACCGCTGCCCGTTGACGTAGTGACTCCGGTGCCGCCGCGAAGGACGGGCAAAGTACCTGCCGTTACTTGCGTGGCAGAGATCGAG
>Ga0209492_1000086_pt1 | contig 29210 bp, 47 predicted proteins | sample PPLLak12cMay2015_FD_187253 | JGI IMG/M metagenome (GOLD analysis project Ga0209492, IMG submission 187253) | Freshwater sediment microbial communities from Prairie Pothole Lake near Jamestown, North Dakota, USA - PPLs Lake P7 Core (1) Depth... | ecosystem: Environmental > Aquatic > Freshwater >... | reverse complement strand
AATTACTAATATGTCTAATTTTAAATCTGCCATGTGTTTATAATAAATATGCCAGAGGAATATGAGTAGTATCCTCTTTCCCCTGGCATAGGTTATTTAATAATATTTTTTACTTCTTTATTCTTACGGGATAAGAGTAGTAGAAGAAGTAGTAGTGGTTGTAGGAGCACTAGAAGTAGTAGTGGTTGTAGTAATACAAGCATTACCATTATCTAAAAGTCCTAGAGCTTCTGATAATACCTCTTCAATCTCTGCAGCAATACCACTTGTAGAAGCATTTGGAGCAGAAATAATCACTGTACTATCTTCATGAATGTAATCACCCCATTGGTAAGCAGATTTATCAAGTTCGTTGAATTTGATATAATAGCTATCGTAAGTTACTCCACTAGATACCCAAGACTCAAAGTTCTCATTGTATCCATTCATTCTATAAAGGTGTTTCAAATATCCAGCTTGGTAACTGTAAAAGTTTTTCTCTAATTGAGCAATCTCTTCAGATTGTCCAGAAGGATAAGAAGCACGTTGTGTGATTACAGATGTAGCAACAATGTTACAAGCATCAGCAACAATAAAGTCAGCAGTAGTAGCTGGACCAGAATATACAAAAGTTCTGAAAGACATTCTGTCATATTCAAAAGGGAAAGCAGCAACATCACATGGTTGACCATATTTAGTTAAAGGTTTTCCTGTAATACGAAGAATAGTTCCTCCAATATTTTCAAATGTATAGAATGTGTTGAAACTAATGTTATCAGGATTGATACCAGGAGCTTGTGCAGTTAATTTTGCAATCAATTGATTAATTAATGCATTTGCATCTACATTTACACATGGATCAGAATCACAATCACAACAAGGTGCTTGTATAGTTACTGAACGTGTGAACCCATTGAAATACAATGTGTCAATGTAAGAAGAGTGAGCACGCAATGTCAATGTTAATGTGTCTCCACATTGTGCAGTGAAATCAGTTACATCAGTAATTTGATTAGCTGCTGTTGGGCAACCAATTACTTTGTACCATTCAGTTACATTAGATCCGTTAGAAGCAATTCTATCAGATCTTTTAGATGCTTGAAGATAGGTGTTTGTTCTACCTTGTGCAACATAGAAATAAGGATTAGCTACATTAATGTCAGTAGCATCTACAGCAACATATTTGCTACTAAAGATACCTACTTGACCTGCAGTCAAATCTTGTGTTGAAATCGAACCAGAGCTAGGAAGAGCAGTCTGTCCTACTGGAACCACGAATAACGTGGTTAATGAAAAATCAGCCATTTTTTATTTATTTAAATTAATAGTTTATTCGTTTGTTTGAATCCTATATGCTGCATTTTGAATAGCAGATTGATTCTCTGTATACATTGCTAGGTTCTGAACTGTAAGATCTAGAAGTTCATCTTCTAAATATAATTCTAACTCGCAATCTGTATTAATAGATGGATTACCATCTAACATTATATACCCTTCTTTATTAATGTAATTAGGGTATCTCATATACATTATATTTAATGTAACTGGTGTAAAAGTTCCATCGGTAAATACACTTATTTCATCAGATGCAAGAATATTAAATGTTTCTTGATATTCAAATGAAGGTTTATAATGATCATTGTTTAATATAAATTGAAGATCGCCATGTTTAGCAAGATCTCTATTAATCCATATTTTTCTATTCTTACATCTTCCTTTATCTGCTAGTAGATAACTATCTACATAAAACATATATTTTGGAAGAAGATCATGAACACTAGCAACCCATTGATTTATATTTGGATCTTTTAACTCTAATGATAACGGTTGATGATTATAATCCATTACAAGACTTTGTAAATCTTCGTAACGTTTTTTAAATGAATCTTGTCCTAATTGACTAACAACACTAATTCCATCAACCTTTTGTTTTATCAACTTAATCTGAGCCTCATTCAAAGCTAAGATTTTGTCTTCTAATTGAATTTGTTGATGCTCATTAGTTGATAGTTTATTTAGTTTCTGATCGATCTTGTATAATAAACTATCTACTGGTATCATATGCTTTTATATTTTTAAACTAGCCACTTAAACAGCAGCTAGTTTTTTAGTTTTTAATTTTCCTTCTAATATCAATAACTCGTCTTGGTTATCATCATCAGCTAGGAATCTAATTAAATCATCTTCATCTTTAGCAATCTCATATTCACCTTCATAAACCTTACCGTTAGGTTTGATTCTATACACTGAATGTGCAGTTGCTTGTTTAACAAGATCTTTAATATGAAGTAAATCATCTTTCATGTTAGCAAATCTGTTGAACACTTCAACTGGATTTAAACCTGAATATTTACCATTCTTAAATTCTGTTTGTTTAAGCATGTTATCTACTTGATTGTAAACAACTTCTTCTTTTGTTTCTTCTGTTACTGGTAAGCCTAAAAGTCTTGCAACTTTTTTCTTCTTATCAGGAGTCATTGAATCAAACATAACAATTGCTTTATTGATCAATTGTTTTTTCTTATATATTACAGCATTTTCAATTTCATCATCTACAACATAGAACTGTGTCTCTGCTGGATACTCACCTCTTTCCCAAGCTTGGTGAGAAGATGCAATTGTAGGATGTACTCTTAACCAAGAAAAAGCTATTTCTTGAAATGGAACTGATAAATCAAAATAATTATCACCATCCATTAGTTTAACAGATTGTACATGGGTTTGATCATCTGTAGAAGTTGATAAGCCATAGTTCCAGAATGAAGAACGAGGTCCTAAATCAATATCCCCTAACTCATATTCAAGTTTTGCTTTTAAATTAGTTACTCTTTCAATTTCTAATTCTTTTTCAAGAGGATCTGAAATTCTTCTGATGTATGCAGCAGTAGGATCTAATCCTGTTCTGTATTTACCATCTAATTCTTTATAAGGATATTTAAAAACTCCTGTTCCAGGAATTCTTGTCATTCCTTTTTGTGCTAGTCCACTATCCATTGTCTGAAGTTGTGAGCTACTGTACTCTCTTTTTATAGTAGAGATTTTTCCTATTTTTGCCATAATGTAGTTAAATTTAAAATTGGTTTATTTTAGTAGAGTGGTTCCATCGAAGGAACTTGATCCTGGATACTATCCATATCAAACACTCTTGTTTATTTTTTTAAAGTGCAGGTGCTAAGGCAAATGCTTAGTTGGGCACTAGTTTTGAGATCAATCCCCTCTAGGAGGGAGAGGAGTTGAGGGGATCTTTCTCGGATAAATGAGTTACTCTGGTACGCCTACAACTAGTAAAAGTGATTATTCTTCTTGGCGTAGTAACTACTGTTATTTTTATTAGAATTGTGGGATTTCCTCGATCAACACAGTTCTTGACAAATCTTCAATAAATACATCACATCTGTCTTTCATCCAGATTTCGTATCCTGGGAATTTGTTAGCACTTGACATACCTTGAGATTTAGCAAAACCTAAGTGGTGACGAGTTCCATCAATATAACCCCAAGTCATAGAAGGAGCACCTTTCATACGTACTTCTCTAATGTTATTTACCATAGATCCATCACCCATTGGAGAAACATCAAACACCATAAATACTGGAGTGCTCTTTTTGTTTTGTCCAAACTCTAGGTTAGTTTGTGGTAAATCCAATTCTTTCAAGTGAATAAGTTCAACACGACCAGTCTCACGAGTTACCATTGCATCAAATGCAAAGTTGTAAGTGATATGTTGTCCTTCACCTTGCATGTATCTGTTTCCAGAATCTGCCATAAATGTAAGACCGCTGTTAAGTGCATCTGTTTTCAAAGCTTGTTGGAATACATCGAATCCAGCTTCGTTAGTGTACATTTTAACACGTCTGTCTTTTACATCCACTCTTCTGTAGAACAAATCTCCAAAAACTGAACGAATCAAGTTAGCAGAAAATTCTCCACGATTATATTGAACAAGGTTACCGTTGTTACGCATTCTGTGATAAACACCAGCAGATGTACGTTTAACTTCTTGTTTAGAACCACCAGTTTTAACTGTACCTGGTTTAGCCCAAATCATACGTTTAACTTTAAGCTCTAACATAGATTTACGCATCCAGAATTCAATGAACGGTTCCCATTTAACATCATTACGTGTAAGTGGTAATTGGTTACGTCTTTGTGGAGCATATACTAAGATGTCAAGAGATTTACCTGAAGCATCTTTCATCATTTTATCATCAGCCCATTCTGTGATTTTGTGCTCATATCCATATGCAGAACCCAAAGATTCAAACATTGTGATTTGCTCACCTAATCTTGGAAGACCTAATAAATCTTGATCAAATTCACCAATAGCAGCATCTACCAATTCTAATTCAATACCATGTTGCAAGAATAAAGGATTAACAAAATCAATAGTTGGATTATCAGTTACTAATGTAAATGAATACAAATATCCTGCATTCCAAGGTAGTGGGTCTTTGATCACGTAGAAACGTGGACCATATTGACGTGTACCTACAGATATGATAGCATTTTTAGAAAATTCATTAGTATCCAATACTAATTGAAATTCTTGACCATCAATACCAACTTTACCAGAACCATCTAAAATGTCTGTTGTGAAGTTAGGAACATCAATAATTTTTGGGAATTTGTAAGGAACTGCTACTTGCCATTTCCATGCATCACTATTATTATCGATATAATAAGGTGTGCTTTTGTTGATCATGTCCAAGAAGTCGTTGCTGTACAATGAGCTCTGGGTATATAGACTGATGATTTTTTTATCATAGTCCGCAGGCTCAGTGGAGTGAAAACTCTCTAAGTGATTTGAGTCTGTAAGTTTCCCTACTGCACGTTTGTCCATAGACGCTATACGAGCATAAGTAAAACCTGTTAACCCAGAAATTGTTTGTAATGCCATTTTATTTAAATTTATTAATTATTAATTGTTATGAAAACCATGATTTAGGTTGAGCACCAGATGATGCTCCTGTTGATTTAGCTTTAGTGACTTGTCTTGCAACTTCTCCAAACAGTTCGTTAGATTTTTTTGTAACGCCTGTTCTTTGTATAGTTGATAATGTTGGATCTTTTTCTAACATTTTTATTAAGAGTCCCACCTTCACTTTCATTGCATGATTCTCTGGTCTTTTCATATCCAGTATAGTACGATCAAAATCAGTTAAGGTTTCTCCTGTTGGAGTTTTCCACTTATCTACTAATAAGAAGTCTTGTAGTTCACCTGCTAATTTTGGATTGATAGGAATACCATCAAACTCTTTTGCTTTAACTTTGTCATTAAGAATATCTTGTACATTCTTAATGTATTGATTTCTAACCTGTGCTTTTTGTTGTAATTCAGCTGCAGATTTATTTTCTAACTCTTGTAATTTAGATGCTTCTTTTTTAACTAACACTTTGTGATGTTTGGCAGCTACATTTTCAAGATCTCCATAATTTTTAAGTCTTTCAATTTCTGTTTCAACATCTTCAGGATCAAATCCTTGATTAGTTAAAGCTTGCTTCATTATTCTTTCTTGATTGTTTTCATCAGAAAGATCCATCTCAGCAAATCCAACAACATTATTATATGTAGTGAAGTAATCTTTAGGATTAACTCCTTTTACAAATATGGCATCAAATGCTTCTTGATAGTCTTCTCCAAATTGTCCAATAAAATTCTGTACTATTTCACTAGCACCTTTTTTCTTTTCATTGTTAAATCTTTCTAAGAATTCTTCTGCTGTAGATACAGGTTCTTGATCATCTCCTTCATCATTGGTGAATACACCTAATTTATAAAGATCATTTGCAAGTGCAGTGAACTGTGTAGTCTCTGGTGCATCATCATCATCATTATCTGTATCAACACTTGCAGGTTTTGCAGGTTTTGATACTGGTGCAGGAGAGTCATCATCATCATCTGGATCATCACTTAAGAAATCCGAAATCATTGATTGTCCTTCTAATTTTTCTTCATCTGTTTTACCATCAACGCTCTTTGGAGGAACAATTTCTTTTCCTTTAGGAAATGCTGGTGTAACAGGGGCAGAAGGAGCATCTGCATCTTTAATGATAGCAGTTACATCTTCTGGATTTGAAGTTGATGTTTCAGGAGAAAATAAATCATTTAATAATTCTTGATTTCCCATCCCCATTTCCATAGTATCTTGGATACTAAAGCTTGTATCTAATTCGTTAGCCATATGTAGTTGTATTTATGTTTGGTTTTATTAATGTAAAAGTATAATAAGAGTTTCTAATATCAAAGGATTATGGTTCGATCTGGTCCAATTTTGTTGATAATATAGCATTAACATTTTTACCTCTTATAGAAAAAGGAAGTTTTTTAACTTTTTTTGTTATTTCTTCCTTTTGCATTTAAATATTCTATTGCATTTTGTAGCGCATTTGTATCATCTTTTAATAATCCTAATGCAGTGTTACAAGAACTACAAAGTAATCCTCTAATAACATTAGTTGTATGACAATGATCGATAGCTAGTCTTTTTTTAAACTCTGTTTGATGTCTATTACATATAGCACAACAACCATTCTGTTTTTCAAATAGAGTATTATAATCTTCAACAGTTAAATTAAAAGTACTTTTCATACTCCATTTCCACTTTGTTTCAGAATCATATGTAATTTTATTTCTTTCTCTAGCCCATTCAGATTGACAAGTTTTACAATCTGCTCTTTTTTGAAATTTACCATTTATAGCTTTATTAAACTCAGATAAATTTTTTTCTATATTACATTTTGTACAAACTTTCATTTATTATTTTTTAGATGAATTGCGCCCCTTGGCATTTTCTTTAGCAACAGCAAGATCGTTTGCCATATTCTCTCTAGCCACTTGTAATTTTTCTTTTTCTACAGACATTTTATCATTAGCTTGTTTATTCTTAGATTGAATATCAGCCATCTTTATTCCATAATCTTTATTGGCTTTATTTTCAGCTTGTGTTAATTTGCTCATTTCTAATACATCAGGAATAGCATTAGCATTAACATCTTCACTCTCAACATTACCAAATCCTGTAGCTTGTATAATAGCAATTTTTTCTCTAGACAATCTATCAAGTTCATTTTGATAATCTTCATGTGCTTGATCAGCTTGTTTCATTTGAATAGCTTGTTGCATTTGAGCTTGAGTTTGTTCTTGTTGTTGTTGCAATTGTTGTTGTTGTAATTGATTAGCTTGTTCTTGTTGAGCTATTTGTCTGTCTCTCAAGTCTTTAAATGTTTTCTTCATCTCTCTCATAGACTTAGTAGAATACAATTCTATAACATCATAAAGCGTACCACCATTTTGAATAATAGCTTGAGACAATTGTCTAAGCTCATTAAACATTTGTGTATCTTCTGGTCTATTAGTAAGGAACACTTTTAAATCACGGAATGAAAGATCAGTTCCATTCACTTGTACAAATGCAGATTCTCCTTCAGATGTAATATAACTTAATGTTGATTGTGGTTTAGCACTTTCAATATAAAGAGAAGCATCTATAATACTTTGATACAGCTGTCCAAGTACATACTCATGAGCCACAAATAGAGGCTCTGTTTGAGAATAACTCTGTTGCATCGCAGTGTTTGTCCCTGTAGCACTTTCAGAGGCAGAAACAGACCCCATACGTTGTTTAGACATACCTACAAGTTCCCAACACTCTTGCTTCATTTGCATAGCAAGATTATATCTAGATTGTATCTCTTGTGTACGTGTAAGATCAAGAGCTGTAAATTGATTGAATGAGCTAGGACTCTTCATATTCTCAGGAGAATCATCAATAAATACAACACCTCTGTTACGTGCTTCCATTTCCCATATATCAAGAGCATCTTGTGCATCTCCATCTTTAGGAATAGGAATATGACGTAATGACATAAGTTGAACTTTACCCACCTCTTTTTCTAGAAGTTTGTACAATTGGTTCATACATACGTTATATATTACTTGGAAAGGTTTCATGAGATCAACAAGTGATTTTGCCTCAGTGTTTTTCACCTCATGAGTTGTTCCTATAATAGGACAATAGTTTAATAATTTAAATGGTTTGATGTGATAGATGTCTGGACCAATTTTTATTCCTTGATACCATTGATTAATCCATCCCCATTCTAATGATTGTTGTGTAGGTATTGTTCCTGATTTATATGATTCATCAACGAGCATAGATTGCTCATTACCCATTTCATCAATATAAATTAACTTACCTATTTTCTTTTTAGATATCCAGTAGCTTCTTACAACAACATACTTATATCCAAATGAACTTACATTGTTTGTTAGTCCTAAGAAATCCTTTAAGCCATCATTGTTTTCTTTCATTTCTGATTCAATCATCATTCTAGTCTGTAGAACAAGTGGATCAAATGTATCATAGTTTACAGAATCAATACCTTCTGGTGCATTAGGGTTTCCAAGATTAGATTCACGTACATTGATCAATCCATAATCTTGTAAAGATGAACGTAAGTGATCTATCTCTTCTTTAGTAAGATCTGGTATAGCTTCAATGATTTCAGACAGTTCCATAACTTGCACAGTACCAGCAGCATATGCTCCTTGTGCTCTACCTGTTGGATCTGATATATATTTTCTATCTGGTGTAGATAAGAACCAAGTGTTCTTTGGATTAGCCACTTCAATATTATATCCAAGCTTTGAGTTGTCTTCATATATATGATAGAACTCTCTAGCTGATATTAACATATCTCTAAAGGCATCTTCACTTTTTTCTTTAAGATTGAAATCAGCTTTCTGACATGTAAGAACATGATTAGCCCATTTCTCTGCAATAGATGTGTAGCTATCTAATTGATCTTGAACCTGTTCCATTGTCATTTGCTCCAATTGCTCAGGATCAATTTCTTCTCCTTGCATTGCTGCTTTAGTTACAAGTTGTTGCTTAACTTGACTAATAACATATTGCTGAAGAGTATCAGTTTTAAACTGAAGTTCTTCTGCTTTACTATCATCATCAAAAGCTTTCACTCTAAATGCATCAGGTCTCTTTGATATTTCACCTACAAGTTCATTAACAGGAGTGGTAATAATTGAATACATCTTCACATACGCAGGAAGATCAAGGTCTGATGTAAGTACATCTGTAAAGCTTCTAACCTCTGGTTCTTGATAGAAATCTTCCATACGTAAGATTCCTTTCATAAGATCATAGTTCTTTACAAATGTATCTCTATTCTTTATATACTCAGCGTAAGCTTTGTTTGAAAAATAGTCCATTGTATTCTTAATCCAACTCTCATCTTCTTTTTCTTTTTCAGTTTTGAACTGATCAGGAAAGATGTTTAAGTATGCATACCTTATGGTAGCATCTTTGGTATATCTAATTATTGCCATGTTATCTAAATATTTTATTTTTTGGTGTGTTAAACATTGATCTGCTTTCTGTAAATAATGTTTGTTTTTTGTTTTTCTTAAACATTGATTGTATTCTTACATCTTGCTCTCCTCCTATTTTTCCCATAATGGGGTCTAATTTCATTGCTAGAGCTATTGCAAGCTCTGCAGCAATGATTCTATCAAAGTTGCCTGATTCATTATATTGTATCATCTCTTCAAGAAGAACAGGATCAAATATCTTAGCCATACCCTTAATTTCAGAAATGATGTTTCCATCTTCATCCTTCTCTGCATGTATTACTTCTTCTGAATATTTCTTAAGACATCCATGAAGGAAGTCTCTAATTTTCTCAGAAGATCTATGTATTCCGTAATCCCTTCTTACTGTGGTGTTTGGAACTATTTCTTTTAACCAGTCTGGTTGTCTTTCTAAATAATGTGCATCTCCTTTAGCTATCATGTAGTCAATAAAGGATATTTCATCATTCTCACATAGAGCTCTAGCATTGTAATACTTGATTAGATATCTAGCTTGTTCTTCCCATGTTTCTTTCTTTTCTGGTCTAGCACAATAACTAGCAACAAACATGTCTTGATACTTCTCTCCAGAAATAGCATGCATACGTTTGTATATATAGACAGATCCTAATGAGCTTGAGTATGCAGACTTACCTTGTCTATAAGGGTCAATCCCTGCTACATATAACCCATAAGGAGGAGCTTCTATTGGAAACTCATATATAATTACAGGAGCTTCTTTGTTGTCACTATTCTTAAGAGGGAAGTTTGATATTGGTAATTTATCTGTAAACTCATGTCTCACACCTTGACCATCATCATAAAGAACAACAGGTGTTCCTGTTCTTTCTTGTGATAACAATCTACTCTTCTGACGTTTAGATGCTTCTATATCAAATATGTTTGTATCTTCATTTAAGAATATATCATCCACTTCTTGTGGGTAATACATCTTCTCTTTCAAATAAGCTAGTCTATCACCAGCTTTCTTTAATCTGTCAAGATTGTCATTTGTAATCTTATCTGCTATCTCTTCGTTAGAGACTAACATCTTTACATTATGTAATTCTGAATCTGCTGGTTGTTCAAGATAGGCTCCTAGTGTAGAGTTTTCTTTAGCTTCCATTCTATATTTATGGGAGATGAATAGTCCATGGATTCTTTGATCATCCTTTGCACTATTATATTCTAGGAAGTTAAAGTTTTGAACATCAAACATTAAGCTCTTTGCATCCATGAAGTTCTGCATATCTCCACCTGTACCTGTAAGGATAGGACTACATCCCCAACCAAATGGTGTTGTGAAACCTGGTGTTGCAGCTTGTAGTCCTCTGAGGAAATTACCCTTACCTATCTCATCGATAATAAGCCTTCTAGGTTTTGTACCTGCAATTGCCTCTTCATTATTACCACCATCTAAGTTACGAATAAGGATCTGAGAAAAGGGGATTCTCTCTCCTGCTTTTGTCTTGATCCCTAATGTAACTTGGTTTTTCCAATTGTCTTCTACCCTCTGCCATCTCCAGGCTTCTGGTAAGAAGTTTAATCCTTTGTCAATCTTATCTGTGATAAGCTTTATATCGGGAGCATTTAATCCTGCTATAATGTTCTGGGAGTTCTCATCAAACGTTGCCCCATGACCTATATAACTGCTCTCAATTACTGATTTAGCTAAACGACGAATGCCTAATATTACAAGGCCTTTCTTTTCGTTATGTGCTCTATCTATTTCATTTGTGATTATCCATTCATTATCACGTAAATATGGGTTAGCATATTTTTGTGATATTCTTCCTCTATCATCTATCATATCCACCTCTGTATTCCAGAAGTTTAAATGCCAATATAAGAAAGGATTGATATACACTCCTCCCATCATACAACCATCAATACATAATTGTTTATGGAAAGCGTAGAATGCTTTATACTCATCAGAATCCTTACTTGGAACTCTTTTCTGATTTATAAACCATTCATTATAATCAATACTTACTAGTCCTTCCATTATTTTCTACCTTTTAAGAAATCTTCGGCCATAGATCCAAGTTCAACACCACCTCTTACAGGCACCACCTTAGCTTCTTCTTTTTCTCTAAGCTTTTCAACTTGTTCAAGAAGAGCTAAATAGTTCTTCATTGTTTCTTGGACAAACTTTCCTTGAGCCTCAATACTTGCAATCACCATAGGCATAGCACCTCCAGCTTTTGTTTCCTTCCATTTGATTCTATCCTCTAATGTATGTAAGGGATTGGCATCAACGTATTGTTTCCAGCTTGATAATTGTTCTTCAGCCCAATCAAGTTCTGTATTTATGTATGTAGTTTTCTTTACTGCCATTGTGTATATTTTTAATCTTCCTCCTCTTCGAACAATGTTCTCTCCAAATTCATACCATCTTTTATAATGGCATCTATTTCTTCATCATCATGATTGACATCCATATCAAGACTCACTTCGTATTCTTTCAATAATGTAAGAAACTCTTTATTGGATACTCCCCATAATTCTGATTTATCAACTGCTGTTGATATATGTCTTCCTATATTATACGTAGGATGGGCTTTACATAATCTTCCAAGGGTTTGAAGGATTTCACGATAGTGGTTTGGTTTTATCATGGGTATTATATTAAATCATTTATATCTTTATCAGATAGAGGAGAATCGTCTATGTTTTCTTCCTTATAATAATAATCTGCTTCGATATGTTCTTCTCTTCCATTATCAATGTCATCATCATCATCATAATGTAAAAAATACTCTGGCCTAGCTGTTATCTTTATAACATCTTTGTTATTTATACTTTCTTCTTCATTGATATCAATGAAATCAGCCCCTTCTTCGAATAATTGTTGAAGAATTTCTATAAAAGTTTCTAATGGGATTTTACGTAAGCTCATCATTTGGTTGTGGTGTTACTGAAAGCCATTTCTTCAATGGGCATTCACATGATAGACATTTAGTTTTTGCTGAGAGTGTACATCCACATGATATACAATGTGCATCTGGTCTTATTGATTTGTGATGTTTAGAATGCTTATCACAAGACTCACATATAGACATTCTAGTTAATGAAACATCTATCACTTGTTGATCAAGTAGTGCTGTAGGAGTTAGGTTGTTTGTCCATCCCTCTACTATTTGTGTTAGTTTAGACATTTGCTTTTGGTTTTAATGTTTTTATACTTGTAGCTATTATCTTTAACTTAAGCATAACAGCATTCTTTCTCACCTCTGTAATGTTTTCATCTAATAACATATTTTCATATGCTTTCTCAATAGCAAGTAATTTGTTATATTGTGTAATAGCCTTTTTTTGATTGAAATGAAATGTACCAAATCCAGAAAGCTCAACTGTCTTATTAGTATTAACAGCATCATTAGCAGAATCAAACTGATGAGTGATCACTTGATCAATAATCTTCTCTGATGTAACTAGCTGAATAGACATTCTTTTAATGATCCATTCCTTAACAGACATTGTAGATGGCTTATTCATGTTCTAGTTTTACATTTAACGTTACATCTTTATTAAAATCAATAACAATAACTGGATTAACTTTCACCTTACCAGCTTCTTTAACAAATATACCTATCTTCTTAAGCTTTGATATAATGTTGTTGATTGTAGGACTTGTTGTGTTGTATGATTTACAAAACTCATCCCTTACATTACCATATGTAATGTTTCCTTTAATTGCTGTAAAAGCTATAAGTTGTATTTCTCTTTCTGTTAAATTTAAATTATTTATAACAGATAGAATAGAATAGTATTTTTCAGCTAATTGTATATCAGTGGATATACTCTTCTTGAGTGTTTGTACTACTATCTTCTTTGGTTCCATAATTTAGTTTTCATATTCTATTGACAAAGATATATAAAAAACATATATAAAAAACAAATTATATAGATAATTTTATTTCATTGCTATATTATGAACTTTTTTACATATATATGCTTATAGGATAATAGATAAAAGAAGAACCATAGATTTATACCAAGCCCAACCACCGCCCCAAAGGTATAGAGTATTTTAAACATGGCCAAAACTTTTTTCAAATTTTTTTTCAAAATTTTAGAAACCTATTGTGTACGTGGGATGTTAGACTACTTCAATCTAAAACCCCGTGTACAAATTGGCGGTTGGGGGTAGCCCCCTGATTATGCTTTAACAATTATAAACTTTAAAAAATAGAAAAAATGGCTACAGAAAAAAACACACCAGTAACAGAGGTTGCTACAGAAAACTTAATCTTAAGAGATAAAGATTGCAGAAAGATTATTTGTTTAAGCAATGGTAATGCTTATGGAAAAGGTAAAAGACACGAACAAGGTAAGACTTATTCTCAATTCAGATTGGGTAAGATTGTTTTTACTGTTGCTGACGATAACCCTTTTGTTGCAGACCATAAGAATGGTAACCTTGACGAAGTTTCTTTAAACAACACTTTGGTTGATAAGAAAACTATTGACGACGAGGGTAATGAAGTTATTACTCAAGTTGCAGGATTGGAGTTTGATTATCATTTCACCAAGACGCAAGAACTATCTGACGCTAAACACAATGCTCAAATGAAAGCGTTTGCTACACTTGCCTCATCACCAGTTACTGACGATTTCCTTGCTCAATTACTTAGCAATTCATAATATCACTCACGCCTTGTGTAATAACAGGGCGTGATTATATTGTATATATAAGGGTGGGATATATAATAGCTTTGGGTGGGCAATAACATAGCCAAAACTTTTGTAGGAAGAAATAAAAGTTTTTACTAGGGAGAAATAAACTTTATGTAAGAATATTACATCACAATCATATGTTTTTGTATGTTTTGATGTGTGTTTTTGTAAGGCAGTGTATACCTCTAACGTATAATCAATCAAAAAAGAACAATCAAATTTAACCGAAATAAACAAATACATATAGCATTATGACAACAATTATTGAAAAACAAGTGAAAGATATCAATAGAATATCTAAATACATTAATGACTTTAGTAAAGATTCTTCTAATATTGAATATGATATAGATGAACTAGAAGATTTAGTTCAATCTTTATTATGTAGGGTAGATATTATTAGATGTGAATTAGCTTCTTTCACTAAATCTACACAAGAAGAGATAGATGAAGTGAATGCTCATCTTCAATCTCTTTATGCTCTTTAATATTAATGGGCTCTTCTACGGGCCCTTTATAATATAGTGGTCTCAGCTATGATAAATGAGAATAGTAATGTGTAAATGATTTTAGCTTACCCATCGTGGTCAATATAAACAGCTTCTATCAATGTGCAATCATATTACGAATAACAATCTGCTTAACAAAAAACTCAATAACATCTCAAGTTAGTGAGAGCACCAGTTTCTATAATATTATAGACAGTACGTTTAGGAGAATGCTGAGAACAGCTCTGTCGTATTATAGTTTTAGGTGTAAACTACAAAAAAATTATTAACTGACTAAAACAATATATTATGAAAATATTAGGTAGAATAGATCTTGATAAAATAACATCAAAAGATATTATGAAATTTAAAGTAAGAAAACCTATTTATGATTTTAAATCATGTTCTTGTAATTTTGGGTATAAATGTGATGAAAATATACCTGATGAAATAAGAATAATAGGTTATGAAAAATAATAAATTATTAACTGACTAAATAACAAAATTATGAATGTAGAAATTATTAAAAATGACCAAGGCTTTGCTGTTGGTTGGAGTATGCAAGGTGAGAGTGAAGAAGAAATATCTAAACTTGCAACAATTAGAGATCTTCAATTCTTTGGATTTGATGACACTGCTATTAAGTATAATGGTAGAAAAGAAAGTAATGATGCTGAAGGTAATCCAGGAATATTATCTTGGATACAAAGAAGATTTTCATCAAATAAATAACAACACATTAGTCAGTCAATTACAGGTGAAGCTGGGTTGACTGATTATATAACACTGACTAAATTATGGAAGATGAATTCGCATTGAAGTATTATGGTAAGTTCTATTGTGAGCTTACTATTTGGGAACAGAGACACATTGATAATCAAATTGATGCTGCATTAGGCAGTCATTATTAAACTTGTGTATTATGAATAACTTATTAAATGGAGCACCTCTGTATTATCCAAGTGCTATAGATTGGATGTGGGATTATTGTATTTATCTTGGTCCTTATACTGATTTATTTGGAGATAATTTTGATCTTGGTATATACATAGATGATAATAAAATATCAAATGCAACAGTTTGGGGTAATGAACCAGGAGATTATTCTTCTGGAAGTATATATCCAAGAATAGATTTTGATAATGAAATAGTACAAGAAGTGATACGTAGAGCTAAAGAATTAAATTTAATCAAATAATAAATAGATTATGAAAGATTTTGTATACTTAACAGTTATTAGTTTACTTGTTCTATTTATATCTGTACATCTATTTATGGATGAATTAGAATATGTTAAACACAACCGAAATACACATTTTATATGGAATGATGATGAAGAATCAATTCCTATGGATGGAGAGCTTATTAGAATAGAATTTACAAAGGACAGTGTAATATACATTGGTCCTAAAGAATAGAATATATATGTAAAAAATGAGATTCTAGCCAGTTTACATATTTATTTAAATCATTTACAGTCCTAGAACAGTAGGATGTAGTACATATACACCTTCAAACTCGCTTTGCATAGCTCTATGAATAACTACAAATGATTTACAATACACATTATTAAATCCTTAATAACAAATAATATGAAATCAACAAAAATTATGTTAGCTGTAATAGCTACAATTATTACTACTTGGACTCTTATAAGTCTTATTGGTTGGATGCTCTTTGATGCATCATTACGTGAATGTTACACACACGGTGCAACATTAATGCTTATGTTAATATTTGGTTGGGTACCAGCTATTATAGTAGGTGCTGATCTTGAAGATAAATATAGAAACTCTTAATTATGAAACCAGCACAGATTGAACATAGATTACAAGATATCAATAATGAAATTCAATCATTAGATAGTCTTAGAGATGCTTATGATGATACAAATATTCATGAGATAGAGTATAAAGTTGATTTATTATTACAAGAAAGATTTATATTAACTGCTTTATTAGAATCATTTTTTGATGATATGATAGGCTTATAACTATAATTATGAAACATCTATTTAAAATATTAATGTGGTTTTTAGAAGAACTAAAGGCCACATCAAAAAATTGTCCTAGTGAAACAAAATGGTAAATCCTTAATAACTAAATAATATGTCGAAAAAACCAAAAATGAGTGACACAATCACTGAATTAAACAAAGTGATAGAAGAACGAAACAAAACTCTTAAAGATGCTCTTAAAGTGATATCTACCCAAGATGAGATAATAAGACTATCTGAAGAGTTGATAACTGCACATGAAAATCTAAACAATGAAGCAAAAAAAGCAATGATAATATTGACTTGTGCTGTTATTGTTTTGATAGGTTTATTAATTTATATCTCTTAAATTATGCTATATTATATCATTTTCTCATATCTATTTGTAATAGGTATGACGTGTGCAAAAGGAAATAAAATGACTAATTATGATTGGGGTATAGTAATTTTATCTCCAATCACATTTCCTATATTATTAGGAGCTAAATTCTTTTTATTATGATGAGACGTAGAATTAAAAAAGGAGTGTTAGTAGCTTCAACTGATAGACTTAGATATATAAAATCTAAAAGACTAATAGTTGAAGTTATTTATAATTTCAGATATGGGATTATATCCGAAAGAACAATAGACATTAGACAAACAATTAATCAATAATTCCTTAATAACAATGAGTACAACAACAACAGGTGGTATATTCACCTTTGATCACGGTCAAAAAAAGCTTAACAAAGCAATAGGTGTAGAACAATCCTATTTAGAGGGTCTTGGTGACCAAGTAGCAACTACATTAAAAGATTTTATCTTTGATGATGAGAAAAATGTTAGAGAAGATATGTCACCAAGTTCATTGGTAGAGATATGTGCTACAGAATTTAGCTATTCTCAGTTAGTAATCATGTCATCATTCTATCTACAAGATAAAATTGATGAATATGTGAAAGTTTTAGAGAAGAGAATGGAACGTATGAAATCAGGAATTAAATCTATAGCATTAAATGCTGAAGATATTCCTCCTCATATTAAAAAGATTCTTGATGAACTTACATCAGGAACTAGTGAAGCAAATCCAATAGATGGAGATAATCTTCCTCCAGAGCTTAAAGATTTCCTTAAAGGATTAGCTGAAGAGCAAAGAGAAGAAGACGAAGATTAAATATTAACAGGGAGGAGAAATCCTCCCTTATATCAAAGCTATGAAACAGTATAGATTTAAGACAGAAAAAGAATTTAGGAATGATGGACAATGGAATACTCGCAACAATTGTCCTAATAAATGGGCTGACAGTGGTCATATGAATCATTATATGGGACAAGAAATAGATACCAAATACAATGTTAAAATTGAAAGAAATGATAATTTTTCTTTTAGTGATTGGACATTTGAACCAGAAAATTGTGTAGAAGTTATTGAAGTTATCCCAGATATTCCATTAGAAGAAGTTATTAAACAAGTAAATCAATCCTTAATAAAAAAAGAAAAACAAATGAAAAATTCAAACAAACAAGCAAAAGTTAGTACAATTAAAGAAAAGTTCGTATTTATGGACAAAACAGTTCAAATTCTTGATATAGGATTTAATACATCTAAAAATGTAGTACTTTTCGGACCTGGGGGCCATGGGAAATCAGAAATGACTCTTGAATTTCTTAAAGAAAGAGGAATTGATCCTTATGTTATTACTATGGGAACTGGTATGACAACAGACAGATTGTTTGGTGGTCTTGATATTACACAACTTAGACAAGAAGGTGGTAGTGGTAGAATTGAATATCTTGTAGAAAATTCATTTATGAATCACGAATATGTTATATTCGAAGAGATGTTTGATGCTCCTGATTTTATCCTTGAGCAATTGAAAGATATTATCTCATCTGGTGTATTTAGAAATGGTACACAAGTGTTTCCTATCAAGACTAAGTTCATCATTTGTTGTACAAATAGAACTCGTGATGAATTCTCTAAGAATATGTCATTAAGAGCTCTTATGGAGAGATTTCCTCTTGAATTGAATGTTATCTGGGATAACTATACAGAAATATCATATAACAAATTACTTGAAAGTAAATTTGGTGTTGATAATGTAGATCCAGTGATTCCATATTTATTACAAGAGTATGCTAAGAACGGTATTACAATCAGTCCTCGTATTGCTGTAACAGCATATATGGTGTATGATCAATGTGGACCAGAAGCATTAAGTTTTATTGCTGAGTTCACAAAGAAACCTTCACTGATAGCTGAAGCAATCAACAAGTTTGAAGCCACTATCAAGTTTAGAAATCTTTCTACTGATCTAACAAATGTATTAGGAGAGTTGAACAGTGCTAAGATAGATTCAAAAGAAGATGAGACTAACTACAAATTGCTTATCAAAAATCTTGACAAACATTTAACTGACATTCAAGGAATAACAGTGTCAGATGATATTGCACATTTACACGCAAGTCTTGTGAAAGGTGCAAAAGAAGCAAGAAACAAATTTGCTAAGAATTTAACAATAGCATCATTCGTATAATGAAAAAACTATGGGACGATGAGTATACAGATTATGATGATGTGTATACTCGTCCATCATACACTCCTTATGTTAAACCATATAAGAGTGTAGGTGGATGGAAAAGTAAATATGGTAACACTGGTTGGTCAAGAAGTTCTTGGTCTAGTTTCTCATATGAATTTGATCATGACAACAATGATGATTTGTTTGTCAAAGATCCAGTTACATATATTACACCATCAGTGACTGAAATCAAAAAGAAATGTCGTGCTAGAAAACAAGAGAGTCTTGATATGATTAAAGAACTAGCTCGTGTATGTTATTTCAAAATGATTGATGAGAAAGATTATATAGCTGATAAGTTCAAAGGAGATGAAACAACTTCTAAGAAAGAGTTGTATGATAGTATATTTGATCAGTATATTCCTGGATACACACCATTAGAACAAGCAATTTCTATTTATTTAAAATTGCAGAAAGAATCTGAAATAGGTGAACGTTCTGAAAAGGATGATGATGTGGATATGAAGAAAGGTTTAGATTTTGATAGATCTCTTTATGCTGATCCAGACATCAATGATCAACTTGAACTAAATGAGTTAAGTAAAGACATGAAGATGGAAATTATGAACAAGTTATCCATAGTTGGTAAACTTGGTAGTGAGTTCAGAGTGGAGAAAGAGATATCTGAAAAGATAGTTGCTAATTCTGATGAGTATAGTAAAATGATTATGAGAAATTATGATCAAATGACTATGATTGATATTTATCAAAGACTTCTTCCTAACTTTGACATTAAATTCTTAACTAAAGACTTAACAGTTAATGTTCCAGTTGATAGAAAAGAACAAATGCAACAAATTATCATCATTCTTGATTTCTCTGGTAGTATGGATGAACCTGAAAAACAAACTTGGGTTAATGCTATTCTTATAGATAGATTCAAATATGTTATGAAAGGAGAAGCTGAAGTATTCTTTAGTTATTTTGTACATGATGCAGAAAAATTAGATTTTCAACACATCAAAAATAGAGAAGATGTCATTAACTTTTGGCAAACATTCTCTAATGAACCAAATGGTGGAACAACAGAAGTTGGTGAAATGGTTAAACGTATAGCTGAAGACATCACTCTTGGTAAGTTATGTAATCTTGATATAGATCTTTCTGAACAAAAACCTGAAATATTGGTTATCAATGATGGTCAAGATAATATCAATATAGATAAGTTCCCTTATAAGGTGAATGCTGTTACATTGATGGAATACAATGATGATTTGAAGAATCTTTGTCTTGAAACAGGTGGTAAACTTGTAAATGTTACAGAAGAGAATACAGTTTTTACTTATTCTGTAGAAGGAGGAGAACAAGAAGTTAAGAAATAAACTTCTAATTAGTTTGATTATTAATCCCTATGAATTATATTTGTAGAGATAATTATTAGTATTTAACCACACATAGAAAAACAAACAAGTAACAATCCTACATTACTAAATTACTTCATATAAGGCTTGAAATTGAAGTGGATGTGGAGCAGTTATCGAAGGTTACAACACTACAAGAAGTGTTATGTTTGTTGAGTATGATAATCATTAAGCATCCGCAGTAATTGTGAGAGGTGACTGAATGGAGTATAGGGGTTTGGGCCTATACGATTATCCCAATCTTGATGGATGTGTGGTTTTATTAAATAGGTTAAACATTGAATACCTTTGTAGATAAGTGAGCGATATGAAATAAATCCACTTAATGTATTAACAACAGCTTAATTTACATAAAGATACTATCAGTAATGGTAGTTAGATGTCAGTAGTTGATGAGTGATGTTCTTCTCTATGGCAATTTGCACACAGAAGGACGCACTTATCTAACTCAGATTTCAAAGCATCAGTAAAACTAGTTTTAAGATAAGAGTAATCTTTATCTTTTTCATTAGGGTCAAGATGATGAAATTCTAATGCAGCATTACATTTATTGTAGCCACATTTAGAACAACATCCACCTAGATAAGTTATACATTGTTGCTTTACAGTTTGTCTATTAGTTTTATTGTTTGTAACAATACAGCTTTTACATAAACTACTATTTTTATTAGATTTAGTATAAAATAAGCTTCTGTCTAATGTTTTATTACATCCAGCACAGTGTTTAACATTTAATCTAATACTTTTATTACGTGGAGACTCTAAGTTATTTCTATTAATAGCATTACTTATAGTTCTTCTTGTACAGTTTAACATCTCAGCCATTTGTTGAGTATTTAAACCATCATCTAACATTTGTTTAAGGATTTCTTTAGTCATATACAAATATAATAAATCTTTCTTAAAGGAACAAATAAAAAGATTGTTATTTTTAGAAAAACAGGACTAAACATTAAAAGCCTGTATAAAAATTGGATATACATAGTAATATGTAAACGTGAGTTGCCTTGAGAAAGCAATGTATAACTGATGTAGGTAGAACAGAAGACTAAATACTGGAAACTAAGAATTAGTAATCTACACTCACGTAATGAGCTCTCAGCAAGTAACCTGTTTGGGTTCATCCAGCAGCTACGTGACCCTACTCTTTGGATAGCTATGTCAACCGATGCTGTTGGTAAGAAAGAGGGTGCTAATACAAGTTGATCATTGGTCAACAACACAACTAAATGATACAGTGCCCTTACATAAGGGAAATTGGGCTCGACTGGAATTGACTGGTTATTATAGATTATACAATTCAGCACAGAGAGAAAACTGTTTAAAACTAAGGTGAATCATTTTAAATGACAAACAACAAGAGAATACCCAAGTACAAGCTAACATGACTGTAGTTCATAACATCTTAAACGGTGGAACTATTGAAGCGTCTATTTCAGAAGAAGTAGAATTAGTTGAGGCTGCCTAGTCCTAAGAATAGGTTTGCGAAAAAAGGTTTGTAGTAGCTAATACACATCTGAGAAACCTTGAAAGACCCGAATAGGACCATAACTGATAACTTGGTATCCTTAGTGAAGCTCTAAGATGTGAATTTTTGTATGTTTTATCAAAAACATTCTGGTGGAGTCTTCTATTAAATTAGTTGACCTTTCTAACGTAAAGAGTTTAAAGAAACGTAAAGCTGTATAAAATTGTATTTTTGAAGTAAGCAACACTCGGGTTCGAGTCCCGACGAGTCCACTAGTTATGTATTTTCGCATGTATATAACTTTTACCATTCCCTACACATGTCTCAAGTGTGTAGGGATTTAATGATTGAGTGGCGGAATTGGTAGACGCGCTGAAAGGTAGGGTGGTTCGAATCCACATAAGCACTGGTGTGCATACAGGTTCAAATCCTGTCTCAATCACAGCAGTTACTTGACGCAAATAGCACAGTAACAGACATTGGATAGTTTGCACATCACGAATGTTAAGTCCTTTCCACGCAGAGAAGGAGTTGAGTACTTATGGGAAGAAGTGTATACCAAGTTCCAATCTCAACACTAAGGCTATCAGAAATGGTAGCCTTTTTTATTTGTATTAATCCTTAATAACTATAAAAATGAAAACAATTAAATTAAGTCCAGTTGATTTCTGGCATTTCAGACAATTAGCATTTGCAATGAGTATTGCATTTGCCTGTACAATATCACATGGTGTGTATATTGTAGAAGCCAATATAAATCAGCTCCAAGAGCTGGGTTATTAAGGAGGGCAAAAGGGCTCTTGTGTAATAGCAAGAGCCTAATTGTTTAATCATTAAGAAAAAAAATTATGATGGGAGCTTTTTATTGTCCACATTGTGGCACAGCAAATGCATGTAATTGTAATACGTGTATAGAATATATCGAAAAAGGTGAATATGTAAATAAATGGACTGAAGATGGTGAAGGACTTATTTGCGGTAAGTGCAACAAAATATATGGTCCTGATCAATCATTAGATGAAGAAATGAAACAACGTAATGCATATGGGAATATACGTACCAAAGAAAACAGCTGAAGAACATGCTGCTTATATGAAAGCATACAGAGCTAAGAATAAAGAACGTATCAAAGCCATTAATAAGAAATGGTGGAAGAACAATAAAGAGTTTATTAAACTAAAAAAATCATTATGAAAAACATACACGTATTACCAACAGATAAACCAAGTAGGTTATATTTAACAACACATGAATATATTTTTGAAAAAGGATATGCTTTATCAACAGATGAGTGTCAAAACAAAAACATCTACATTACTTCTGATGAAGAAATTAAAGAATTACCAAAATAATCATTGTATATGTTTAATTTATTCGTATCTTTGTAAAAATATAAAAATATGAAAACAATTAAAGAATTTCCTAATTATGAAATAAATAAATTAGGGCAAGTTAAAAATAAAAAAACAGGTAAAATTTTATCACAGTCTTTATCTACTAAAGGATATTATCAAGTAAATATTGGTAATAAATGTAGAAGAGTTCATAAATTGTTATGTGAAACTTTTTTAGAAAATCCTTTAAATCTTGAAACTGTAAATCATATTAATGGGGACAAGATAAACAATAGTTTAGAAAATTTAGAATGGATGAGTAGGTCTGAAAATGTAAAACACTCAAGAGAAGTACTAATGTTAAAACCTATTCCCTATTCTAAGTCAAATAAACAACATCATTTTATAGGTAAAACAGGATTAAATTCTTCTGCTGGTAAAAAGATAAAAGCAATACTTGAAGATGGACAAGAACTTATTTTTGGTTCTGCTTCTGAAGCATCTATTGCTTTATTTAATGATGTTAAATATGGTAAAACAATAAGACAATCAATGTCAAGAGGAACAATGAAATATAAAAACATAAAATTTGAAAATTATGGATAATGCAGACAAATTAATGGATACAATGGAAAATTTAATTCAGATGCTAAATAATACTGAATTAGCTATTCCAAATATAAAACAAGGACTAAATCCTGATGCTTATTATACAGTAGAAGAGATTAAGAAAATATTAGATGTGAGCACAAGAACAATTCAAACTTGGCGTGATAAACATAGATTAATTTATGTTCAAATAAAGTTAAATGGAGAAGAAAGTCCAAAAGGGAAAGTATATTTTCAAGGTAAAGACTTAATTGATTTTTTAAACTCAAATAAAAGAATATGAAAGTAATTAAACATAAAGATAAATGGTATTTACAGTCTGATACAGGATATAAAGAAATATTATTATCTACTGATACAGAACTTCAAAAAGATGGTATACAATCTATTCCTGATGAGTTCGTTGAATGGTTTGTTAAGAATCCAAGTTGTGAGTTTGTTAATGTAGTGCCTTTTGATGGGTATAATGCCATTAAAGGTAATTATTTTGGTTATGAAATCATCATTCCAAAAGAAGAACCTAGAATACTTACAGTTGAAGCGTTTAATAAAGCTAAAATAAGCTATAAAGAACCTAAACAAGAAACAATTGAAGAAGCTGCTAATATATTTTTATCAAATACTAAACAAGAATTTTATTTTAAAAAAGGCTCTCTTTTGTGGAAATATTTAATAAGTCTTATAGAATTAGGTGCTAAATGGCAACAAGAAAGAAGTTATAGTGAGGAAGATATGAAAACAGCGTGGGATTCTTCTGAGCAGAATATGCGTTTTACGTTTAGTAGTTCAATGTACAGAAATATATCTTTTGAACAATGGTTTGAACAATTTAAAAAGAAATACAAAATTTGATATGAGTGTAAAAGCTGATTTAAAAACGATAACCCCCACTTTTGGCAATGTGCTGTTATGTGTAGTGCCTTCTTCATATTACGAGTTAAAATTTAAAGTAGGTGAAAAATGGTATAAAGGATATTATGAACACTTATGGGGTGGTTCATTTCGTGCCTTTGCTTGGTGGACTAAACATTGTTCACGCCAAACACATTTTGAAAGAAGTGAAGTGTCTGAATGGTATTACACCTAACGTTATAAATAACCGCAGTTTGCCTATGCGGTTAGTTGATTCGGCAACTGCTGTATAGTGATTGTTATATTCTCGGCTTTTTTCCACTAACAAATTAAAAATAAAATTATGAAACTAAAAGACCAATTTGAAAATGTAGAAATAATGTTTGAAAATCAAATGGGAGTATTAAAATATGATGAGTTAAGTGAAGCGTCAAATCAATGCGTTTCAATAGCTGAAAGTTTTGCTATAAATTTTGCCAATTGGTATGATTTTATGTTAAGACAATCCGATAATTTAAATCAAAGATTTACACCAAAAGAATTAATTGAAATGTTTAAAAAAGAAAAAGGATTATGACAGCAAGAGTAGCTTTGGTTACAAAGTTGCTCAAGCTGGAAGGTAACGTTAAAACTACACGTCTGTTATGAGTAGAGAAATAGAATTAGGACTAACTGTCGGAGGAACATATCTAACAGTTAGTGGTACATATCATCCAGAAGAACCTGCAGAAATGTATGATGATAATATGGAAGGTTATCCAGGATCTTATGCTGAGTTTGAATTACAATCAGTACAAGTAGATGGAACAGAAATCATTGATTTGATTAGTGATGCTATATTTGATGAAATAGTAGAGAAAGTTATAGAAAATCAACAAAACTAGAAATTATGAAAATTATTAACGGAAGGTGGCAAGATACTAATGGTGAACCTGTCACAGAACAAAATTATGGTAAATTGAAGAAAATAGGTGATAATCTTACATCATTGTATGGTAAAGATATTACATATAGTAGAATAGATCTTCTTACCACTATAACATCATTAACCACTAAACAAGAAAATAGTTTAGTTGGTGTATTGAATCAAGAAGGACTTATTTCTAAACTAGCAGGATATTAGTTATGGAAAAAAGAGAATACATTGGGAGAGAAGTGATAGGATTTGAATTCAAAAACTATGATACCTTATCATATCCACAAGAAATGAATCAACAAGTTGGAAAAAAAGGAGAAATAACAAAGTTTGAAAGAGATGTATACTTTGTCAAATTTTCTAATATTGGTTGGTGGTATCCTGCTAAAGAAATAGAAGAACAATTAGTTGAACCAGAGTTAACATTAGAAGAAACATTAGAAAAAATTAAGAACTTATGAAAGACGAAGATATAATAGGAAAAACAATAACATGTTTTGATGTTAAGAATGATTCAAGACTTAGTAGTTATGATAAGTATAAATCTATGGTAGGTTTATCTGCAGTGGTAATAAATGTTCATCGAACTTCTCCAGAATATACTAATTGTAAAGTTACATTTAGTAATGGTGGAACTCAACATTGGCATTATCCAACAGATCTTGTAAAAAAACAAATTGAAGAAAATGAAACACCAGTTGATCTGGATGCAATATTATTACAAATCAAAAACTTAACTCCTTAATTATGTGGTACAAATTAGATGAAAACAATAAGCCTGTTAAGGCAAATGATGTTCATGACTATTTAGAATGGTCAGATGGTAATCCTTTAACAAAACCTGTAGCTCAAGAACATATTGATACAATATTTGTATCAACTGTATTTCTTGGATTAGATCATGGTTGGGATGGAGAAATACCATTATTATGGGAAACTATGATATTTGGAGGAGAACACGATCAATATCAAGAAAGATATACATCTCACGAAGATGCTCTTGAAGGACATCAGAAAGCGTTAAATTTAGTAAACAAGAAGTAATGGAAATGTTTGCTGCATTAATTATTACAATACCATTATGGTTTATTGTAAGGGAACTAGAAAAATTAAATAAAAATAAATAACTAAATTGGAAATATGAATAGTATAGAAAGTAATTTTGTACCATATCAAATAGCTCTTGATATGAAGTCGATTGGATTTGATGAACCTTGTTTTGGTTGTTATGGTCATCAAAATGATTTATGGTGTGAAAATCCTGTAAATAGTAAATTAGATATACCAGAAGATAATATATTAGCACCACTTTACCAACAAGCATTTGATTTTTTTAGAGAGAAGTATAAAATAAACAGTGAAATATTTTATGGATTTTGGAATCATCCAGGATACTCATTTTCTACAACTATTAAATTAGATGGTAAAGTAGTATCAGAAAAGTGGTGGGGAACCTACGAAGAAGCAGAACTTGAATGTGTTAAAAAATTAATTGAAATATGTGGTACACAGGAGAAATAATAATGAAAAGCTACCTTCCTTCTGAATTGGAGGAAGGTATGTTATTTGTCAATAGAATATCTGTTGGCATATTAGAACCATATGTTGAACTATGGGAACTTGATGATGGTATCCCTGAAGACATTGATGTATTCATGGCTAAACATGGTGCTCCAGTAGAGTTATTGATTATAGATGATGAAGGAGACATCATTGCAACTAAAGAAGAATTTGGTTGGTGGGATGAAGGTGATCATACAGAAGACTTACGTGAAATAACATTAGATGATATTAATCTAATATTAAGAGACTACGAAGGCTATGTAGAAATAGAAATGGAAGAAGAGGATGAATGTTCATTAATTCCTGTTTATTATGATGAAGAAATAGTATTAAGACTTCCTCAAGAAGAGGAAGAATAATTTTAAATAAATAATATGGAGTTATTAGTATCAGAGAAACATACAAAAGAAAGAAAAATTGCAGATATAATTATAAATAAATTAAAAGTTACAGCTACTAAACTTGAATCAAACAATTCTATACACAAAGATGGTGTTAAATATAACATATCAAAAAAGATGTATGAAGAAATAATAAGTAGTGAATTTGAATCTAGAAAAATAATGTATAAAGATACAATGATTGTTAGAGAATTTATTAATCGTAAATTAGTAAAAGTATAACAATATTCATTATATTTGTAACCCTTTTTAACTAACTTGATTATGAAAGAAGAAATAATAGTGTTCGACATAGAAACCATGCAAGAACTGTTTCTAGTTGTATGTATGGTGCCTGGTAAAGCTGGTAAGAGCTTTCAAGTGTCTAAATGGAAGAATCAATTAGATAACTTTGTTAGATACACAGAAGCTCACAGTGATGCTTATTGGGTTGGTTATAACAATCTACGCTTTGATAGTCAAGTTGTTGAGTGGATTTTAAGAAACTATGAGAATTGGCATGAGTTAACTAATTTAGAGATATGTGCAAGAATAGCACAGAAGGCTGCAGATGTTATCCATGATGCTAATTATGATGTGTTTCCTGAATACAGAGAACATGAACTATCCTTGAAGCAATTAGATTTGTTTAAGATAAATCATTACGATAATAAGAATCGATTAGTATCATTGAAGAGATTAGAATTTGAAATGGATCTTGAAAATATTGAAGAGATGCCTATACATCATACTAAGACAGATATGACAAAAGAAGAAGTTGAAATGACAATCGACTATTGTTATAATGATGTTGATGCAACTTATGAATTCTATAAGATAACCACTGGTGATACAGATCATCCTTTATATAAAGGAAACAATCAAATAGAACTGAGACAAGATATTGAATCAGAGTTTGGTATTCCCTGTTTGAACTATTCAGATAGTAAGATAGGGGATGAAATGATTAAGAAGTTCTATTGTCAAGAAAAGAACATTGATTATAGAGAACTCCCAAAGAAAGGATATTTCAGAAAAAGTATCGATGTAAAGAATTGTATTGCTAAGTATGTAACATTTGAAACTCCTCAACTGAAAGAGTTCCTAAAAACTATGAAGCAACGTACAATGAAAATGCAAGATGAGTTCCTTGAAAGTATACATTTCTATGATAATGAGTATACATTTGCCAGAGGAGGTCTTCATACAGTGAATGGTCCTAAGATATTTGAAGCTGATGATGAATATGAAATCATTGATTGGGATGTTAGTTCTTATTATCCTGCCATCATCATCAATAATGGTAAGTTTCCTGCTCATTTAGGAAAGGAATTCCTTCGGGGATACAAACAGATGTTTGATAAAAGATTAGAGCTTAAACCTCTTGCAAAGAAGGATAGAAAAATCAAAGGAATTGTAGGAGCATTAAAACTTGCTGTAAACTCTGTTTATGGTAAGAGTTCTGATATGCAATCATGGATATATGATAGACAACTAACTATGTTTACTACCATCACTGGTGAATTATCATTAATGATGCTTATTGAAAAATATGAGACTAATGGTATACACGTGATATCTGCAAACACTGATGGTGTAACTATCAAGATTAAGAAAAACTTACTTCCTTTGATGCATGAAATCAATAAATGGTGGT